>Ga0247843_1007963_pt1 | contig 12672 bp, 15 predicted proteins | sample LaCruzMarch2017__FD_192420 | JGI IMG/M metagenome (GOLD analysis project Ga0247843, IMG submission 192420) | Freshwater microbial communities from meromictic Lake La Cruz, Castile-La Mancha, Spain - LaCruzMarch2017_8m | ecosystem: Environmental > Aquatic > Freshwater > Lake | place: Spain...
TTTTAGGAGTGGCGACCTCAGGTTTTGCCTATTGGTTATTTATCCGCATCATTCGACACATCCCACCCATGGCCTCTATGAGCGCCAATTTTTTGAGTACTGGGTTTGGCGTATTTTGGGCGGTCGTACTGCTTGGCGAACCCGTCGGGCTTGCCATGGCCTTTGGCGGCGTACTCATCCTATTAGCCTGCTTGCTGGTTTCCAACCTGAACCCTCTGCGGCGTTGGTTAAGCAATGAGGTTATTCCGCCGCAAGCTTCGTAATTTTTTAACCCTGCCAGTTACGCAGGAACACATAGATGCCCGTGCCAATCAAAATACTCAGCAGTGCATTTTTGCTCCGCCACTGCAGCACTCCCACCAAAGCAACCGCTACTAATTCTGCCCAAGGGCCTGCAGGGTTTTGTTTGATGCTGCCCAGTGCCGAGTGAATAAGCAGCAAAGTCATGATGGCAAGGGGCAAAAATTGCCCCAGTCTTTGAACCATCGGATGCTTTTTTAGCCACTGGCTTGCCACAAAAGGGGTTGCCCGCAATGCGAAAGTCACCACGCCCATCGCTGCAATCGCGCCGAGGCCATACATGCTGTCAATCATGGGGCGACTCCTTCTTGGGTTGAGTCTTTGCGCTGCAAAAAGACGGCTGCAGCAACACTCAGACCGATAGAGATAACCATGGCGTGGCTTGGTAACAAGGGATAAGCCATTGCGTAGGATGCCAATGCGACCCACAAAGGAGCCGAACTTTTTCGCGATCGCCACTGCTCTACCGCCAATACGCAAAACAAAGCGACCAATGCAAAATCTAGTCCAACTAACTGCGATGAGGCCTGGGCGCCAATGAGCGCGCCCATCAAAGTTCCTAGCACCCACCAACCTTGGTTGATCAAGGCGACCCACACCATTTTTTTAGGCTCGCAGTCTTGCGGCATCGTAGTCACCAAGGAATAGGTCTCATCGGTTAGCCCGAAGATCAAGTACCACTTAAGGAATGGGTTCTGCGGCATCTTGTTGAGCAAAGACAGGCCGTAAAACACATGGCGCATATTGACAATAGCGGTCGCTAAGACAATCGAACCCACCGACATACCAGCGGCCAGCATAGGAATCATCATGTATTGCGCAGCCCCGGCGTACACAAAAATACTCGCAGCCACTGCCAGCCACCACGCGCCACCCGCTTGGACAAACAAAAACCCAAATACAGTACCCAAAGGGATATACCCCATTGCGACCGGCAGTGTCAGAGCCAAAGCGGAAACGGTCGGCTTTTGAGGCTCGTGCACGAGATTGGGTAAAGGCGCAGACATGGAAAAAAGAAAAATCAGAAAAGTACCGCTATTGTGAACGACCCAAGTCAACTATTTGGCTGGCGGTTTGCGCTATTCTTGGCTAATGAACTTGCTGTGCCCTTCTAAACCGACATCTGCATCCCTTCGCCATTGGCTTTTCGCCCGTGGATCGCTCACGGAACGCTTGCGTCAGCATGGTCAGGTTAGGGTAAAGATTTTGCACCAAGGCAGCCAACATCTGTGGTCTGATGAACAATTCGACTTGGGTCAAATCAACGCCCATACGCGGGAAGTTTTTTTGCTGCTCAACGGCCGGCCTATTGTTTGGGCTCGCAGCGCAACGCTTCACACCGCAATACAAGGTCCTTGGAAGGCGATGACAAATTTAGGAACGCGGCCCTTGGCGGAATTGTTGTTTCAAGACCGCGCCGTATTGCGCAGTCCGCTTCAGGCACACGCCTTAGCTCGCCATGGTGAAGTTGAGAGAAAAATGCGCGGTGCTTGGGCTCAGTTCCATTCGAACACCACCGAAAATCCGATGCCGCGCTGGGGCAGAAGCTCCGTATTTTGGCGTCATGGCCAACCCCTGCGGGTATTCGAAGCGTTTGCACCGTGGGTGCAAACGCTAGATTGCGGTTAAGACGCTTCTTTGGGTGGCGCTACGTAGGCGCTGCCCCCAAATTTAAGCGCACTGTGTTCGCGCTTGGACTGCAAAAAGGGGTAGAACATTTGGTGATACCAACGTTCTTGACCAAATAAATGGTCATCTACCAGGCCCACTTTTTCAGGGAACTTGCGAGTGATCAAGGCCGAGCCAAAAATCAAATCCCAAACAAACAACATATTGCCAAAGTTACCTTTGTAGTGGCCGATGCCGTCATCATTGGTGATCGCGTGGTGCGCCCAATGGGTCGCTGGTGTTGAAATAGTTCGCTCCAACACCCACATCACAGGACGCAGTGCCGGTATTTTGTACAAGGGCTCATCCCAACGCCAAGCGGAGTGGGCTCCCAAAATAATCGCGAGTTTTGCCACGACATACAAAGCGTAAATCATGCCGCCAAAACCCAAGTACAACAAAGCGCCAGCAATCCAAAGGCCCGGCATCATCATGTAGTAGAAGAAGTTATTGCGGAAGGTCACGCGAATGCTCATGTACTGCGCCGAGTGGTGCGCCCGGTGCAGCGGCCACAACAGAGGCGAATGAGAGGCACGGTGCCAAAGGTATTGGGTCAAATCATCACCGACCAACAAGATTCCGACCATGGCATACCAAGGAAGGTGCGCAAGTGAATCTTTCAGTTCAGGAAAGAACGCTAATCCCAACTTGCCGCTAAGCAAAATAGCAAGCGGTTGGGTAATAGCCACAAGACTCAAGAACATCAACAACTCTAGCTTGGTGTCGTTGCTATTGGCGGTTACGGTTGCTTTGTAACGCCGGCTTACGTATTCCATCACCCCAAACCCCAACAAGAGCATGAGTACCAACGCGTTTTGAACTTGCACAGCTGTCATCAATCGTCTCCTAAAGTTTCATCATCTCTTTTAATGATCGCATTGTATGGAATCAATTTTAGAAAATCTAGCAGATTACCCTAGGGTTTACGATCACTCCTAAGTGTTGCTTTAGGTGACTCTCGGGCTAAAAGTCGAGTGATAGGATTGAAAAATGCAATTCAACCAACTCATCAAAGCGCGAAAAAGCGTGCGCGGTTACCAAAATAAACCCGTACCCCGCGAAGTCATAGAAGCCATCATCGAAGTCGCCAAATGGGCGCCCTCGTCTATGAATACCCAACCCTGGCATGTGCATGTGGTTACCGGCGAACCTCTGGAACGCATTCGCAAAGGCAACACCGACAACATGGTGGCTGGAATTCCTCCCAAAAGGGACTTCCCAATGAAGGAGTCCTATGAAGGCGTTCACCGCAAACGCCAAATTGATGTAGCCGTCCAACTCTTTGAGGCCATGGGCATTGAACGGGAAGACAAAGAGCGCCGAACCGACTGGGTGATGCGCGGATTTCGCCAATTTGACGCGCCCGTGTCCTTGGTCTTAACCTACGACAAGTACCTTGAGCCCGCCGCTATCAGCCAGTTTGACTTAGGCGCTTTTTCACATGCTATCGTATTGGCCGCTTGGGAACAAGGTTTAGGATGCGTGATCAACGGACAAGGCATCATGCAATCCAGCGTGGTGCGCGAACACGCGGGAATCCCAGAAGACCAGAACATCATGATCTGTATTGCGCTTGGGTATCCCGATGAGAGTTTTGTCGCCAACAGCGTGAAATCGGTTCGTGCTGACAACGCCACCTTTGTTCGCTATGTGGGTTTCGACGAAGCTACACATACTTAAAACAGAAAGATTCTTATGAGCTCTGAGTTACTTGAAACTTTTCATGATGGCATTGCAACTCTGACCATTAACCGCCCCCAATCTCGAAACTCCATGACCACGGAAGTAATGCAAGGGCTGTCAGAAGCCATGCCTCGGCTTGCCAACGACCCTGCGGTTCGATTGGTCGTTTTGACAGGCGCAGGCGGGGCTTTTTGTGCCGGGGGGGATGTGAAAGGCTTTGTGAATAAAGAGCCAGGCTCGGCGAATTCATTGCCTTTCGAGCAAAACGTGAACCTCCTGCGAGCGAGTATGGAAGTCAGCCGGTGGCTTCATGAAATGCCCAAACCCACCTTAGCTGTTATTTCTGGTCCTGCTGCGGGTGCCGGTCTGTCATTGGCTTTGGCCTGCGATATGCGAATTGCTGCAGACGACGCCAAACTCACCACCGCCTTCTCCAAAATTGGGCTCTCTGGCGATTTTGGTGGCAGTTATTTTTTAAATCTTTTAGTCGGGGCCGCCAAAGCCCGTGAGATGTACTTCACAGGTGAGGTGGTATTGGGAGCACAAGCAGCGCTTATAGGACTCGTGAACCGGTCTGTCCCCAAAGATCAACTGGCCCAAGCGGCTCACGATTGGGCGCTTGAGCTGGCTGCGTTACCCACCTTGGCTATTGGTTACATGAAACGTAACCTCAATGCGGGATTGCGGGGCTCTCTATCAGAGGTTCTTGACTTAGAGGCGATACACATGATTCGGACTTTTGAAACCGAAGACCATAAAGCAGCCGCCATCGCTTTTGTCGAGAAAAAATCGCCGCGCTTTCAAGGCCATTGACTGCACTATCATCCGGCACAAGAGTTTTCATCCTCCCCTTTTTGATAAGAAAGATATGCAATGACTAATCTAGCATTAACTCCAGAGTTTTTTAAAGTACGCATGCAAGAAGTGTTTGACCGGCAAGCCGCTACCGCCTTAAGACTGCGCAGCTCAACCGCAGACGAGCGCATCGCAAAAATTCGTAAGCTACGTGATGCGGTGATTGCCCATACCGAAGACTGCTACCACGCGGCCTACGCCGACTTTAAAAAACCACCCGGTGAAGTTGATTTGGCTGAAATTTTGCCTATTTGCGTTGAAGCCAATGATGCGATTCGCAAGCTCAAAAAATGGATGAAGCCCACCCGGGTCTGGCCTACGCTTCTCACTGGTGGAACACGCAGCCACGTTCAATACGTCCCACGTGGGCGCTGTCTGATCGTTGGGCCATTTAATTACCCCATCAACTTAACGCTGGCACCTTTGGTGTCTGCCGTCGCGGCCGGCAATACAGCGATTTTGAAGCCCTCAGAATTAACACCCCACATGTCGGCCCTGATTGCAAAGATCGTAGGCGAAGTTTTCTCTGAAGATGAAGTCGCAATTTTCCAAGGGGAAGCCGATGTAGCCCAAGCCTTGCAAGAATTGCCGTTTGATCATATTTTCTTTACTGGCAGCCCGGCGATTGGAAAGCTCGTCATGGCAGCAGCGGCCAAGAACCTCACAAGCGTCACGCTCGAACTCGGCGGCAAAAGCCCGACCATTGTGGATGCCAGCGCCAACCTCAAACTGGCAGCTAAAAATATCATGTGGGCTAAGTTTGCTAACTCAGGTCAAACCTGTATCGCGCCTGACCATGTCTTTGTTCACGAAAGCGTCAAAGACCAATGGGTTGACATTTGCCGCGAAGAACTGAAAAAAGCCTATGGCACCAGTTTGGCCGACCAACAAAACAGCCCCCACCTGGCACACATGGTTAACGCCCGCCATACCGGTCGCGTCAAAGCCCTGCTTGAAGATGCCACAGCACACGGCGCTCGCTCACTGACAGGTGGTGGCATGGGAGAGTCCGATTGCTTTATTCAGCCGACGCTGTTGGACAAGGTCCCAGACGCGGCTCGCGTGATGCAAGAAGAAATTTTTGGACCCTTGCTGCCTATCATCGGATTTACGAATCTAGACGAAGTCATTGAGCGCATCAATGCTGGACCCAAACCGCTGGCTTTATACGTTTACAGCAAAACCGAAAAAAATATTGATGCTGTTTTAACGCGCACCGTCTCAGGCGGGGCTTGCGTTAACCACTCACTCATGCAATTCTTACAAGGCAACCTGCCTTTCGGCGGAGTGAATAACTCTGGCATCGGCAATGCCCACGGGCATTACGGCTTCAAAGCCTTTAGCCATGAACGCGGAGTGGTTCGAACCCAGTTCTCTATTGCAGCGACTCTTTTCTCTGCTGGCGAAGTTCCGCCGATCATTCGTAAATTGATGCGTTCGGCTTTCAAAATTTTATAAGTGGCATGGGCGCCCAAAAGGCGCTCATGGTTTCACTGATTTTTGGAATAAACGTGAAAAAGCAATTACAGTAATGCTTTTTAGTGCCCTCGGGCATTTTGACGAATGTACAGTTTCAGCGGCTTCCATAATTTCTCACAAATGCGCGAGCTCTTGGCTTTGAAAAGTCATCTTCAAAAAAAGGCCGCCCATGCTGTTTGAGCATTGCGCCCAATGCCAACGGTGTTGTCACATCGAGGAAGATTTTCCACCCCTCGAGGTTTCATTAACAAAGGAAGAAGCGCAGGTTTACGGCAGTATTTGTATCGAGAACCATTGCACGCATTTAGGCGACCAGGGTTGTGATTTGGGTGAGGCCAAACCCGTGAGCTGCAAGCTCTACCCCTTATCCTTTGAACCCCGCTCAAGAACATTTCAATTTGATGTGGAGTGCCCTCTTAAAGACCGTTATTTCGCACAATTGTCAGACCCAAAGAGTGAAGCCTCCTTGCATCTTCTGAGCATGTCAAATATTATCAAACGCTTAGAAAAAACTGACCACGAATTTCTAGAAAATAATCATGCAATCGATGTTGATTACTTCGAATTAGAAACCTTGCCAGTCAGTCCCTTTGAGCCAAAGATGTAGACATGCGCATGCAATTTACCGAAAACCAAGAAACATTAGAGGTTCACGATCACGCGCAAGGCGATCCTGAACACTTCGATCTAGAACATCAATCTTGGAACGCTGAAAATCTGTGTGTGGAGAGCTACCACGAAGAGATTCTTTACTACACCTCGCGCTGGGATGCGTTGTGTCCTTATGTGAATGTTTCTCCTGAGATGATTGCAATGGCCCAAAAGCCATTCATTGTTTACGCCATCCCACCTGAGAGTCCTTACGGCGTTCCTATCAACGACAAATATGGCTTGGTACACGCTGGCTCAAAGGCATTTTGGACTGAAGAGCGACGAAGTCGTAAATTCAAAGAGCTTGATAAGTTGTGCAAAGACTTAGTCGTAACGACCAGCGTGATTGCTGGAAAAAACGTCAGCCTTGAAGATGTTTACGCGATGGGCGGCGAACACTTCGCGAACTATTACATTCACGACCAAGAGGTTGAAGGTTTTGTCGATTACATCCGTGATCTCGACATTTTGTTGATTCAAGTTCACGCGCCCAACGGCGACCTTGTTCTCACAGATGTTTCCATTTTGCTTCCAAAACGCAGTCAAGTTTACGGAAGTTTTTGTCAATGGAGTCGCGACTACAAAAACAAATCGCCAGGAATTTACGCCTGCCTTTTGGCTTCGCGTTGGACCGCCAACAATGGCTACCAATACTACAACTTAGGGCCAGTCGATGACTACGGCTACAAAGCACTTTTCGTGACCGACCATGAGCCTATTTTTGCGTTAGCACTCACAGATGCCGATCATCCTTTGGCGCTCGACACCACCTCCCCACTGCATACCGATTTCAAACCCGAAGCGTGGAATCAGATCCGACGTCATACCTAAAAGAAAAGTAACATGTCGACCTTAAAAAAGAAAATCCTAAAGCACCTGCAAGAAGAGGTTTACTGCCACTTGGGCATCTCACCTGTTCACGGCATTGGAGTGTTTGCGATTCGCAGTATCCCCAAAGGCATCAACCCCATGCGAACATGGAGCGATGTTAAGGAAATTAAATTCACGCACAAAGAGCTTCAAGGTGTTCCGAAAAGCGTAAAAAAAGAACTCAATATCTTTTGCTATCGCGACAAAGAGGGTATTGAAATCCCATCTGTCGGTATGCACACCTTGAATATGGCGGTGTATCTCAACCACTCTAAAAAACCCAGTGTTAAATTCCGAAAAAATGGCCAACTCGTTACCTTACGGGCTATCAAATCGGGGGAAGAGTTGATGCTTGACTACGACATTAGCTTTGGAGAGAAGCATATTTTTGATTGATCTGCAGCGCTTAAACTAGGGCGCTTCTTTAGAAAAGAGAAGCTAGCACTTGCACAGGGGAGCAATTCCCGATAAAGTGAAATCAGGGATGACAAAGTAGAAAGGTCTAAAACCTTCACTTTAAATTGACAGAAACCATGGTTTTAAACCGTTTACTGATCACGGTGGCTGCAATCTGCTTGGCGGGTTGCGCTAGCTATTCATCCAAAGCCATTGGCAACCTCGACAATCAACACCCTGCTTTTGAGTCGATAGATTGTCAAAACGCCCGTCAAAACGCATGGGTTCACGAAGATTTAAAACAATTCAAACTCGTTGCCGGTCCCTCATTGCTACTTTTTGCAGGCCCAGTTTTAGCCATCCCCGTTCTCTTAGCAAATGTTGGGCTCAATACCGCCGATCACCTCAAAGCCAATGACATTAAATCGCTTTGTGGCGGTAAGGCTTTGACTCCCGACGAACTGACGCAAAGCATTGTGATTGATACTGGATTAACTGCCGCTACTGGAGCCTTATTACCCGGCGGAACGGCGCTTGCAAGCAAACCCTAGCTTTGTCTTTAAGCTTTTGCTACTATGGCTTTGATGTCCTTCATTAAAAGGAAATCAAACATGAAAACGCATGACCAACTGATCAAAAACTAATGGCGCGCCCCGGCGTGAAGATTGAAGTCGGGCGCATAGAACGCGAAGAAGCCATGCTGCTTGATTCATTGCTCAAAGCTCGACAGGAAGAGGGCCTAAGCCTGAACTTATCAAATGCAACCCAAACAGAGGCACGGGCAGCAAGGAATCTGACCAACTTGCAAGCTGGCTGTCGACCCAGCAGCCGTGAGTTGGAGTCGCATTAACCAATTCTATGAAAAGTGTCTAAAAGTTTGGGGGAATGCCACCTGAGTTAAATCAAAGAGTGAAAAATAAAACTATGAACGTAGGGAGGTTGACTTACGCGCATACTCAATAGCGTCTTCAAGCTTGTCATAACGGTAGCCTGAATAACAGAAGGCATTGTTTTCGACTTTGATTCCAAGCTCAGACATCACATTTAATTTATCTGGATCCAGAAATCCTTCATCCAATACCCAACGTATATGTTCATTATTGGTCATGTAATAGGGCAGCAAGCCTTGATAATTCGGCTCATTTGGGCTTGCTCCAGCAGCCAGTAGTATCCTCACCTCATCCAACATATCGTTTCTGGCGCAAACATGCAAAAATGTATTGCCCTTGATTAAATCGCGCGTATTTATTATTTTTGATATGTCTTTTTGGGATAACAAGAGCCTTAACTTACTCTCAGAAATAATTCCATAGTTGAGAAAAGATGAAATAGCCTCTTCAATTTCCGGCTTTTTTGCAAGTTCGAGTGATTGTCTTTTGGCTTCCTCATCCCGTTGTAAGGAAGCCAACTTCTCCTCCTCTGCCTGCGCCAGCACAAGCATTTGCTGAACACGTGCCTTCAAATAAGCTACTTTCGCCTTTGTTATATCTCCATCTGCTTCTGCAAAGGCCTTAGCCCAAACGCCCGGTCGCCGTTGATTGCTTTCCACTTCAGACATTGCTTCGGCCCAATAATTTTCTTCGATTGAATCTTCTGTGCCCATTCTTGAGGAGCCTTTGTTGTTAGTGTGCGGTGCGCTTTGATTTCGCGCTTTTACAGAAGCGTCAGCAGAATAAACCACTTTATGCGGGCTTAACAACCCGTCATTCATTAGACTCTCAGTGCTCGAGGACACTGATGCTTTAGAAACACCGCTATCAGTGTGCGTAACCGACTGGTTTTTAGAATCCACCATAGCGACAAAAGAAAAATCTGCATTGGGTTGACCCTTTTGTGATGAATTAGAACCGTCGGTGGACGTTTCCAGTTGATTTTTACAATAAAAAAAGAGCAAAATCTTTGGCACCAGCATGACTAGAACACCAACTAATAGATCGCTTTTACCGCCATTTTTTAGGTAACCTAGGTTGTCGCTTTCCATAAAAATCATTACAAGCAAAACCACCGCAACATTGAAATAAATCAAATACCTCATCCACATTTGAATGTCAGATAGCCTTGCTTTATAAGCATAGTAGCCGACCATCACCCAAACGTATAAATATAAGGAACCCTTTGCACCATTGATGCTTGTAATAACCATTGTCACAAAAAACATCAAGACGGCAACAGCAACGATCCCCCAACGAGGTTGATTTTTATTAGTCATTTTTACAAATTTCTTATTAATACCTGTCCATCAGAACTAGGCTGTTGAAGAATTGAAAGCAGAGCGGTTGGGCAGCGTTGACATCCTGAAATATTGAAGTGATTTTGTTGTTTATTCTGTCAATCTGCATGGGGCTGCACCAAGCAGAGATCATCGTGTTCTTGTAGCAAAGCGTCAGCACCTTGTGCGAGGTTGTGATTGAATTACCAGCCCGATCTAACGTCTGCTGCATCTGATAAATAAACGCTGGCTTACCTTCATGGTTAGTTTTTTGAACATTACTAACGTGTAGTTGGCTTGAATCGTCGCTAAAAATGTCAGCAAATTCTTTCTTGCTCATGCCAGTACATTCTTTTTCTACTGGACCACCTGCATCTTTAATCTGCAGTGCCAACATCACAAACAAACCGTTGTAGTCCCCGCTGAACTTTTGAACAATGTTAGGACGCTCGCCTTCTTTGGCTTCCCACCCAGTTGGGTAGCGGATCGTTGCCCAGATACCCTTGGCCTTCGGGTGGTTTTTGGTGTCGTATTTTGAACCCAGTGGTTGAGCGGAAACACTTATCCAAAGCGCCGACAAAGCAATGCCTATTAGTGCTTTAATTTTTGATGACATCGCTATTTATTCCTCACGCAATTTTTTAGAGTCAATACTGGCACTCATAATCCTACCGATTACAAATAGGAGTGCATACTTTTTAAAAAATTTATATACCCCCCGCCAGTCAGTGATTCAAACGCAAGGGGGGGTGAGCAGATTAGAGTGTATTGGTAACCAGAAGCACCCCGCCAGTCTAGGGGGGTGGGGGTAAGGTGGGGCCGGCGTAAGCTGGATTTTGAAAGGGTGTACCACTTCTAGCATCTGGAACCCTCCAACTGTTCTTGCTTCGCTCAACAACCACTACCAATGAGCAGTGTGGGGAAATTACGCTAAAGACTTCGCACAGCCTGTATTTACTTGATATTTGGCGGAGAGGGAGGGATTCGAACCCTCGGTAGGGTCGCCCCTACGCCTGATTTCGAGTCAGGTACATTCGACCACTCTGCCACCTCTCCTAGGTTTGCATCGCATTGGCGAAGTCTGAATTCTATCAGGCGCTTAATTCCATTAGGCCGCCCATATACGGACGCAGCGCCTCAGGAATAGTGACGGTGCCGTCGGCATTTTGGTAGTTTTCTAGTACCGCAACCAGGGTTCTCCCGACAGCGAGTCCCGAGCCGTTCAAGGTATGGACCCACTCATTTTTTCCTTGTGCATTTTTAAAGCGGGCCTGTAAGCGGCGCGCCTGGAAGGCTTCACAGTTAGAGACTGAGCTAATTTCTCGGTAGGTGTTTTGAGCGGGGAGCCACACTTCGAGGTCATAGGTCTTGGCTGCCCCAAAACCCATGTCCCCCGTGCACAAACTCATGACCCGGTAAGGCAGGCCCAGCTTTTGCAAAATAGCCTCTGCGTGGGCCGTCATCGCCTCTAAGGCTTCGTAGCTCTTGTCGGGGTGAACGATTTGCACCATCTCGACTTTGTCAAACTGGTGCTGGCGAATCAGTCCTCGGGTATCGCGCCCGTAAGAGCCGGCTTCAGATCGAAAACACGGGGTATGGGCGGTGAATTTGATGGGTAGTTCGTTTTCATTGACGATAACATCGCGAACAAAATTAGTGAGTGTCACTTCACTGGTTGGGATCAGGTACAAGGCGGCGTTGTCAGCCGCTTGCGCTTCTTGGCCGCCTTTTTTAGCCGCAAAGAGATCTTCTTCAAACTTGGGCAACTGGCCGGTACCGCGCAGGGTTTCAGCGTTCACGATGTAGGGCGTGTAGCACTCGGTATATCCGTGCTCTTGGGTTTGAACGTCTAACATGAACTGCGCTAGGGCGCGGTGAAGGCGGGCGACTGGCCCTTTCATGACCGTAAAACGCGCTCCGCTGAGTTTGACGCCCATGTCAAAGTCAAGCCCAAGCGGTGTGCCAACATCCACGTGGTCTTTGATTTCAAAGTCCATCGCTTTAGGAGTGCCCCAGCTGCGAGCGACTACATTGCCATGTTCGTCGGCGCCACGCGGAACGCTGCTGTGGGGCAGATTAGGGACGACCGAGAGCATGGCGAGTAAATCCGCTTGGATTTGCTCAAGACGCGCGGCCGATGCATCCAACTCGCCTTTGATGTCAGAGGTTTGGGCCATCACGGCATCCACTTCGGCCTGGGCGGCTGCGCCTTTGGCTTTGAGTTGGCCAATTTGCTTGCTTAGGGTATTGCGCTTGGCTTGAATTTCTTCGGTGCGAGTTTGAATGGTTTTACGCTCCGCTTCCAAAGCCGTAAACGCATCCACGTTCAAAAAAGCCTGGGGCGTTTTACGGGTTTCCAAAAGCGCGACAGCGGAGTCGAGGTCTTTGCGCAGTAGGTTGATATCTAACATAGTGAGGGGAGTTTCTGTAATGACAAAAGCAGTGGTGAAACCATTTTAGGGCGAGGGCTCGGCGTCAAGCTTGAGGCCTTTGGGCAGCGGAAACTTGATGGTTTCTAAAACACCGTCCATGGTTCGAACAGACACTGCGCCCATCGCCCT
>Ga0247843_1007965_pt1 | contig 12669 bp, 11 predicted proteins | sample LaCruzMarch2017__FD_192420 | JGI IMG/M metagenome (GOLD analysis project Ga0247843, IMG submission 192420) | Freshwater microbial communities from meromictic Lake La Cruz, Castile-La Mancha, Spain - LaCruzMarch2017_8m | ecosystem: Environmental > Aquatic > Freshwater > Lake | place: Spain...
TCTTATTATATATGTTGGTACCCAGACGCGCAAAATGCCTGCGCGGGTACTGGGCGGCTAGTGCGCGTACCGGCAGGGTCCGTTACCCGCACTGGGCGTCTCTTTTGAGTTGCTGTTGAGTCACGCTTGTTGCCGCCATAATGTCGTTCGGATCATCTTAGTGCCTACCTACATGCCGTCGACAGCGGCCTCATGCGGAAGGTGTGAGCACCTCGTGCCTTTCTACTAGCAATGCGTGATGATCAGGAGGGATGGTCTTCTGGTCTTTAGGTGATTTGAGTAATGGAAGGAGTGAAGGCGGGCAAAAAAGGAGTGAAGGTGGGGGTGGGAAAAATGAGACAGAAATTTTTCCGACAGCATAAGTGGGGACGAGAGGAGGAGTTGATGGCGACGAGTTGCAGCGTGTAAACAATATGGAACGATGGTTGCAAATCTCCTTCTAATGGTGGCCATTGGGACAATATTATCATGTCCGTTCGCGAATGCACTCGGCATCCAAACGACAGTATCCAGGAGGAACCATTATTTATCACGCAGGATTAGCACCTCTCTCGACTTGTCTTCCCCGTCAGCCACGTTAGTATCCAAGAGGAAGCATGATTTACTATCACGCGGGAATATTACCTCCCTCAATTCTTCACCTTCCTCCTCGGTAATGATGACACAAACGACGAGGGATTCAGCGAACATCAGAGGTATCGAACGTTTCCGTACGGCCTCTTATGTTGATCTTGTACGATGGTTCCTCTCAACAGATGAAAGGTCGTACATATCTTCCAAGATAGACTTTCGTCCATCAACTCGTGGTGGATTGGCCACTGGCGGTTACGGAGCATTTGTATGAAAACGTTAATGAGGGAGAGCTATTGTTGCGGGTACCGCGTATGTGTTGCATTACGCTAGACGACGCGTTAAGTGATGTAGAATGTGGAGATGGATTTCGTAAATTACTAGAAACTGCAGGGCCTGGTGCGGATACTGTTGTCATTGCGGGATATCTAGCAAAGGAATACCTTTTGCTAAAGGAATACGATCGGAGACTGCAGGCAGGTGATTCAGACGATGAAAACAACGCTGAAATGCGATGGTTGTCCAACATCAAATTTAGTCCATACTTGCGTACCCTGCCGTGGGAGAGAGGAATTAATGCTCAGGAACATGTATTGTTCTGGGAGGATGGGGACGTGGATGCGTTATTGAAAGGGAGTCTGGCGTACGCGGACGCAGTCGAGATAAGGGCAAATGTCAAGCTTGTGACTGGGATACTCGATGGAATAATATGTCCCGTAATTTGCAAGGCAAGACCAAGTCTCGAAGAGGCTGTTCGGGGATCGTTTGTAATCTCTCTTTCTCGAGCATTTGTGGCACCGTGTCCCATCGACGGTGGTAAGGATGAGGATCGGCTAGCGCCTGTCCTTGATATGTTGCAGCATTCTAATATTCCTAACATATGTCATCGATTTGTCGAAGATGGCTCAATTGAGGTGTTAGCGAGGCCGAATCTTAAATCTGGGGATGAGCTTTTCAATCAGTACAAGACAGAGGAGGACATCGATATCATAAATTCTTCACCAGATTTGGGTTTGTACCGGGTGTTGTGGAGCAGCCGGTCACAATCTTGATTGCTGAAAGGAGTACTATTTTTTTTCCCACAGAGAGGCTCGATTTAAGTCTAAAGATATACGGCCATGCATCTACATAAATTTATCAGTATTGTATATCTTATATTCACGTTTGACTATCCATTTATTTATCTAAATATCAGGTGCGAATCCATATGCCTGTTTAAATTCATTACTCAGTTCTGCCTGTTCCTTACCAAGCTCTGATTATAGCAGCCTTCTCCTCCTGCATTTCCAACCGATCGGCCAGATGCAACGCCTTCGACTTCTTACCCGTCTTACTATCAATATCCTGTTTCAGTGTTTTTAAAGCCAATTTCCATATTGTACCTGGCCAGTACCCGTATCGTCCTCAGTCGGACATGCCAGTACCCGTATCGTCCTCAGTCGGACATGCCAGTACCCGTATCGTCCTCAGTCGGACATGCCAGTACCCGTATCGTCCCCAGTCGGACATGCCAGTACCCGTATCGTCCTCAGTCGGACATGCTAGTACCCGTATCGTCCTCAGTCAAAAAAGGCCAGTACCCGTATCGTCCTCAGTCGGACATGCCAGTACCCGTATCGTCCTCAGTCGGACATGCCAGTACCCGTATCGTCCTCAGTCGGACATGCCAGTACCCGTATCGTCCTCAGTCAAAAAGGCCAGTACCTGTATCGTCCTCAGTCGGACATGCCAGTACCCGTATCGTCATACCAATACAGACACTGGAGTCACGGATGTTCGAGTAATGGCATTCTGCCAGTATGGGCACAGCAGAATAAAGGACCGTACGCGTATCGTCCTCAGTCGAAAATGCCATACCCGCACTAGCCGCCCAGTACCCGCACAGGCATGTTGCGCATATGGGTACCTACATACACATAATATTCATATGTACGTGTATCGCATCATATGGAGAAAGGGTGCGGTAACCACACTCCCCAACCCGACGGCATGCTGCTGTCGCATCCACTACTGCAGCAGCAGCAACAACGACCTATGAGTCGTAAAAGTCGTGAGAGAGCCAAAACAGTCCGATCGCTCCACCGCACGACCAAGGCTGCTGCTCAAAGGCGGGTAGTAATAGTTGCCGATCAGCAGATCAGTAGGAAAGGGGGGAATGGTGTTGCTGCTAAGGGCGGCGGTACCACGATGGCGGCGGGGAGTGGAAAAAGACGCAATGACAGCAATATCGCCGTTGATGGAATCGTGCTCCCTGGAGTGGCGGGCGATGATACATCATCATCATTTTACAAACTAATACGCGCCGATGTGGGAGAAAAGGAGGAGACGACGAGTCGACTCGGTCATCGGCGTTATACGAGTCAACACCATGATGACACTACAATAACAACAACCTCGGCAATATCATCCGACATTAGTAGTACGACCGACCAACAACACTATCAAAAGCAACACCAACAACAACGACAATCTCAAATTAATATGGACTATTTAACCGAAATTAAACGTGCACGAGTAATCAAAGCATTACGTGAAACATTTAGTTCATTATGTAAGAATGGCAATATAGTACCACCAATATATACATGGGAAAGATGGCAATGTCGATGTAAATTGTATGAATTATTACATCGACCAACTGCTGCTGCTGCTGCTGCTGCAGGAGTTGATGCAACAACTGAATTGAAGAAGGAGGAGGAGGTAGTACCAAACACGGGATATATTGACACTGGATGTATAGCCGACTTAGTCCGTGGTGGATGTTCCATACAAGACGCTACAACTATAGTGACAAAGTTGGGACAGGCGGCGATTACTGCGGCAGATGAACTTGTGAAATATACTGCTAAACTCATGTTGTTGAAGAAGTTGCCACCATCATCTTCGCCGTCAGGACAAACGTCGAGTGTCAGTATAAACAATTACACTTCTAGTCTCACTGATATCGAGGTTGGTGGTGGCGGTATGAGTAATCGGCAACGAAAAAAGATTGAAATTCAACGTCGTAGAGCAATTCGGAAGAATACTATAGTAACGACAGGTAGTAGTACAAGTAGTGATATAGCCGATAGCCATAATAGTAGAATGAATAGTATTAGTAATGGTAGGGGGCGTAAGAGGAAGCTTGAAACACAAGAAGTAGTGGACTTGTCATCATCAACAACTGCACAATTGGGAATGACATTTCTTGAGCAAGAGATTTCGCGGAATGTTGTGTCGGTCACATCACATCGACATTCTCTTGACTTTACAATTACATGTGTTGACGATGATGATTCTGGGCGAAAGAAGAATAAAACGAATAAGCTTTACAAGCTTAATCATGGCCATTATGAGAAGCTCCGTCTGTTACTGACAGCGCATTGTAACAATCGCATTAGTGGCAGTGGTGACAACGGCAGCAACGATGTATATTCTGATTCAGATTTTCACAAACTAATTTACTGTGTATTATCACGATATCATAGTGTACTTGGACATGGCTTCCAAATGGCACTATCAGAGCATGTCTTTGATGTACTACGGTCATGGTTCAATGTTCGGTTTGAATGCTTTGCAAGTCCACTGAATTGTACCTGCGCGGAGTATGCAAGTGCCTTCCCCCTTGTGGATAAGTGCTTTGGTGCTACTGGTAATTTCTTCAACTTACATCCAAGACATGGTAGCTTCGAGGCTAATCCACCCTTCATTGAGGAGGTTATGATAGCGATGGTTACACATATACATAACTTGTTAGAGCATGCTACCGGTCCCATGAGCTTTGTAATCATAATACCCGGTTGGTTAGATGATCCATCATATGTCGCATTGGACGCCAGTATATATAAACAAACGTTCTTCCTTGTGGCAGCTGCTGATCATGGTTTTTGTGATGGTGCACAACATCAACGTCAGGATCGTTTTCGAGATAGTACTTACGATACCGGTGTCTTTGTATTGCAGAATCAACGTGGATCAACAATGTGGCCGGTGATTAGGACGGCCAAGTCAAAAGATGGAGTTGTGGATGATTTAAAGTCCGATGTTTCTGTCGAGGAACCATTACGTCGAGCCATGGCAAATGCTATTCCGACTGAAATGATGCGATTGCGGCGTTTGAGGAATGGACGCGGAAGCTCGGATCTTGATGGCGGTGGAGGCGTGTACAAGGGCAAGAAGGCCAATAGAAACAACGGTGGATGTAATAGTAGTAGTAGCAGCAGCGAAAGCGGTAACAAGAAGGAGAGGCGTTAATGCTTTTAATTATTATTACAATATCAACTAAACATGGGCTTCTTTTCTTTCCCATTTTCAATACCACCAGACAAATTAACAAACAAAGGGCTTCATCCCCATTTTCATTTCATACATAACACACAAGACAAATCAACTAAACAAGAAAGAAAATTCCCATACATTCACCTTGCCCTTGGTTTGAATGTTCTCAACATCGCAATGAGGCATCCAGCTCCCACTGTAACTCCCAAAACAGCAGCTGCACGCCTAAAATTCTTACTGTGTACAAATTCGTCAACCTCTTTACTCACTTTAGTCATTCTTGACGGGTGATCAGGATCAGTATCCGGATGCCACGTAGATGACGATAAGCGGTGAAGCGTCTGTCGCATATCAGACTTTGATTTCGTCTGCTCCTCCTTCTTCTCCGTCTTCTCCTCCTTCTTCCTGTTGGTCGCAGGATGCCAAGGTGGAGGAATGGAATTTGCATCGCCATCGTCGTCCTCAGTTTCTCCTTCTTTGATCGCTTCGGCAAAGTAAGCTTCCACTTGCTCACAGGTTAATCCTTCAATTGAGATTACTTGCAACTTCTCAGTGTCAAAACGACTGTCATCCTGTTCCTTGTCAAGTTCAGCCATATGAAGAGGTGTTGCAGTTGCACCTGGATAAGATGATAGGAAAAAAGGGTTGCAAATTTTTAGATCTCATTTGCGAAGAAACAATGATGCATTAAAATCGTTAACATAACTTACCTGGACTGAACATAATCTCAACACGGAAACGTCGGGAAAAAGTGACTGGCTTCGAGTGATCTTCAAACAACCGAATCACAACCTGAGTCAGATAACATAATTCACTCGCACTGGCTATGATATCTTGTCCTTTTTGTGATAAGGGACTCGCGGCAGATGACGTGAAACGGAGCACATTTAAGAGAGAGTGCAAATGTGATTCAGATGTGAAGTATAACCGAGACCTCACTCGACGGCCCATTGAGTTAATAGAAAGGTCCGCGGAATAATCCATGTTGATCAAGTATCGCATATCGACTTGGTTATCCTCGCGGGCAATTTTAAGATCGTAGCTGATTTGGATGGAATAATTATGAGATTCACCTGTGATCAGAAATTGTATTATTTACAAATGAATTGTTACGAAGCTACACTCACTTGATCTTTTCCAGAAGAGTTCTGCACATCCTGGTTCCGATCCCTCGCTTTTCTTCGATTGTTTGTCCATATTCCTGTGGAACAATACAGTCCGCAAAGTCTTTCGCCAAATCATAGAGCTTGGATAGAGTCTCCGTCAAACCCAGATGACGATTCTTAGAAAATAGAATGGTTGTCAGATGGGATGCAAAAATAGAAAAAAAATCATATGAAGGGACTTACGTGCAACATATCAAATCGCGCATTGTCATGAACGTCTGGAATCGTTGACAAATCAAAGCGATCCTTCTTTCTGTCGTAAAACTTATCCTGGACGAAAGTCCATCGGTCATAAAGCTCTTGCAGGGACTCTCCCTTGTACAACTTAATTCCGCTCAATACCTCCTGATGTTGGTGGAAAGAATGCCTGTGCCCTCCTTCAACAACATCTTCCTCCATGCCACCAAACATAACCTCAAGCTCCAAACAAAGATTTCCAATGGTTGAATATATAGCAGCTAGAGCCTTTCTTGGATTTCCTATCTTCTTCAATGATCTGTGTAAAGAAACCAGACATTCTGGACCAACTAAACTCTCTCGCATTTCTTTAGTCATGTCTGCGTAGTTGATGTCTTGCGTCATCAATATACTAATCCTGTCTTTGCATTTCTTCAGATCAGCCTCCACTGCTGTGTGCCCTGTGTGATCAAGCATATGCAGCGAATCCTTCTCCTTGTGGACCAAGGAGACGAGAATCGGTGGAAGATCACCCTCGAGCTCAAGCATACCCTTGGTGAAGGCCGCTGCAGTCTTCATTACACGACCTTCATCAGATGTTCGAATCTTCATATCGTGTCGGAAGGTGGAGTGAAGCCGGAGGATGCCTCCGTCATTGTTTGAAGGGTAAAGCTCCTCACGTAGACGGTTGCCTAATCGTTCAGCCTGCTTCTCCCCAAGGATAGTCAAATCACCTCCCCACTTCACGATTAATTGGAGAGCAGAAACTTTCTTCTTAGCACTATCCGGAGTTTCCTCCCATTTACGAGGTTTCATTTGTATCTTACGATTCAAACCAGTGATCTTGGATCGTTCCAAGATACTCCGAATTTGTAACGCTCTCTGCATGACACCAGGATTAGTACCACCCTGTAGTTCCAATTTGGTGATACTTGCATTGACCAACTCCAAGAATGACAACATTTCGTTCTTTTCCTTAATCTTTAATGCTTTTGCATTCTTCGAATGGTCCTCGAAGTACTTGAGAAAATCTTCTGATTCAATATCACGCTTGAGCTTCTGTTTGGGTGTACGATCACCATGACGAATGATAGTGATAACACAACGTAACTCTTCTTGATGAGTCTGAGTCTTGGTTCTCATAGATTGCAGAGAGGCTGGGTTAAGCGCTAGTTCATGAGGAATTTCGCTCACGGGGGCGTCAAATGTCGTAGAATTACGTTTATGCCTTGCACTTAGCTTCGGATTCATGGATACTATGCGACCAACAGTTCCGAGCGACGTTATGCGATTAAGATTCTTCACTGTCGTCATAAGAGGCGATAGCGCCGAAATGCATGTGACCGCCTTGGGTTGCATCTTTGCGAGTACGTGCTCTGATAAGATTAAAGCACAGTCGTCATAATACTTCTTGCTATTCTTCACGGCACTCCATCCATTAACATCAATCACCAACGAGACCAGAGAGTCACCCTCTTGGACACGGAGGATGTCGAAGCCACAGACAAGCTGTCTGAAAACCAAAGTGATCCTCCTGGCAATTTCCTTCTCCCTCATCGTAAGAATGACCGGAAATCGTACCTCCTTCCCATCCTTGTTCCTTGTCACCTTACCATCAATAGCAGGACTCTTCCTCGCTTCGGCATGTCCATAGTCAGGTCCGACAGTGTCTGAAGAAGAGATGAGAGAGGATGGAGAGAAGAAGAAGTATGATGCAATGTGAGATGGTATGGACATAGTAACTGAAGTCAAAGTGATATTGACTGTAGTCAACTAAACTTACACATTTTCACATCAGTACCCTGAGTTTCCATAAATGCCTCATAGATGTAACTCCCCTCTCTCCGGATCTCATTCACGTCGGGGAAAAAGTCAGACGACTTGTCTCCAATCTTCCGGAATAACTTCTTACACCCACCCCCGGCCGAGCTGGGGTAGAATATCCATATGTTATGATCGTCGGCATCCACTGGCTTTTCGACGAAGGGTTTATGGATAACTGTACCATCAACGACAATGTAGTCATCATGCTCCTCAATTTGAGGTTGTACAAATTTTTGTCTCCACGACAGTGATAGATTGGATAACAAGTCTGAACTCTTGCCACCATTCCTTTCTTTCTCAATTGTGGTTGTGACATATCCATCGCGACTGGCATATACATGACGTGGGACATCAATGCCCCCCTCAACTAATAGGTCGTAGATCTTACGTCGATCCATGATAGTACGTTGCATCCCGAGATCATTTAGCATGTACGGTTTACGCAAGTCAGCATATGTTTCCGCCTTCTCGAGCGGGTAGCCATTTGAGAAGAAGGCTATTAGGACATCACAGACAGGCCATGTTTCGATTGGATCATTTAAGAGGAGATTATCACCAAAGTAAACAGCCTCGAAGAGTGTGGGGTCAAGACGTTTCACTATTTCATTCATTGGTTTGCCACGTGCCTTCTTGTCCATGGCACATATTCCTAGACGAATACGAGGAGGCGGTGGCGGTGGTCCCGCTTGAGCATTGCTGATATCTGCCATCTTTGCTACTGCTGCTCTACCTGATTAAGGATATTATACCCTACAATTCTTGAATATAATATGTAACCCAGCTGATTTTGAACTCTCCGAGTGTTCGACTGCTGATCCCCAAAGATATGATCTTATGGGTCCCGCCATGGGGAGAGAGGCACTCATTAATTTGAGATGGGCGAGGCGGGCTTTTTTTTACAGAACAAATAATCGGAGCTTGTGCGTGCTTGTGTCATCTCGTCGTCACTGCTATTGTTACTGCTACTCTCGTCGTCGGGAGGATGAAGGCACTAACACGTACGATATTCACACCCACCAATCTCAATCACATATTACTCGACCGACTGCGTGCGAACGATGATGCTCTTGTGCGTATAATCTTCACATCCCGTGATCTAGGGCTGCGTGGTGTGCACATGCTTGCCACGGCATTACGGACAAATACTAATCTTAAGGCATTAGACATAAGTTCGAATGACATTGGTCCATCTGGAGCTCATTTCGTCGCGTTAATTTTGTTACATCAATCTGCTAGATATATTAGTAACCCAGAATCAACGATGTTTCATAGCAAGAAGAATGATATCATGGGTGGGGTCAGAACGCTCATTCTCAGTGACAACAATTTGCGTGACGCAGGTGTACAAGCAATGGCTCAGGCACTTGAGAATAGCATCGTTGAATGTTTATGGATCGATGGGAATCAAATTAGTGATATTGGACTGGTTGCATTAACCGACGCACTACAAGGGAATCTACACCTACGACGATTGCATATCCATCACAACTTATTTCAATCGTTCTCTCCATTGATAACATGCATGCTTAACAAGCAGAGTTTGGACACTATCGCAAACAGCAATCATGCACTAAAACACGTCTTTCTCAACTGTGGATACACGGTTGAGTGGAAGGAACTTGAATCAATACTAACAATTAATAGGATGGGAATAGTCGATGCACGTAGAAAGAAAATAGCAATGTATATTGAGGAAAAGCTAGAAGAGTTATTACCCTTGGATATGATATCTTTGGATGCTAGACTCATACCACGGATGCTTTCAATTCTTACATTAACGTATAATATTTCTGCCACTTATGATGTAATACATGAATTGCCCTCAGAAGCATTTGTCTACCATAAGATACATGACAAAATGCAGGATATCAATGATAATCTCATGAATGTTGAATACTCATGATATAAATCGAGAAGTTTTTATTACTGTGTAATATATTTAAAAGATTATTATATTCTGAGCATACCACTACATTCAAAAGACTCGCCAGTAATGTATCCACTACGGTCATTACTTGCCAAAAAGAGTACTAGATTTGCCACATCCTCAACGCGACCTAGTCGTCGTAACGCTATCTTACTTGTCATCTCTGCCATAACTTTTACCGACACAGCATCGACCATAGGAGTATTTATAAATCCTGGCTGAATGCAATTTACTCTAATAGTTGGCGGTATGCACGCCTCTATGATATCGTCATTGTCGTCCCTATCGTTGTCTCTCTCACCAGCGTTCACTCCACCTGCTGCTGTGGCAGACTTCCAAGAAATGAGAGCCATTTCTTTCGCTAGCGCTTTTGTAAGCCCAACCACTCCGCCTTTGCTTGCTGCATAATTGATTTGACCAACATTGCCATAGTTCGATACAACGCTACCGATGTTAATAATTGACCCTCCCGTTCCGCCCACCGGCCTGAGAAGTGATTGAAGTCGATTGGGTTCACAGAATTGTTGGCACATGAGAAATGTCCCTTTCAGATTGACATTTACTACAGAGTCCCAATGCTCATTTGATAGATTAGCTAGTTTGGCATCACGTATTATTCCTGCACAGTTGACAAGTATGGATGCTACTACAGACAAAGAAGTCGATGATGAGACAGATGCACGGGTAGCTAGATTGTCCGCACTTACTATCGCATTTTTCACTTGCAACAAATTCGTAACATCGCAATGATAGGGCTCGATTAAAATGTTGGTACTCCTGGCTGCATCGTGACATGCAGCCGCTACTGCATCGAGCTTGTCAGTTTGACCGATGGTATCGGCTAGTAGGATATTACAGCCTTGCTCTCCGAGTGCGATTGCAGTTGCTAAGTAAATAGAAGAAAGAAGAACTAATCGTGAGATTGAATCGTTCGTACATTGTAGGGTACACGGAAGAAACTGTCGATTGCATATTACCTCTCCCTATTCCCGATGCAGCCCCGGTGACGATGGCCGTCTGTGATGTAAGTTTTAACCACGACGCCATCATGTACATACAAAAAAATTGCCTCAACCACTTCTCGTCCCGCCAAATCATCATTTCTCCACTCTGAGACTGTAGTAATGCACGAGTGCGGTGTCCTTGTCTGTGCAATATGAATCAATTCGTCCAGCGAGTGGCACACTACATCGCCAATGAACTACTAGTCAAGGGACTGGCCGAGTCTAAAACATTTCAACGCTTTGTCGTACATACCGACAGACATATTCAAAAATATAAGAATGAGGGATTGGAGCAGGTGAATACACACATCGATGAACTGCATAAGAAGGCCACACAGGCGGCATACTCGACGAGTACCAAGAGTAGTAACAATTCTACTTCCGCGTCGTCACGAGGGAAGAGCGGGTTAGAGCCGCCGCAGAAACCAATGGAGGGTATACCTGGTTTCTTTAGTGCTTTAGGAAAGATTGTTCGGAAAGATCTCGGCATAAAGTAACATTGGTTGCTCTCTCTTCGGGGGAGGGGGCGAGATTATTTAGGACGACGGCAAGGGGATAGTATAAGAGAAAAGATTAGACAATCACAGATAATAATGTTACTGTAGGTACAATAATAGAATTGTTTTGGATTTACTTCTGCTTAGCTACGGCGGCTATTAGGTCACCTGGCTTCAATTCCCTTACATTCCTCGCCACCAATCTTTCTATTAACATCCATGCTGCACCGGCAAGGAACACGGCGCCACAGACCCCGTCAAAGGACATTCCAAAAACTAATTCCACATTACTGAGCCCCACGAAGCGCTCTACGTACTTGTTGTACACTCCACTTTCCCCTGCTATCAGAATAACAGCAAGTAGTCCACGCAGTCGTTGTTTCTCCCAATATCTCTGGTGATATTCCTCGGCTCGGTAGAATGAAGAATTTGGTTCGATTTCGATAATGTCATATGATACCCCATCCTTTCGTTGGGTCATTACATCCTCCTTACTTCTCTCCTTACTTCTCTCCTCCTTCCATCGTTTTGCCTCCTTTGCTTCGGATTGATCACCCGCAAATATTACCGAGGCATATTGTCGTTTATATCCTGGTTTTTGATATTCAAAGAAGTAATCGAGTAGTTCGCGATATGTCAATGCTTCGTCATCGTATGCAACTCTTACGGCCTCAACCCAATCATTACCAAAGCAAACAGTATCATAGGTGGGGGGTGGCTTGCCTGGTGGTGCACCTGCGTAGCCAACATTGGTGGCAAGTATGCCTGGACGTTTTAATAGAGACTCTGCAGGTTCCCAAAAACATCCCATTCCGAATGTTGCCTCCTTAACTGCCATATTAATTGCGACGAGGGTAGGCGTCTTGGCATGTTGCCGTACCGATGTAATAGCTCTTGAAGCGAATGCGGCGCTCTGGTGGACTGTCGCAACGAGGATGAATGCTGTCCAAGTCTTCATGCTTAACACCAAGGCCGGCGGCACCATACCACATTTAACTCCGCCGCGTTTTTCTTTATCTGCCGAGCAATCCGAAGCATAGCTAACCTTCGCATAGAAGATTGTCTGTCTCGTAACGAGAAAGGTAAGGGTAAAATAACATGTAGACAGCCAGGCAATCCCAGGAATGCTTAGCTCCACATGTCGGATGTCGGCGTGTCGTTTTTTTGCCCAAACGGCGACATTCTGTGTCGTGTCGGCGACATGTCGCCGACATGTTTCAGTCATGTCGCAGACACAAGAAAATGTC
>Ga0247843_1007966_pt1 | contig 12669 bp, 7 predicted proteins | sample LaCruzMarch2017__FD_192420 | JGI IMG/M metagenome (GOLD analysis project Ga0247843, IMG submission 192420) | Freshwater microbial communities from meromictic Lake La Cruz, Castile-La Mancha, Spain - LaCruzMarch2017_8m | ecosystem: Environmental > Aquatic > Freshwater > Lake | place: Spain...
CCGAGCCTGAGCGCAGCGTGATCGTGCCAGTGCCACGCACGATGGCCTCGGAGAAGGTCAGCGCGATGTTGGCGCCAACTGCAACACCGGTCAGACCGTCTGAGGGCGTGAAGGTCGAGACAATGGGAGCGGTCTTATCAACCGTGCTGTTATTGGTGACGGTCGTGGTGCTGCTAAGCGTTGCTGCATCATTGCCAGCGATGTCCTGCACTGCGGCGTTGGTGGTCGCAGCGCTTCTCGTAGGCGCGGTATAGCCCACGGTCACAGGCTGTCCGGCCCCAATCGAGGTCGCAAGGGTCAGTTCAACGGTCGAGCCGTTAACCGCAACGCTGTTCACGGTTGTGGTTACACCAGCCACCTTGACCGCAAAGGCCGTCCTAGCTGCTGTCGTGGCACCCAACGCTTCGTTGTAGGTGAGGATGACCTTGAAGCCATCGACGCTGGTCGTTGCACTTGTGAACCTTGGGGCCGTGGTGTCGGGCGCCTGCGTTCTAAAATCGTAGTCCGAGATGCCTTCGTAAATGTTCCCAGCAGCATCCTTGATGTTGCCCGATGTGAACACCACGAAGTATTGCGTGCTGGCTGACAGGTTGCTGGTTGGGTCAATAGTGAGTGTTGTATCTGACAGGGTCAGGCGGTTGCTGGTGGCGGCATTAAAGCTCTCGACGATGGTGCCCGTTGCCGAGCCTGAACGCAGGGTGATAGTACCAGTGCCGCGCACGATGGCTTCAGAGAAGGTCACCACGATGTTAGCGCTCAAGGTGACACCAGTTGCCGCGTCTACGGGCGTGAAGGCCGAGATGGTTGGAGCTATCTCATCTACATCCGTCACAGTTACCGCGATGGTCTGTGTGTCGGTCAATGTGCCGTCCGAAACTTGGGCGACAACATCGTAGACGTTGTTGCTCCCCTGATCGGTTGGCGCCTCGAAGTTGGGCGCGGTCCTGAAACTCAGTGCACCGGTCGCAGCATTGATCTGAAACAGACTAGCATCAGCACCGCCGACGATTGAGTAGGTAAGCGTTGGACTTGGGTCTGGATCAGTCGCCGTGACGGTTGTTACAGCAGTGGTGTTCTCGGCGATGCTCAAAGACGCGTTGGCGCCTGCGCCATTGGACGTAACAGCAGGGGCTTCATTGACATTGATTATGGGCGTTGATGCGCTGGAGTAAAGGGTGTTCACCAAGCCTAAGCCGTCGGTGTAGGTGCCCTCAAGGCGGACTAGCTTACCGACATCATCATCGCTCAATGTATAGTTGGTGCCAGTTGCGTCCTGAATGTCGACCCAAGTTGTTCCGCCATCGTTCGAGCGCTGCCATTGCCAAGTAACTGTGCCCATACCATCAGGGTCAGCAATTAGGCTAGCATCTGCAAATAGGGCATTCCCTTCAGTGAAGTCCGAAGCGGCGTCAACCATTGAGGGTACTGTGTAAGTATAGGCCTTATTGCCAGCAGCGTCGAAACGCTGCGCGAAAATGCCTGCATTTGAACCATCCTGGGGATCAGAACTCCACGTTATGACCCAACCGCCATCTGGCAAGCCCGCAACGTTTGGATAACCTTGGATTCCTACAGTGTAGGTGTTGACAAGGAATTCAACGCCATTGGGTTGCCCGTCTGACCAATAGCGTTGAGCGTAAATTCCTGCTCCTGGACCATCTTGATTGAATGACATCCAAGAAATCACCCAGCCTCCATCGGAAAGCACGGAAACGGAGGAGGCTATCTGTTGATCAACAGTATAAGTATTGACTTGGAATTCAGCACCAAATTTTAAGCCATCTTGGCTATAGCGCTGACCGTAGATGCCACTTTGGCTGCCATCTTGACCAGATGATGTCCAAGTTATAATCCAACCGCCATCATTAAGTGCTGTCACTTCTGGAACGGTCTGGGCGGAAAAAATGTAACTGTTTACTAAAAACTCTCCGCCGACTTTGGTACCAGCGCTATCGTAACGCTGAGCATATATGCCATAGCTTGATCCATCTTGATTTTTTGAATACCAGGAAATCACCCAGCCTCCATCGGAAAGCGCAGAAACGGAGGAGCTTGCCTGTCGATCAACAGTATAAGTGTTGACTTGGAATTCAGCACCAAGTTTTAAGCCATCTTCGCTAAAGCGCTGACTGTAGATGCCACTTTGGCTCCCGTCTTGACCATCAGACGACCACGTAACCAGCCAACCACCATCTACAAGCGCTGTGACAGATGAAACATATTGCCCGTCAGTGGTATAAGAATTAATTTGGAATTCGCTTCCGACGGCCGAGCCGTCGCTGTTGAAGCGCTGGCCATAGATGCCCCACCCCGATCCATCCTGACCATCAGACGACCACGTAACCAACCAACCACCATCCGCAAGGGACGTGACCGATGAATATCGCTGACTGGCGGCAGTGTAGCTATTAACCTTGAACTCGCCACCGACAATGGCACCTGTAATGCTGTGGCGCTGGCCATAGATGCCCCACCCCGATCCATCCTGACCATCAGACGACCACGTAACCAACCAACCACCATCCTCAAGTGCCGCGACTGCCGCCTCAGATTGCGAGTTAATCAAGTAAGTATTGACGATGAACTCATTCGCTGGTTGCGAAACAGTGACACGCTTGAGGATTTGTGGCACGCCTGAAGGCGCCTCATTCACATTAGTAACGGTCACCGCTATGGCCTGTGTGTCGGTCAGCGAACCGTCAGAAACTTGGACGATAACGTCGTAGATGTTGTTTGCGCCTATATCTCCCGGGACCTCGAAGTTGGTTGCTGCCTTGAAGCTTAAGGCACCGGTTGCCGCGCTGATATCGAACAGCGCTGCATCTGCGCCACCAGAGATACTGAAGGTTAGCGTCGTGTTAGCATTGACGTCCGTGGCGTTTACCACGGCAACAGAGACAGCGTTTTCCTCGATGTTCACCGACGCCATATCACCACCAGCATTGGATACGATGGTGGGAGCATCGTTGACGTTGATGACGGCCGATGATGCGGGGCTATAAACAGTCTCAAAAGTCTCGCCACCGTCGGTGTAGGAGCCTTTCAGGCGGACAAGGCTATCGACGTCCGACAGAACGAAGGTATAGCTGCTGCCTGTCGCGCTGCTGATGTCGCTCCAAGTTAAGCCGCCATCAGTTGATCGCTGCCATTGCCAATTGACTGTCCCCATACCATCAGGATCAGTAATCAGACTGGCGTCAGCGTATAGCGTCCGTCCCTCGGCAAAGTCGGAGGCGGATGCTTCAATATTTGGAACGGTGTAAGTGTAGGCCTTATTGCCAGCAGCATCGTAACGCTGACCGTAGACGCCGTAATCCGAGCCATCTTGGCCAAAGGATTGCCATGTGACCAGCCAGCCTCCGTCTTTTAAGCCTGTCACCGAGGACTGGTATTGATTATCTAACGTCTGACTATTGACGCGGAACTCATTGCCCAACATCGCACCCGAGCTATTAAACCGCTGACCAAAAATACCGTCGGCCGAGCCGTCCTGGCCATTTTCAGATGTCCATGTGACTAACCACCCACCGTCAACTAGTGCCGTGACCGAAGGATCATTTTGACTGTTGTCCCTATAAGTGTTAACCCGAAATTCAGATGCAATCTCTCCACCGGAACCGTCAAAGCGCTTGCCATAAACTGCTTTGCCATAGCCATCCTGTGTCGTCGACCAAATAACCACCCAGCCGCCGTCGTTGAGCGCCGTGACTGAAGGGGCATCTTGAGAGTTATCAGTGTGAGTATTGACCTTAAACTCAGATCCAACGACACCACCCAAATTGCTGTAGCGCTGAGCATATACCCCTGCGCCTGAACCGTCTTGGCCATAAGACTCCCAAGTTACAACCCAGCCTCCGTCGACAAGTGCCGCGACTGAGGAGCCAATTTGGACACTAGTGGTATAAGTGTTGATTTGGAATTCAACACCGACTGCGTCACCGGAAGCGCTGTAACGTTGGGCAAAGATGCCCCAATCTGAGCCGTCCTGCTCCAAAGAGCCCCACGTAACCAACCAGCCACCATCCGCAAGTGCCGTCACGGATGGGGCGTATTGATAGTCGGTGGTGTAAGTATTAACACGGAATTCACTTCCGACAGTTGAACCCGCGCTGTTGTAACGCTGACCGTATACGCCGTAGCTTGAGCCATCTTGGCCATCGGACATCCAAGTGACCAGCCAGCCTCCGTCCGCAAGGGCCGTTACTGATGAGTCACGTTGCTCGCCGGTGGTATAAGTATTGACACGGAACTCGCTTCCGACAGTGGAACCTGCATTGTTGTAACGCTGACCGTAGACACCGAAGCTTGAGCCATCTTGGCCATCGGACGTCCATGTGACCAGCCAGCCTCCGTCCGCAAGGGCCGTTACGGATGGTAAGCGTTGCGCCTCGGTGGCATAAGTATTGACAAGAAACTCGTTGGCTGGCTGCATGAACGTCTGCTCAACCTGGCTGAGAATTCGCAAAGCGCCTGAAGGCGCCTCATTCACATTAGTAACGGTCACCGCAATGGCCTGCGTGTCAGTCAGCGACCCGTCCGAGGCTTGCACGATGACATCATAGACGTTGCTGGCGCCTACATCGGTAGGCACTTCAAAGTTAGGCGCAGCCTTGAAGCTTAGTGCACCGGTCGTAGCATTGATCTGGAACAAAGACGCGTCAGCGCCGCCAGTGATGGAATAAACTAACGTCGCGTTGAGTTCGGGGTCGCTTGCCTGAACTGTAGTTACGGCAGTGCTGTTTTCAGCAACGTTAACACTTGCTGTGTCGCTGCCGCTGTTAGATGTAATTGCGGGGGAGGTGTTTACGGAATACATCTGCGCCTTGACGTCGCTGCTGGCGGCGGTCGGAAACTGGCTTTCCCACGCTACAATAAAACTGCCGTTGGATAGACCTGTAATTGTCGGATACCATGAAGTTTTGAACGTTTGAGTATTGACGAGAAACTCACCTCCCACTTTCGCGCCCAATGCATCGAACGCCTGAGCTTTGACGCTTCCGTCACTGTTGTCATTCCGCGCGGAACTGTCCCACCAAGATATGACAAACCCACCATTTGAAAGCCCCGTGATTGTCGGGGTACCTTGGTTATGAAACGTTTGCGTGTTGACGAGAAACTCGTCCCCAACCTTCAAGCCAGTGGGGTCAAAAACCTGGGCCTTGATGCTGCCATAGCTACTGTCACCCAGCGTGCCGCTGTAGTCTTTCCACGTTATCACAAAACCGCCACTGGATAGCCCAGTGATCGATGGCTCGCCTTGCTCACCCGCCGTTTGTGTATTAACAAGAAACTCGTCCCCAACCTTCACGCCCGATGCGTCGAAGATTTTCGCTTTGATGCTACCATCGCTTATGTCGCCAAGGGTGCCGCTTCTGTCCCACCAGGATATAACAAAACCGCCATTTGGGAGCCCCGTGATTGTCTGCCAAGCCTGATTGAGATTCGTTTGCGTATTGACAAGAAACTCTGCTCCCACCTTCGCACCAGTGGGGTCAAACAGTTGAGCTTTGACACTACTACTGTCGGTGTCGCCAAGGGTGCGACTTTCGTCTTGCCAGGTTATTATGAACCCACCATTGAATAGCCCTGCAATGTTGGGATCCAGTTGTAAATTAGACGTCTCCGTGTTAACGAGAATCTCCCCTCCGACTTTCACGCCAATTGCATCAAAGACCTGCGCCTTGATACTGCTAAAGCTGCTGTCGCCAAGGGTGCCGCTGTTGTCTTCCCAAGCTATCGTGAACCCACCATTGGCAAGGCCGGTGATCGTAGGGCTTTGCTGCGCGCCTGACGTCATTGTGTTGACGAGAAATTCACTCCCAACCTGCATGCCGTTCGCGTCGAACACCTGTGCCTTGATGCTGTCATAGCTACTGTCGCCAAGTGTGCGACTATCGTCCCACCAAGTTATGACAAAACCACCGTTGGCTAGATTGGCGATCGTCGGTCTTCCCTGAAGGCCTGATGTTTCGGTGTTAACGGTGAATTCAAAACCAACAGGTGTCACAGTGTACGTCACGTTTTAGTCTCTCCGACATATTGGACTGTTAGTTACTTACGCCGAAAAAAGATGCCCAAGTCTCTTCGAGATGCTTCAAAACATAACCTGAAAAGCGAACTCTCAGTCCATATTCATACACAAGTTCGCCACTGCTGCCACTATAGATTTGCTGCGTGTCCGTCGCCAGAACATTTGGCACTGATGAATACATATTAACGGAGTGTCAGCCTCGTTCGGGCTTTGACGTTAGGCGGCGGGCTTCCTACCCGGCCACTTAGGCCCGACCGCTAACCCTAAGGCAAATGATAGTGCCTCAAGCTCGCGTAGCTCACACAGCCGCTGGCTGCGTTCTGCCTTCACTTCAATTGTTTCTCGGCCGTGCCTATGCTGCGGATGGTTTGCACCACGCATGATAGTTTCTGTCCTTCGTGCGCCGTGATAACGGCAGACTGCCATTCCATAGGCGGCTGGGTTGCGACATTGGTCACCGCGCGCCTTGCATTTGGCTTTACAGCGTTTTGTTTTGCCTGAGAGGATGTTCGGGAGAGGCATTAGTCTTATTTCTTAAATTACATCAGCCGAGGTGCGCTGCAGACGGGCACTGGCTGAATTGTTCGCTGACCTCATCAAAACCATGTTGCGCTTATGGAACAAAACATGAACATGAGTGTTTATGAGGATAGGTTGCTTAGCATCACACCCTATGGGTAGCGCATAGCGCGACGGCTTGATCGGCGATGACCAAAGCGTCATTGCAAATACGCAGCATTTCAGAGCACCCCGCCTTCATGCGGGCATATTCACCTTTGATCGACAGACCAGTGTCCGTCTGCAACGCATCGCAATCCTTGAGTAGCTGACACACATCCGCTTTGATCGACTGGATGAAGCGGTCGATTGCAGCTTCTGGAACGCCTTCGACATTAAGAGCCTGAATGGCGGGGATCAGGTTGTAACCAAGCTCCTCTGCCAAATTGCCAGGAAGGTCCTTCAGCCAAATTGATTTATCTTCTGTGGTGCAGCCACCCAGAAGGATCGGCACGGAGTGGGTCTCACCGCTCGATACAACGGCGATGATTTCGTTCAAAGTATTGATCATCCGGATGATGTTATCTCGGCTCTCACGAACTTTATAGGCGCTGATGCGGTCAAATGGACGGTTAGTAATCCGGTCTTCCATCGCACGGAGAAATACGTTGCGGGGTTTGATCTTAGTAATCGATGATCGCCCTCCAGCGCCTAGGGGATGAGGTTGTTTTGCAGGTTGTGTTCCGCCTACGTTACTATGTGTATTCACACTCTTTCTCCTTTTAATTTCCTTAGGTTAACTGGGGGCGACTGATACGGATGGTGTCTGAACACCGAGAAGCTGATGCCTGCGTGGTGGTGGGTGGGTGTTCCAGTGTTCTCGTTGTTCCAGCAATTTTATAAAAAGATTAAAGGAAACTATATCCTTACCCTTTTGGGAAAATGCTGGAACAACAGGAACACTGGAACACTCAGCCACCGATGGCCAAGACGGTTAATTCATTGCCATCACCTTCCATTGCGGTTGCCTTCTCATCTTTGGTCGCGCGATCAATTTCACCCCTCACCCCATCTGTGCTGGCTGAATTCCACTTCGCGTGGTTTCTGATCGCGTAGACGCCTTCCAGCGTCCCTGTGTGACGGATCTTTTTGTTTAACTTCCTAATCCCGACACGGTCCATCGCATGGCGCGTGGCACTGCTCTGGAGTGCATCGTATCTCGGCAGCCTTGCATTCATTTCTGAGGCAGTGATAAGATCGACGGGCCATTTATTTGCGAGCGACTTACAGACAGCATCCTCTTCAGACTGACTGAATTCCACGAGCGCAGTCTTTGCGTCATTCATCGGCGGGCGCTGACCGGGATTGAACCTTGATATATCTCGTCGCAGGAGCAACTCTCGCACCGAAGCTATAAAAGCTGGATTGCTTAGGAGCCGGTAAAGTCGGACATAGTAAGAAGCCCCCTTGGGCTGGCTCTCGTGGCTCACCACCCAGAACCGCCGGTCGTGCTCGTCCAACGGCAATGCGCCGGTGTGGTTTGATAAAATCAACCAGCGCGCTGCATTATGCTCCATACGCTTGCGACCATACTTCGGGTTTATCTCGCGAACCTCGGGGGTAACAAGCTGACGAAGGCGGTTGGCTACACGATACTTCTGCGCTCCTCCTTCGTTGACCTCGTCCACGATACCTAACAGGCAACAGGATAGCCTGTCGTTGAACCCCCCGTCCAGTAATCCAGCCAGATCGAGTGAAGCAGCTACGTTTCCACGCCAAAGCCGGGTCAGTACGCTCGCAACCCAGTTCCTGCCCGTGCCATGCAGCCGAGACACGTGAAGCCACCCGAAATGTGGAAGCTCGCCGGGTTTCTGCTCAATGTGAGCCAGCCAGTCGATAAAGGGATCAGCATCCGCACCCCAAAGACATACAACATGATCAGCAAAATAGCTGGCTAACCATTCCCAATTATCAGGCACTTCAACACACTCTCGTGGCCGCCAGATATTCAATGCCTGTCGCCCGCTCGGGCACTTAGTAATCAACTCGGCTCCAGCATGGAACGTCAGTGTTTCTGCCTGTTTACGATCAGGGCTTTCTAACCAGACCTGTGAGGCTGCGACGATCCTTGTTGTTCCATTTGCATTAGCAACTTGGTGCTTCGACCCGGCAAGAGCATTTTTAAAGTCAGCCAAATTTAGAACTAATGAGGGGCACTTAACGTCAGCAACCTGCGAACCATCAAGGATAAAAACCTTATCGTTGAGCAGTTGATCGACGGAAGAAGTACCCGCAAGCGGAACAGTCTCAGCCTCAGAGCCTATCTGCGCGTTCTCATCCCGCTGAGCCTTCCGGCGAGTTGCTTCTTCCTCTTTCCATGCCAACAACGCTGCATCTCTATCGCCCTTATGCTTGTAATACACAAACAAGTTGAAAGCATCACCACACCGCGCGCCACTCGCCGTTTTGATACCCAAGCCAGCCTCAGCGTCGCTTTCTGAGAGAGTAATAAAGTACTCGCTACCATCGTCCCCGAGAAAAACACGGGAAGCATAGCTACCAGATTGTTGAAGAGGCGATTGCCAGTTAAGCCCATTCGGTGCGGGGTCATAGCCGTACTCCATCATCAAATCTTCGATCCGATAGGCGGCGTTGAAGCGCTCAATCGGGCTAGAACCAGTATTCGTGACCACGGGCCGACGCGCTACCGCTGCGCTGCGTGCTTCTTCCATCGCAACGTCTTGAACTTCACGCTTCTTCCTTACAGTCGCAATCTGCTGAGCAAAAAGTGGGGATAGCGCGTTCACAATGGGACCCCTTCGTCGCCATCGGTGTAGCTTTCATAGAAGAGAGGGTTTCCGTCTTCGTCGCGACGTTCCAGCGGCACGTTAGGCAAGTAAACGGGCTGAGCAGCGCGCAGCAGGGCACGGTCCATTGGTATGCCATTGGTATCCATGAAGTCGAAGAACGCTTCCTGCGCCTCGTTCCAGCGAGCAAACGGGACAGGTCCTACAATAGGCACGATAACGCGCCAGCGTTTGTCCTTGGCTGTGGCGCTCCCGGTGCTGTAAATAAAGATTGCCGGTTCAGATCCAAACAACTCACGAGTGGTCGCTACTACACCGCCCAACGGCACATTGCCCTTGTCAATATCGCCTGTCAGGGCAACAAACTGACCTTGCGCTCGCTGCACCGCATGGTTGCGAGCATCGAAGGCGTTGTAGATCGAAGGAATGAAAGCCGGAGCGTGGGCCTTAGGGTTGCTGGTCGGTGTCAGACCCAATAGCGCACCCAGTTCAATCGAGTGATAGTCCTCACCCGTGTCGATATTCGTGTCGAACTGCCCATTGAAGGTCAGCACGCTGTGCGAGCGCCAAGCATGCCATATATCAAATGCATCTGACATTATTGGCCTCCGCTATCAAGGCCAAGTCCTGCCGTCTTTAAGACATCGCAAACCTCAGGGGTACGGACATTCTCGCGGATGAAATCATCAAGGTCGGATTTTCGGTAGAATATACGTCGCCCAATTTTCACGTAATTAGGACCACGTTTAATGTGACGCCACCACTGAAGTGTCGCGCAGGGCGTGCGCAAATACTCCGCTGCTTCAATTGTTACAAAAAAATCAACCATCTGCCGTTCTCCACCTTAATCTTGGGTTCAGATTGTGGGGGTTTGGCAGAAATTGTGGAGTGCCGCCGCCTGCGTTAATTAGGGCTTATTACGCAACCGCCTCAGGTGCCTGTTATAGCTAGCCTCAATGGCCGCGGCAGACCCTTGTGCATCCGTACTGACGAGTTTTTCGTGGGCCATATTAAATGCATCTTCTCGAGTTGCACCTTGAACTCGCTCCGCCAAGAGAGGGGCTGCGACATCGTATCTCTTTGAGTCTATTCGGCGACGCTTGGTCTGCTTCTGTATGCTACCAGTCTTACCTTTACCGGGAGCGCCGTATCCGTTAACGTAAGCGAAGAACATCGCGTATAAGGCACCATCGGAAGCCCACTTAGGCAGTGGTAGGTTGTGTCGGCTACAGAAAGATATAGTTTCGCCTAGGACTTCATACTCACCATAATTCCAAGATTTGGTTCGCTTCGCAAGTTCCCTTTGGACGTCCTCTTCCGTCAGTGCCTCGAAGCCGGGCCAAGGCTCATCTTCCCTACTCACCCCTGCACCTCCATTTTTATGATTTCTCCATCTTTGGATGCGGCCTCTACCGCATCACCCCTGCGTTTGGCCGCTGCTGCTGCTGCTTGGCCGACTTCTTCACGAGTTACGTGAGCATAACGCATGGCCGTCGCCACGCTTTTATGACCGACAATGGCCATCTGCACTGGTAGGGGTATGGAAGGATCTGTGTAGGTCTTGGTTGCAAACCAGTGACGTATGAGGTGAAGGGTGGCATTCTCACCTGCCTCGACCTTAGCATCGGTCATGATACGCTCCATGCCCGCTTCCAGCGTTTCAACTCGCATGGGCTTTCTAGGATCGCTGCCGGGACAAACCCAATCCACACCGACGATCCGGTCGGCCTGCTGAAGCAGCTTGCGCGCCTCACCTGTAAGTGGTTTTTCTGCGTAGCCTGTCTTGGTATCGGGCCAACGCAGAATACTCCCTTCAAAGTCGACATCGCTCCATCGCAGGTTGCAAACCTCGCCGGCTCGACATCCGGTAGCAAACAGCAAACGCAAGCCCAGTTTGGCGGGTGCAGCAAGAGTGCCTTCATCGATAACCGACAACAGTCTAGATACCTCTCGGTCACTAAAGAGCCGCTGCCGCCTGCGCGTCCCTTTTAGCCGAATTCGAGCCGGGTTCTGCCCATGCTTGCGTAGACCATTCTCCTCGGCCCAAGACATTGCAGAGGATAGTACGCGGACAGCAAGGGTCGCTTGAGTTGGCGTCGCGTTTAGTTGATTATACATCGCCGCAACATACTTCGGTTCCAATGTATCAATTTTCATTGTGCCGATGGCAGGCTTAATCAGCTTAGTCACGAGCCTTTCATACTCCGTCCAAGTCTTCGCTTTCAGGTTAACTTTCGCATGATCTGAAATGAACCGGTCGAGCACGTTGGCCACCGTCATCGCCTTCCGAGCCTTAATAACCTCGTCCCGTTCGGCTGCTTTATCGGCCGCCGGATCACGACCTGCATAAAAATGGCCAGCAAGCGCGGTGGCTTTTTTGTAGGCTGTGTCTAGGTCACTGGCCTTAATTGTCACGCGGCGCACTTTTCCCGCTCTGCCTCCCGCCGTGCGATACACAAAAACGAATGCCTTGTTCCCGGTGGGCCGGACACGAAGGCCAAAACCGTCGATACGATCATCCCACATCACATATTCCCGCTCTGCTGGCTGCGCATCGGCAATGGTTGCTTTGGAAAGACGAACCCTCTGGCTTCGCATAGCTTTAATCTCCATCAGGGAAACACTGGGGAAACACAATTCCCCATACCTGACAAATCTTACCAAATATATTCGTTTATGTGAAACACTTTTTTCGCTTAAATAACTGATTTTTTTAAGTATACCAATATTACTCAAAGTTATTCAAACGTAACCAAGACAAACTTTTAATCAGTAGGTCGCTGGTTCGAACCCAGCAGGGCTCACCACATCTAGGTTGCGCGCATATTGCGGATATTTCCGACGCTACGCACTCGGTTCTCGTCACCTTCGCTAAAACTGTGCTATTTGCCCTAACAAGAATGTCTTGTTTGCGGGATGCATGTAGTTCTGACTATGGGGATCATAGGAAGCGAAACAGACTATGACCAAAACCCTTACCCATCTTGAGCGCCTTGAGGCTGAAGCCATCCATATTATGCGGGAGGTTGTCGCCGAAGCGGAAAAGCCGGTGATGCTATATAGCGTCGGCAAAGACAGCGCCGTGATGCTGCATTTGGCGCGCAAGGCGTTTTACCCATCGCCGCCGCCCTTTCCGTTGTTGCATATCGATACCACCTGGAAGTTCACCGCGATGTACGCGTTGCGCGAGCAGGCGGCGCGCGATGCAGGCATGGAATTATTGGTATACCAAAATCCAGAGGCAATTGCGCGCGGCATCAACCCTTTTGATCATGGGTCGCTGCACACCGATATGTGGAAAACCGAAGGGCTGAAGCAAGCACTCGACCAATA
>Ga0247843_1007967_pt1 | contig 12665 bp, 14 predicted proteins | sample LaCruzMarch2017__FD_192420 | JGI IMG/M metagenome (GOLD analysis project Ga0247843, IMG submission 192420) | Freshwater microbial communities from meromictic Lake La Cruz, Castile-La Mancha, Spain - LaCruzMarch2017_8m | ecosystem: Environmental > Aquatic > Freshwater > Lake | place: Spain...
TACGAATGGTCTTATAATCATTCATACATTGGGAAGCTTCCATCATCTCCAGAGCATTCTCATTACGAAAATCAGTCCATAGAGTTGCTCCAAGAAATACCCAGTCAGCAATCTTCACCACACTATTTTCCATCAGGTGAATACCCTCTGGAAGATTTTCTTTCAGGACATCCCAAGTTCCTTCATAGTTGTATCCATATGCTTCGTGGTTTCCTGCAAGATACAGAACCCAATCAAAGTTATCAACACACTTCTTTAGAAAGTTATTATAAACTTTCTTAAGATTACCGTCCTTCTTGAAGTGACGAGCACATAGAATGTCTCCACCAAGAATAAGAACCTCACCTTCTCCAAGATCAGGAACTCCATGACCATACTCACAACTCTCTAGGTGAAGATCAGAGACAACTTTGATTTTCACAATACCTCCCAGTCAGCATCTGTAGTGTTTGTTGATATCCAGAAAAAGTATTTTTTATTTTCTGATGCGAGAAACAACATGTGATTAGAAGTTTCCTGCTCCACAACACACACAGGATTGTTATCCATGATATTGGCAAGACGGTTTTTTGCCTTGCTTGATTTAGGTTTGACTGTGACTATGCGGGTCATTTGAATGCTCCAGTAATAATACCAGCAATCAATAATATGGCGATAATAAACAGAAAAATAGATAAACTAATCCAAATGGGAGATAATACCCAAACCCAAGACCAAGAGATTACATTGGTGAGTTTGAGACCAATAAACAAAATGGTCAACCAACCAGTGAATCCCATACCAGAAGAAGCAGTTGTGTTGTTAGACATTGGGGTCTTTGTTGTATGTGAGTATTATAGACCATTTGAGTGGGTCTGTCAACGGGTCATTGATAAGCATTCCTTATCGCCTATAATATTCTAAGTTGCGTGGTCGGGATGTCAAAAAATCAAAGCGAATCTCAAACCATTTCCAGCGAAATGTGAACCCTGCGAGTGAGCAGCTACCAAAACTAATAAGCAGCATAGGGAATATTTCTTTAGTGGGGTATTCATCCCATCGAACTTCAGTATCTAGTAATGCGAATTTAGGATAACATTGGAGCACTTGGAGATGCCATTCGTTTCCATAATCTTCATAGTGAGCTGTGTCAATTAGTTTCATTGTTCGTATACTGGGCGAGTGTTGTTACAGTGTAGGAAATACTTATATTCAGCTTGCATACCATTGGTCCACTGAACTACATCACATCCTTTGTATGTATCTACCACAGCAAAGTTGGGGGTGACTGTGTGTGTTTGTGGAGATGGTCGTATCATATAAAAACCAAGAATGATAGTAAATATGGCAATTATAACCACACCAATAAACCACACAATAGACGGCAAACTCTGTAATATTTTTTGATATTCAAGATCAGTCATTTGTTGTTGGGTGGAGTGGGTTTATAAAATTCAATTTTTAGTTGGTTTACGAGTAAATCCAATTTATTAGAAATACGAGTAACTTCTTCTTCTAACAGATCAATACGATGCACCATATTTAATTGTTTTTTAAGTGATTCTGAAGTATTCATATAATTTACGCAAAGTTGAAGTGTATCTCTGAAAAATATTCAAGCATACATTGTTGGTCTTTGAGTTTTACCAAAACTGCTGGAAGGAAATTGTCGTAGATCTTGAAAAATTCCTCACGAGTATGAAATCTCAATCCGTGAAGGTGCCAAGTGCCAAAGAGTTTATGAAACCCTCGCACAGCACGATATGCTTGAGTTGTGATTGGTTTATATGGTAGAGTTCTATCAAAATCACCATTATCACCACCCCAAGGGTTTGCCTGTGTCATTTGTAGACAAAGAGTTTTACCTTCACCAGTGCCATAGTATTCTGCTTCCAGAAACATCCAGCTCTCGTCTTTTGGCATCTCACCATAAGTTTCGGCATACTCTTTCATACACCGATCAGCAACTGATTGGAAGTTTTTTTTCTTCAACACTTCCAACTCTTCTTTTAACTCTTCCCTCTCAATGGCAGCAAGTTGTTTTAATGCTCCATCATATCTTTCCATACATTCAATACCAATCTTTAATACTTTATCTTCCCACATATCTTCTGGATTGGCAAGTTGACCAAATGAATCATTTTTAACTTTACTTAGTTTTCCATTACGATCATAGTCGTAGTAATGGGATGAATGATTTGAGATTTCTTGATACTTTTCGCTGTCAATCAACTCTCCTGTGGAAACCGCAGATGGTTTCGGTAAATACTGTGATGCTGGTTCAGTCATTAGTCTGATGCTCTCCATGATTTAATTTGGGGTTGGTCTTCTTTATAATCTTCTACAATATCAAGAATACGATATGCTGCTTCTTTTGCTGCTGGGTGCCAATAATCTGGAGCAGTATCTCCAAGATAATCTTCCATCACCTCTACCATAGAATCAATCAAATTATCAAAAGAATTCATTTAAATACTCCTAGTTGCCTCTTCAATGCCTGCTTACGAGCTTTCGCCTGACGTAGTGCCTGTGGTTTTAAGGTGCGCTTAGCGCCCTTTCTGGAGTGGTGCTGCCAGTTTGGCGTAGTCGGCGTAGTCATCGGTCGTTTGCGTGTCTTCGTATTATATAGGAAATTGAATGCGTTGTCAAGCGTTGCCTTGAAATTTAAGAAAGTCTTCGGAATTCGTTAAACCTATACACTATAGCATATACATCTTCTATCTCTCCATCCTCATCAAGTAATATTTCAAAATCAACTTTGCTCTTTGGATTAGTTAACGTGTTTATGTATTCTATGTCTTCCTGCGTTATGAATTCCTTTTCTAATAATACTTTGCTGTAAACATCAAGCATTGCTTGATTACTATATCTAATAATTGAAGAAGGTAATCTATCAGTATTTTCTCCTCTGTTGATAACCATTGGAAAATATTCAAGCACCAGGTTAACTTTTACTCTAGAAGAATTTGGATATATTCCAATGGTGCCTCTAAAATACTCAGGATGAGTTTTGCCCAATGCGTTTAGTTTTGTCAGAATTCTATTATCAGTATACTCCGCTAAATCATATGTAGAATCAAGTATCATAATATTTTTAAAATTGGCGTTTGCGTCATATTCAATAGATTCAACATATGTGGCAAACTCATCAGTGACACTTGTCATTCTTTTAATAGCATCTACACAACCGAATAATTCAGGGCATTCTATGTTTTCAGCAAAATGTGCGAAGGCAGGAGCATACTGAGAAATAATACTATACTGAAATAAATTATTAATTTCAAACGAAAGTATATTTTCTTCGTTGTGCTCTATCTTGAGCTGCTTTTCATCATCAGGTAAAACATGAATTGAATACGCAAACTTATAACGACAAAATGCCTCTAATTTTCTTTTGATTTCTGGCAACAGTAATGGTTCGTATTGCCTATCATACAATGATGTATACTGCCACGGCATATACGAATAAGTAGAAACATATTCGTTACGTTTTAAACTGTGTTTATCTGCTACAGTAAATTCTGCTGAAAACATTTTACTCATTTGTTAATATGGTTTGACCCAACTCGTTTACAATACTATAAAATACATAAAGCTCTGGATCACAATCTGCTTGACTTTTAGGAAAAGTCTCATCAAAAAACAGCATAGCTTCTTCAATATTATCTAGTGTTAGAAATATAAACTCACTCATTCTCATTGATTCAAACATATCAAAAGGCAACAAATCACGGTATATATCCATAGATTCGTTGATTTTTTCGATGTTTTGACTATGATTCCATCCATATGATCTAATGAAGACCACTGGTTTTTTAAGAGCAAGTGCGGATTGCTCTATGAAGTTATCAAATTGAAAGATTTCGTATTCTGTCTGCATTGTTTTATTCCGAAATTAGTTTCCAAGCAAGTGTTATTCGTAATCCATTAAACTCTCTGTTAGTAGCATCAGCACAGTGATATATTTCTCCAGGAAAATATACTACTCTATTTTTAGCAGGATAAACGTGAGAATAAGTATCATTCACTTTAAATATTGTTGATCCTCCCCATTCATCATTCCAATCATTTAGATAAAGCAGAAAAGTTTTACCTTCTGGAGTATACCAATCTTGATGAAATTCACCTTTAGTGCCAAATGTATGACCGTTGGCATACACCGTATATAGTGAGAATTTTTTATTTAATTTTTGTTGTATAATATTTAGAAGATATTCAGTAAAAAAAGTGTGCTTTTCTAAATACATTCCCCAAAAAGGCGTAGATCCTTTATATTCTGGTTGATCTGGAGTATATGTGCCATGACCGTAAAACCATCTGTCTCTACTTACATATCCAATTATTTGATTTAAATCAGTATCACTAAAGAAATCATCATATACCAAAATGTCATTCGCCATATTCCCTCATTAAGTTAATTCTAAATTGCTCCAAGTTTTCTAGTAGTTGATATCCATTTGTTATAGTGTCATCACTAATAGTTAAATTATTTAACAAGCTACCATATTCAATAATATGATTGCGAATAAAAGTATTTTTAATTATACTCTCAATCCAACAAACAACTACTTTCCTATCACCAGAAATAACTGGGTTTACTTTATGCCACAGTCCAGTATTATAAAGTATTGCCGTTCCTCTTTTTTTCTTTATCGTTACCTCTTCAGACCCAATCTTTATAACTAACTCACCACCTTCATATTCTTCTGGGTCATTCAAAAAACAAGTCATACTCATATGAGCGTTAATACCACCAATTGGATTTGTATCGATATGATACCCATAGAATGATTCTGGTTTATACCACAGAGAATATATTTGAGATACTTTCTTAGCTGTAAATATGCTATACATATCTACATTATTATGTAATATTTCAGTGAAGTAATGTGATACTATAGTATGATGATGTCCAGTCATCATTAAGTTGTTTTTTATTTTGCTGGGATTGCTAATGCTACCATCAACAAAGTTTTTTTCTTTATAACAATTGGATATATAATCTATTTGCTCATCATTCAATAATTTAATTTCGTAAATCATTAATCTTCTTCTATATACTTATCAAATTTAATGTTGCTCATGTTATCTACTTCAAGTAACTTCATTACATTCATAACTTCAGACCTAACTCTTCTATAAGATTCTATATATTGTCCTCGCATATTAGTCCAATTTAATAGTCTAGAAGCAACAAAGTCGGAAGATGATTCAATATCAGTAATAACCCACTGATCCTCTGTAGAAAGATATTCTACTTCACCTTCTGGATATTTTTTTCTATAATAAGCAGGATCGATTGGATATTTCATTTCATATAGATCTTTTAAAAATTCTAATGAGCTTTCAAATTCTTCTGGTTTTTTAATGGTTTCTTTGCGTAACATATCTCTCCATTTTATCCACATATCTTTTTCCCCAGGATAGGAATCAACAATATCTGGTAAAATTCTCCAATCAGATGCAGCCAACATAGAATTTTTTTCTCCCATCTTCTTTAAATATTTTTGATCAAAATATATAAATTCTTTGTCAATTTTTTCAATTGATTCAAAAACTCTATTCTCTTTGATCTCAATAATAATTTCAAATAATATACCAAATTGTTTTTTTAATTCTGCTATTTGCTCAATACTTGCTCCACCAAATGAATAGGTAGACCAAAAATTTGTGTTTGTAGAGAAATCAAATTTAAGTTTTCTTCTTTGGCAAAAACATTCACCATTGTCGTAAAATACTATATTTTCTAATTCGTCTTTTTCAGTATGCCAAAATGGATCAATGACTTTTTCTAGAAATTTTTCTTTTAATTCTAAATTAATATTTGATGTTTTACGGTTTTCTCCAGCAGCATAAATGTTATTAATAAAATCTACTTCTAGCAGTTGTTTTCTTATTGCCATATTTATTCACCAGATCCTGTTTTGATATACCATCCTGTCAAGACATATTTATCTGTAGTAAAAACAGTATTTCCTTTATGCACATGAGTCATTCCAGCTGGCCATATTACAACAGTGCCTTCTGTTGGATTAATTCGTCTTTTTTGATACATAAATTCCGTTTCTCCTTCTCCTTCTGGCACATCATTTAAATATACCAACCATGCTAATTCTCTCATTGAATGCGAAGCTGCTCCATTTTCATAATGCCATAGATGATATCCTCCACCTGGGGAAGTTTTTTGCATTTTTAAATCAGTTGATACCAATCCAATTGTTTTTAATTGTGAATATTCCTCGATATAATGTAAAATACAAGATTTTAAAAATTGATTTACTTGATATGATAATCCTTCATTAGAATAATTTAACATCATAGAAATATCTTTTCTATTCATTCCTGAGACATATTGCTCTTCTCCTTTTACAAACTCAACTTCTTGTGTGCCATTACTACCTGTTTCTAATGTGCTGTTGAAATAATTGATTAAGTTTTTACAAAGTGGTTTTGTAACAAATCCGTCCCATTTTCCTATAAAATCATTGAATTCATATTTTGTGATCTTTTTATCCCACATCAACTCCACGGGTCTGTATTCTTGTATTGCCATATGGTTATAATATAACTTATATTATATAGGTAACTAATTAAAATGCCTTAATCATATATCTAACCTTATGAAATTCTGTTATTACAGGAACAGTAGATTGTGGCTCTATTCTATATGATGGTTTTGGAATTTTAGTAGTTGTGTTTAATTCAAAAGTGCCTTCATTACAACTCATTTGCACATCACTTTGATTAAATGTAATTTGTAATGTTGTTTCTGGTCTGCCTGGAGATCCTGGTGCAACTTGAGAACCAAGTCCAACTCTTAAGGCACCTTGTCCTCCAGCTCCAGAAACATCATCGTAAGAAAAATCAGTAGTTGGATCTATAATTCTGTTTGGACTTAAAAAATGACTATGCGATGCTGTTGAAGTGCCATCAGTAGTTTGAAAATTTGTAACCGAAAAACTATCTTCTTCTGTATCAATTACACCAGCACAGTTGAAGCCCCCCGAAGTCGCTCGGAGTAGTCCACTACTAGCACCTGGTAGTCCACTCTCAGGAGATGGCCAATAATTTGCATAGGAATATGTTTTATTGCCAACTGCACTAAGATCATCTATTATTTTTTGTATACTGTTAAAATTTCCTGTATTTAATTGTAAACCGCTATCGAGTTGAGACCCAACCCCCAGTCCCCTGTTACTTAACCAAAGTCTAAATAAATTTCGCATATTTGTTACGTTTGTAATTAAACTACTTGCTATTTTATCACTTTCAGCATTGCCACCACTTGGAGTGGTGTATGGCAGAGATAAAACTTGAGTCATAACATCTACATAAAATAAAGTTGGTACATCCCATTTTAAATATGGTTCGTCTCCATCAGATTCGGTAACGGCACTAATATAATAATGATCATGCTCTGGAGGTGTAACTGGTATTGAGAAAAGTGGACCAACTGTAGCACCAAGAGCACCACCTGTAACATTAAATGTAACAGCATCGTCAGTAACTAAATCAGCACCAGTAGTTTTAACTGTGCCTAATGTAAAAAAGTTGCTTGTTGTTGGTCCAGTAGCTTGCTCTTCTGGTGGAGATCCAGCTGTGCCTACTTTATCAACATACCAATATCCTCCTTCTTGTCCAACAGTATTATAAGTGCCAGATCCACCTACTCCACCAGTAACACCCAAGAAGACAGATGATGAATTATTACCATCAACAACTCCAGTACCACACATTCTTCTATTTCTATAGTTAGGTAACTTAAAATCACCAGTAGCACTAGCAGCAGCACCTGAAGTCCCTGCAGTATAATTTCCAGATCCACCATAGGTATTTCCTATCGTTAAAAATAACTCCAAATAATCTTTTACAAGCAGAGTTTGTCCATAACAATATACGAATCCAGGAAATCTAGAATCTCTACCTCCTGTTAAATTTGTGCCATAAGGTGTAGCAGATACGGTTTCTTTTAAAACAGGAATAATCGTACCGACAGAGTAACCGTCATATTTTGCTGGTGCAACAATCTGACCAGATCGTTGCTCGTTTTTCTTACTATACCAAGCAGATTTGTATACTCCTCTTCCAACAGGAGCTGTTAAATATGTTGTTACAGACCAAGTAAATGGCGCAGCTGTGGACACAGTAACAGTTGTTGTTTGGGGAGTGCTAAGATTAATAGAAGATTTTAACACTATTCTAAAAGAAGTATTTGTTGCTGGATCAAATTGTCTTGGTCCTGGTACAGCCGTATCGTAATCAATTGATATTAATGTTCCTGAAGTAACAGTAATATCGACTGGTATGTTAATTCCCGTAATAATAACTGGTGCACTTGTTTGATACGTATCTGGCACAACGCCAATAAGATTAGGTGGTGCAGTTAGTGGATCGGGAATTCCATCAGGTCCTGATGTAGTGCTTACTCTCCACGGATTAATTGAAAGACTACCAACTTGAATTATGACCGCTACTTCAGTTGAGATGGATGAAGAAGATCTTGCATACAATGTAATAAAATCACCATTTTTCACACTTGCAGGAAAAATTCCTATTGATCCGTCATTAATTTTAATTTTAACCTCAGTAGATGGAGAAACGAGAGTAACTGGAACACTTACCCCAGCACCAAGACCACTAATTCCTCCAGTTGGGTTTGTTGCTGTTATTGCTGGTGCTGGCTCTGATTCAATTAAAGAATTTATTGCTTGATCAAATTTGTTAACAAAACTAAAATTTGTTGGACTTGGAGGTATTTGTGTTGTTGTGGAAACTTGCCATACACTTCCGTCACCATTCGCAGTAGATCCTTCTGCAACAGCAAAACCAAAACTTTTTATATCTCCTCTAACAGCGCCGCTTCTGGCTTTTAGTTGCATATATTGACCATTACTGATACTTCCTGTAGATGAAGCAAAAGTAGCACCAGATAATACACTAAATCCATTCGCATCTGTTGTTGTCGCATTAGTCGAAGAAATACCAACAAAAGAATCAGTGCCAATAACTTGTGTAGTAACTGGAGATGAAGATAATCCTAGTATTTGTACAACATTACTGTAAATATATGTGCTTAGTGGTTGCCCTGTTATGTTACCAAAACCAGGAAATGGATTTGGTATGTTACGTAATCTAAGTTTTGTTTTTATTGTCCATCTTGCACTTGAATTTCCAATAACTAATAGTGCACTAACAGTAGCTCCATTTGAAGCGGAAGATTTAACTCTTATTTTAACTTTGTCGCCATTTTCAACTCTTGTGCTTGCATTAGGTAAAAACCAAACACCACTACCGACTCCATTTTGTTTTGTAATTTCTAAAGCATAATCAGCAACTGTAGCACCAACAACATTAACAGTAAAGTATACTCCAACTTGTGTTCCTACTGATAATCCAGATATGTTAACTATCTGCTCCGCTATTCTTAATCCATCTGCATATGTATATGTTGTAGCTAATTCCGCATTGTCAACATCAATAAAGGAAAATGGATCTGGAGTTTCGTCTTTATCTATTGTTGTAAGTGACCACGTTGCGTTAGTTTTTCCAATTCTTATAATAACAGTATCTGTTTTACCCCAATCGTTAGGGGCCGTATGTCGAAACCGAAGAGTATCGTCTTTTTTTACAAATACTGCTGTTGTAGAATATGGCATCCCAAGTTTAATAAAATATAATTTCTATGATATATTTATGTGCTATGGACTCTGGCGTATATCTAACCAACCACCACCATTGATACTTACTTGAATTGGAGCATTTGCTGTTACTTCTACTGGTATATCTATTCCAGATATTTTTAAAACATCTAAACTATTAGGATTTGGTGTTATAATATCAACTTGATTTTTAAGTAAATCTATATTTGATGGAATAATAATAGCATCTGGCTCTTCATCAATAATTATATTGATTGATTGTGTTATTGCTGTGGGTCCTCCAGATCCAAGGCCAGCAATCCTATAAGAAACACTTCTAGGTCCAGATGCAGTGTAAGGAATTACTGTAGGAATATTTCCTGTAATTATTGCTGTAGAGGGAGGTACAGTGATAGCAGTGCCAACTACAGGTCCTGTATCATAATAATATGTTGGAGTAATATTTAAACTAATATCACAATATCGAGCAGTATAGTCAAGTATTACTTGACTTCCGTATGATACTCCAACTGGAGTTGTTAGAGTAACCGTAGGAATTTGATAAACGGTCAATGTGACTGATACTGGTATCGACGATCCCCCCAAACCACTAACTGTAACATAATATGTAGTATCTGATGCTGGAGAAACATCCACAAATCCGCTCATGAGTGGATTTATTGCTGCTATATCGGGACCAGGAGACCAAGAAATAGAAGTTGCATCACCAGCAGTATTCCAAGTTAATCTTACTGGTGAACCACCAAAAATCATACTTGGTGCACCTAGTGTTAAAGTGACTGTTGGTTTAACATACACATTAACTGTAACTTGTCTTTGAGTTGTTACACCTAGTGGATTAGTGACTGTTAATGTATACGTAGTAGTTGCTGTTGGAGATACAGGTATACTAGTTCTTCCCGTTACACCACCAACGTTAGGAAATATAGTAGCACTTGTGCCATTTGTGTAAGACCATCTTAAAGTAGAAGAAGATCCATTAATTATACTACTTGGACTTGCAGTGAATGTGTTTATTACTGCTGGTGCTTGTATATTAACAGTAACTGGACCAGAAACTGTATTACCATCAGAATTAGTAACAGTTAAATTATAAGTAGTAGTTGTTGTTGGAGATACCGTAAGAGTACCTGGATTACCATTATTAGTAACGTTTACACCATTTATACTTGCACTTGTGCCATTTGTATAAGACCAACTTAAAGTAGAAGAAGATCCAGATGAAATTAAAAGTGGACTTCCACTAAAACTAATAATTGCTGGTCTTGTCGTTACATATAATGTAACAGATACTAGTGCAGAAGATCCCCCTGGTCCACTAACTGTAACATAATACGTAGTGTCTGATGTTGGATTAACTGATATAGATCCACTTAAAGCTGCATTCGATGATGCTATATTAGGACCAGGAGACCAAGAGATAGAAGTTGCATTACCACTAGTAGTCCAAGTTAATACTGTGCTACTACCAGAACTAATAGTTGAATCTTGAAGAGATAGAGTGATTGTTGGAGGTGGTGGTGGTGGAGATGTAGATGTATCATTAATTGTTATGATTAACTCGTTTCCAACCGCTTCTCCTGTTGCAGTGGCTCCAGGATTATTTGGTGCTGTAAGAAGGTTAGTAATTCCAGGCATAACAGTAAGACTAGTATACAGTCTCACACCAAATGTTTCATTGTTCTCAGTCCAAGTATCATTTAAAAAAGTACGCGAGAAAGTGAATTTACCTGTAGCGTCTGTTGTTCCTGATCCATAAGGCAATAGTGATCCAACAACATCATCTGTGCTAAGTATACGTGCGCTAGAAACGTTTCCGTACATCGCATACCAAAGAGTAGTATTAATCGGAACATTAGTTGTAGAAGCAGTAAAAACAATAGTTTGACCTTCATTGACAGATGTTGATGATATTCCATTAACAGTTGAACTAAGCGTATAAGTAGGTGCTGGTTGTTCGTAAGTAACACTGAATCCGCTAGATCCTGTAGCAGCAGATTGACTTTCTGATAATAATGTGACTTCAGCTGATCTATATCTACTGCCACCTCCACCTCCACCTCCTCTAACACCACCACCACCACCAACCGCCGCAGCATTACCACCGCCGCCACCGCCACCGCCTCCCCCAGCATTTGTAGTTCCAGTGCCTCCTGCCCCCATAGAAGCTGGAGTGCCTACAGCATAACTACCTACATCTCCTCCAGGAGCACCTGCATTTCCTGCTGAATTTGCTCCTCCTCCTCCACCGCCACCACCAGCAACAATAACCATATTGCCAGTTTGACTATCTACTACTGATAGCGATCTTCCACCATAACCTCCAGCGGCACCTGTTCCTGTGGGGTAAATAGTATATGCCGAATTTGTAACAGCATAAAATAATAATCCATCCAAAGAATAAACACCAAGACCTTCATTTTGATTTAAAGTCAACAAATGATCTACACCATTAGATTTGCGATAAACAGGAACAGTATTTGCGCCTGGAGCATTAGGGGGCCAAACATATCCAACTACACCTTCATAATTCCATCCACCACTAACTTCGTTAGGATTTAAAGTAAATAAATGATCTCCAGGTCCAGACGTTTGAAAGAATCTATATAGAGGTACTGTTCCAAGAATACTACTATCATTTTCGAGAGTTAAATAAAAATAGATATTGCCACCGTTTTCTAGTTCATATTGATTTTCTGCAATGAATTCACCATCTGGGTTATGTGTATAAAAGTGTAACTTTATAGTACTAGAATAAAATCTGTAAAATCCCCTCAGTGTAGCTGTAGCACCTGGTGTAGATCCACCCGATCCAAAAAGTCCTCTTGTTTCTGGATTAATTCCAAAATCTATTGTTAAAGTTCTTGCGCCATTATTTACAAATCGAAATGTGCCAAGTTTAGGATTTCCACCTCTACCACCAGATACAGACCCAACAGACCCACCATCGTAACCACTAGATCCCGAAGTAGTGATCTGAATATCTGTGGCTCCTGTAGGTATAACAACTTGGAATATTCCACCACC
>Ga0247843_1007972_pt1 | contig 12653 bp, 9 predicted proteins | sample LaCruzMarch2017__FD_192420 | JGI IMG/M metagenome (GOLD analysis project Ga0247843, IMG submission 192420) | Freshwater microbial communities from meromictic Lake La Cruz, Castile-La Mancha, Spain - LaCruzMarch2017_8m | ecosystem: Environmental > Aquatic > Freshwater > Lake | place: Spain...
AAAACAGAAAATAATTCTAAAAAAATTTTAGGCAATTTATCAAAATATGAAAAATGTAATAAATTCTTTTCATATATATTAACATTTTTTTTAAAAAAATTAATAATCTGATCTTCTTTATTTAAAACTTTTAAATCTTTTATTGAACCAAAAACTTCATATATAGTCTGGGTTATTGTCTGACGCATCTTTTGATTTTCAACAGCTTTTTTTCTTAAAAAAGGTTTGACTAATTTTATATAGAAGAAACAGGTTATTAATAAAAAAAGAGCAGTAATTGAAGTTATATAAAAATTTACAAAAGCTAAAAAAGTAAAAATAATAAAAATCACTAAGCTTTCCCTTAATAAGCCGCTTAAATGGAAAAAATAATTATATAAATTTTGAATCTCATCGGAAATATTTCTCGATAACTTAGAAGGATTGTTGCTTAAATGATACAAATATGAAGAATTTAAATAATATGAAAAAATTTTTTCTGATAAATCTACTTTTAATTTTTTCAAAAAACTATTCTGCAAATATGTAAGAAATATTAAAAAAATGTTTTTTAAAAAGAAGACTATTATTATAAAAGATGATAATGATAATAATAAAGAATTAAAGTTTAGTTCCTTAAAAAAAAAATCTTTAAAAAATATATTAACCTTTTCCAGAATAAAGTTAGGATTAATAATAAAACTTACAAATAATGGGAGTGACGCTAAACTAAAAAATTCTAATAAAAAATAAATTATATTTAAAAATATGAAAATAAATATTTTACTTTTATTTTTTTTCCCTAAAATATAATTAAATTTTGAATACATTTTTTAGAAAAGAATTATTTTAAGATACTGTTCCATTTTTTTATTTCATTTTTAAAATCACGAGGAAATTTAATCCCCAAAGCTGTTTTTAAAAACAAATTTCTAGCTTTGTTAACTTCAGTAGAATTATACCAAGCCCCGGGGTTATCCCAAACTTCATTTATATGTAGCGCTGCTATTTTTGGATCATAAAAAATAATTTTATTTTCTATTAATTTTTTTATTAAACTATTTGCTTTTTTATGAAAAATATAATGATTTCTGTTATAAATTAAAATAGTAGGCACGAAACTGTACATAGAAATAGCAAAGGTGGTTTCTGGATAAGTACAAATAACTAATTTTGAATTAACAATGCAATCTTCTAAAGATCTATTTCTTATTATTTTTTTATTAAAAATCTTTTTATAGAATTTAATAAGATCATGAGATGATTCTTGGGTATAACCTTCATGAGGTTTAATAAAAGTTCTTATTTTGATATTATTGGGCAAAAAATTATAGAGTTTTTTAATATTATCTAATTTCTCAATAAGTTGGGGTGGTTTTAAATTATATGTGGAATTCCAGATATACTTATAATCTCCAGGCCCAATAAAAATACAATCTTGATTTGTTTTATAATTAGTATTTTGATTTATAAGTTTGTTGAAATAAAAGGGATGGGTTGGAAGTTGAAAATGTTTAGAATATAACGGCTTATACCAAGTAAGTTTTTTATCAACTATATCTAAATCTAAACCCAACTCCTCTTTCTTGCTTTGGAATGAACCTCCGTGCTCCATAAGATACAATTTAGCTCCTTTATTAACTTGTTCGGCAATGTAAAATTTGTTTGAAAATATAGAATGTAAACTATAAGCAGAAATAATAATTTTAGAATCATTTAATTTAATATTTCTATTTAAATAATTTTTAAAATCCTCTAATAAATAATTTGGCATGTCGTCAGAAATTTTATTTTTTAAAAAGATTTCAAATTTATCTTTGCAAGAATAAGATTTTAAAAATAGATATTTGAATATATTTCTTTTAGAACGTTCAGATAAGCCAGACTTAATAAACAGAGGATTTAATTTATTCAATAAATATTTAAAATATATTTTTAATTTATATTTTTGAAATAAAGGAAAAGATGAGTTTTCACTATAGGCTGTATCAATGAAAAGAACATTATTAATTTTTGATAAAGAAATGAAATAATTTAAGATTTTAAATACAAAAGTAGGAAAAAAAAATAAAAATAATTTTATAAAAAAAAATTCATTATTTAAAAAATAATTTTTTTTACTCAATTCTTTCTGGAATATATACTTTTTTTTTTGAAAAAGAATAATTTCTTGGAGCGATTTTTGATTCCAATGATCATCAATTAATAAGCTATGATTTTCTAAATAATTAACTCTGGCTTTATTTAAATCTTTTTTAAAAATGAAAGTATTATTTTTATTTATTTTTTTAATACAATTCCACTGAAAATATAAAGCACTAATATAATAATAGAGCCAAGGAAAAAGTAATATTTTCCAAAACTTTATTGAAAAATTAGATTGATGAGTTTTATTTAAGTTTAAATAAAAAAAATGATATAATTTTAAACAAATTTTTTTTATATATAAACTATCTTTTATGAATTGTTTTTTATTATTCCAAATAAATTTATTAATTTTTTTTTGTTTGTATAATAAAATTTTACTATCAGGCAAGGCCCATATGCCAAGATAAATATTATTTTTTCCGATCTTTTCTTTTATTAAATTTGTGCAAATAATATAATTCATACAATGCTGGTAAATATATCTAACTGTAGTTACACGATAAATAAATGTAAGTTAAATCTATATTAAAAAATATATTAAATATATAATTTGAAGATCCTATATCTTCAGATATATTTTTTGACTTTGAGATTACTAAATTACTTCCACTATACTCTTTATATTTAAGGATCTTTTTAATCATATTCTTAAAACTAGAGACATCATCTTTCGGATGAGGTCGGATTAAAACTCTCTTTATTTTACGATTTTTTATAAAGGAAATAAAACTTTTCATTGAATTCTTTATTAATTTTTTCCTAGCTTTTGTATTAAAAACATAAATTGCAGGATCGTTAATATAACAACAATCATACTTTACTTTTTTGATTTTTTTTATTTGCTGAATTTGTTCTGCTAAATAATAATTTTTAACATTAAAGATTTTAATATCTCGAAAAAAATTATCCAAATGATAGTTAATCTTATGAGTCATTAAAATTACATCGGGCTTGAATATAAATTTATTTTTTTTAAATCTTCTTAAAAAATTTAACCAATGGTCTAAAATAGCAATAGTTAAAATTTTATAAGTTTTGAAATAATTGCCCAAATTAATATATTTCGGAGGATAACCTGTTCCTATAACGCCCAAATCAAAATAATTCTCTTTTATTAAATTTTTTAGTGAATGAAATTCTAAAAATTTATCTTTATAATTTATAAAATGTTTTCTTATATTAAGATTAGTAAAAAAAAAATTAATTTTTTTTTATTTTTTAATATATAAATAAACTTTAAATACATAATATAATTTTCTTAAAAATTTTTTAAATAATATAAATCAAATTTTATTTATTAGTATAAATTTAAGTTTATTTGCTCTCTGATACTATTTAATGTCAAATCTGGATCACTATAATGAATTAAATAATTTTTATTTTTTGAGATTTTAGAAAAGTAAGTCTTATCATCAATGTTTAAAATTTCTTCTATTCTATTTTTAAAATCATCAAATGAACAATTATTAATTGAGCATATGCCTGATATAGGGAAATCAAAGAGGTTTGAACCAGTTAAATTGCAAGATAATATTTTATTTCCATAAGAAAGATTTTCTCTTAATAAAGTCGAGCTAACAGCTATTACTAATTTACTTTTAAAAGAAACATTATAAGAATTAAAAGAATAATTCTTATTATTAAAAGAAGTATTTTCTAAAAGAAATCCATACTGTTCCTTTGATAAATATTTTTTGTAAAGTTGACGCTCTTCTATAAAAGCATGCAAATCTTTATCTTTATTTCTCTTGAAGGCAAAAATAAATTTAAATTTTTTTATTATACATAAATTAATTGTCCACTTGATTAATTCTATATAACCTTTTTCTACTTGTTCAAGTATATCAATATTTATACCTTCGAAATTGTCTGACCAAGCTCCCTGATCAGAAATTAGGCAAATATCATATATTTTTTCAGGCGATCTATCTTTACAACTTTTTAAAAAATTTGCTAATGCAAGACTGCCAACCGGGATAAATTTATTTACTTTTATATTATGCTTGATGCAATCTTCTTGGTCAAATTTACCTAAACAAAGATAAATTGGTATAAATAAATTATTATTCAAGTTCTTTTTTATTAATTTTTTTTTGAAAATATAATCATGAATTTGTCGGATATACCTTACAGCTCCTTGTAAAGCGATAAATTTTATTTTTTTATTATTTATATGCATTGCAATTTTAGAAAATGTAAAACTATTATCAATTACTGTAAAAACAACTTTGGGCTCTAGTGTCTCAATTAAACTAAAAAAATATATCTCTTGAATAAAAAAAATTTTTTTAGGAAATAAATTAATAAAATTTTTTAAAAAAATAATTATCAATTTTGGGGAAATATATAATTTTTCTATTTTATCAAATCTTGTTCTTATCAAGAAAAAATTATAATTTTTTAATAGATTTAATTGTAAATCCTCAATTCCTTCATCAAGAATAATTAATTCCTTATTAATTTTTTTTTTATCTAAAAATCTAACTTTGGTTAATATTAATATTAACTTAAAAAGTTTTTTTGACATAGTTTTAGGACTTAATGGCTAATAAATAGCATAATTATATTTACGACCAACTAAAAAGTGTTTAAGTTAAAATATATTTTTTATTATGAAAATATTAGACTGCACACTAAGAGATGGTGGTTATTATACTGATTGGTATTTTTCAGAAGAATTATTAAATCAATATCTAACTACAATATCGAAACTCCCAATATCAATTGTGGAATTAGGTTATTTATCTAATGCTAATGATTTAAATGGTCCATTGTACCATTTAAATAGGGCAATTCTCGATTACTCAAAAAGTCTCCTTAGAAAGAATCAGGAAATTTATGTCATGGTAAATTTAAAAGAATTTAATAATGTAAATGAACTAATTAAAATAATTGATTGTAATAAAGAGTATCTAAACGGAATCCGTTTCGCTGTTTCCCCATTTGAGATTAAAAATCATTTAAAAAAAATTAATATTGTAAAAAAAAAATTTAAAAAAATTACTATATGCATTAACTTAATGTATCTTAGCAAATGGTACGACAATAAAAAGTTTCTAAATAATGTAATAAACATCTTGTCTAATAATTCAGATGTCATTTCATTAGTTGATAGTTATGGTGCTATGCTGCCTAAGGATGTTGAAATTTGCATGAATAATATAGAAAATAAACATATTAATTTAGGGTGTCACTTTCACAATAATTGTGGATTAGCCTTGGCAAATACTTTGGTAGCCGTAGATCTAGGTTGCAAAATCGCAGATTCTACATTCAAGGGAATGGGGAGAGGAGCTGGAAATGCAAGTACAGAGTTGTTAATTGCGTTAAAAAAAAAAACAAGCGGAAATATAACAAGTTTTGACATTAACAACTTAATTGAAAAATTTGATATTTTGAAAAATAATTTAAAATGGGGAGAGTCCTATGCGTACGCATTTGCAGCAAAAAATGGATTTTCACAGGCAGCCATGATGGACCTTATCCAAAAAAAAAGATTAGATGCATCGATTGCGATTAAAGCTATAGTATCTAACGAATTAAATACTAAAAAAATTATATTTCAAAATATTAAAAATATAAAAAGAAAAATTTATATTAAAAAGAAAATACCAATTTTAATTGGTGGGGCAACAAGTTTAGTAGATTACGGAAAGATATTTTTTAAAAATATTAATAAAAATACATCAATAATACTAAGTGGCAGCAATGCATTTTTCCACTTTATAAAATTAAATTTAAAAATTAAAAATCATCTAATTTTAATCCTAAGTGGGAGTGAAATAAAAAAAATTAAATTCTTTAATAAAATTAATTATCTTTCAAAAATTGGAATTAAGACAATAATTGTTGAAAAAAATTTTCAACCAAAAAAAATTAATTTTAAAGGAAATATTATTATAGCGGATAGCACTGCGGCAAATCCACTTTTGTTAACTGGATTATTTTTGAAGAAAATAAAAATCCAAAAATTAAACCTAGCTTTCTTTGATGGCAATAAAAATGATGAAAAGTCAAGAGTTGTTATGAGTGAGACCGTAGATAGTTTAAAAATTTTACAACATCAAAAATTGGATATAAATACACTGACTAAGAGTTATCTTCCTATTAAACAAATCAACCCGTGGATTAATGATTAGTTTTTTTATACCTATAAGAAAAAATAGTAAAAGAATTAAAAATAAAAATACTAAAAAAATAAAAAATTTTAAAATTAAAAAAATTTTTAAAAAAAAAAATATATAATATAAAAAATACCAACTATGAATTCATTGTTTCGACTGATTGCAACAAAGTAAAGTTATTTCTAAAAAAATATAAATGGATAAAAGTTCACAATAGATCAAAAAAACTTTCTTCTGATGACTGTCTTTATGATTTGATAAAAGAAGTTCCAAAAATTTGCAAAGGAAAATTTATTTTATGGACACATGTTACTAGTCCACTTTTTAACGAAAACTGCTATGCTAAATTTATATCGGAATTTATTAAAAATATTAAAAAATTCGATAGCGCATTTAGCGCAGATGTTGCAGGCACATTTGTTATGAACGATAAAAAAAAATGGATATCTCATAATCCTAAATTGAATAAATGGCCAAGAACACAAGATTTAAAAAATTTGTATTTAGTAAACAATGCTGCTTTTATTGCAAATAGATATATCTATCTTTCAAAAAAAGATAGGCTTGGAGAAAAAATCCTTCCAGTAATATCGAAGAATTTATCTGGATTTGACATTGACAATTTAGATGACTTTAATTTTTTTAAAAATAAATTAATTTCAAATTTTTAAAGATTTTTTTAGTTTTATTATTTCTTGTGCTCTTGATTCAAGGGCTTTCTGTAAAAAAAATATTTTTTTTAGTCTTAAAGCCTTAGGTATAGCTGGACTCTCTTTTTTAGAAACACTATAAAATTTTACTGCTTTATTAAAATTTTTTGAACTAAAAAGTTTTAAAATAATTTTTTTCCTTAATTTTTTTCCATTTTTAGAATTTAATTTATTTAAAGCAATAGATCTACTTATAGAAACTAAAATTTGAATAGAAAAAAAAACTAAAGCTTGATTAATAAATTTTTTTACTAAAGAAGTTGATGTAATTTTTTGTTTAAGGCTGGCCTCAACATGTTTTAAGATTATCTTTATATAATTTAACGGATTTTCATTCATTAAACTTGCTGCAACTGTAGATAGAACATTTGAATGTACATGATAAAAATACAATTGTTTTCTTATATATTTTATACGAATGTTAAGACTAAAAATATCCCAAGCAAAAATTTTATCTTCTAACCATCTTAGCTTTTCATCAAAATAAATTCCATTATCAATTAAAATTTTTCTTCTAATTAATCGTCCATTACATCCAAATAGCCCTAAATGCCCAAGGCTTGGATCATGGAGCTCTCTTATCATAGCAGAGGTTATGTCTATGTTACTAAAAACTTTATTTTTATAATAATTATATTTGTTTATTCTTTGATTTTTTAAGTATTCTATTCTTTTAAAATCACTAAATATATAATCGTAGTTATTTTTTTTTGCTTCTTCTGATAATATTTTTAATGAATTAATTGAAATTTCATCATCAACATCCATAAAATAAACATATTTACCTTGCGCTTTTTTTAACCCAAAATTTCTTGCTGCTGCTTGACCTTTATTTTTTTTAAAATGGAAATTTTTTAAATTTTTTAAATTTAAATTTTTTATTATTTTCTGAGTTAAATCAGATGAACAATCGTCAACAATAATAATCTCAAAACGTTCTTTAAAATCCTGGTTAATTAAACATTTTATGCAATTATTTAAATATTCTTGAGCATTATATACTGGGATAATTACGCTAATAAAATAGAGGTTCTTATTTTTATGCAAATTTTTTAATTACAAATTTTCAACGTACGATAAAGTTTTACCTCTTGAAACTTGCTTTCCTGCTTTAATCAATCCTTTTCCTGCATACTCTAAAGCTTTGGATGGATCGTGTGGACGACCATCGCAAAAATTACAGCCTGGGAAAAAGTTTTTCATTTTTACTAATTTCTTAATTTTTAATTTAAGGTTTTCGTCACTTATATCCTCTAATAAATCTACGTAATCTGCTTTATTATCTGGTATCGCTTTTAAATTTGCGGCATTTGCGATAAATGGACAGGTATAAAGCTTTCCATTCAAAATAGTGTAAAGAAATTTTGCACAACATTCTTTGAAAACTTGTCTTAATCTCTCAGGAGTTCTATTGTGTTTTCTTATGCTGCTGCAGTCCACCCAATTTCCTGCTGGTTTTATATAAAATGGAAAATCAAATTTCTTTAAAATGTTGGTCATATTGGTCATATTTTTGGACAGGTCATCATAGTCCGTAATATAGAAATGAACATTTTTTCCTTTTAAAATTTTTAAATCTTCCTCTTTGGGACATATAGTTGCGTTTGTATAAATGTATACTGATCTTGATTGATTTTGGTCTAAAATATTATTAGTAATAACTGCCCAGTTTTTATTCATTAACGGTTCACCTCCAATTATTCTGTATTCAGATATATGATCTAGATTATTGCTTACACGTTCAACTGCTTTAATAATATTTTCATCAGTATTTTTTGCCGCAATATAATATTGCATCAAGTTAGCGCAACTTTCACATTTCATTGAACACTTAGTGGTAATCACTATATCTAAACTTCTAATGTATGTTTTGGTTTCGTCAAAAAATAAACGATTAATACTAATCGCATTTGCAATTTTTTTTCTCATATAATCTAAAGTTGTTCGATAAGAATATTTGCTGGCGTCAAAATTTTCTAATAGTTGCAGTGGTGAATAAAATTTTGTGTAACCTAAATCTGATAATTGCTCTGTGCAATCTTCTAGAGTATGATGTCCAATTATAAAACGAGCATCTGGAAATTTATTAGGTAGCTCGGGGGTATAAATTACTTCTAGGTCACAGAATTTCTTCTTAGTTTTTCTTATCTCATTGTCGCAAAACGCAGTAACATTAATACCATTTTCTTTACAAGCCAAAAGAATTGCTTCTGCTTCTTCTGTTAACGCAAAAATTATTGTTGGAATGTCATTATTTTTTAAGTCTTCTATACAATTAAACTTAATTCCTCGACTTAATGTATCACTCATACTTTAATTATGATCACAAAAAAATTAAATAAACAAGTATTACTTTAAAATTTACTATAAACTATAAATAACTTTAAGAAAAACTCAATAAAATTAGCAATTGTCATGCTAACTTAGTACAATTTTATATTGTACCAAAAATATATCTTAAAAAAATTTTATTCAAAATTTTTAATAAGAAATTAATTTAAAATCATATTCCAATTTTATATCATTAATAATTTTTCAATTTTAATTTAGAGATTCTAATCTACAAAAGATAACTTAATTTAAATATATTTTTAATTTAAATATATTTTTGATAGCATATATATATGTATATATTTATTAAATTATTTAAAAAAGATTAATATATTATTATTTAACAAAAAAATACGCCTATACAATATGAACAATAAATATAAAACTCAACAAGAAAAATTCTGGAAAGGTGACTTTGGTAAAGAATATATATCACGTAATAAATTGGTAAATAAATTTAAATTTATTGGAAAAAACCTAATTAATAATAAAGTTAATATTAAGAGTGCTATTGAATTAGGTTCTAACATTGGATTAAATCTTGATACCATAAAGAGAATTTATCCAAAAATTAAAACATTTGGGATTGAAATAAATGATTCTGCTTTTAATATACTTAAAAAAAAACATCTAGCTTCAAACTCCAGTATTTTAGAATTTAGTACCAAAGAAAAATTTGATTTAGTAATTACTTGTTTAGTTCTAATCCATCAAAATCCAAAAACTCTAAATGAAATTTATGAAAAAATGTATGAACTGACAAAAAAATATATATATATTGCTGAATATTTTAATCCAACACCTGTTACAATAACTTATCGAGGGTATAAAAATAAGCTTTTTAAAAGAGATTTTGCAAAAGAAATTTGGAATAAATATCCTAAATTAAGACTAATAAATTACGGATTTCATTGGAGTGAAGATCCGTCTTTTAAAAAAAATACTTGTGATAATGAAACTTGGTTTCTATTTCAAAAATAATTTAAATGCTCTGTTTTAAATCTTTTATTATTCTTTCAGAATAATCCAAAAGAGAAAAATCATTATATCTTGATGCTACAATTTGTAGGCCAAATGGTAATTTATTTTTCATATCAAAAAATACTGGCAAAGAAATTGCTGGGGCTCCAAAAAAATTCCAGATCAAACAAGTGTCTGTTTTTTCAATATTTCCTATAATTGGGGCTGTTGATGCTGTTGAGGGTGTTAATAAAAAATCATAATTTCTCATTATTAATTCAAATTTTTTTGTTAATAATTCTTGAGCAAAACATGATTCCAAATATTCATTAGTTGTTATTTTTTTGCCTCTATTAATCATATTTTTCATAATATCGCTAATTTGATTTTTTCTTTTACTAAGACTCTTAAAATAATATGAAAGTGATTTACAATAAATATTGTTATGATGTTTATGAACATCATTTACAAAATTAAAATTAAGATTTTTTATAACTTGATATTTTTTTAAATATTTTTTGCAAAAAGTATCAAAATCTTTCTTAACTATTGCTTCATAATTTTTATAAGGTTGAAAAACTTCAGAAATTATAGCGATTCTAATTTTTTTTTTATTTTTTTTATTTTTGAAAAATCTTTTAGAGTAGGGATATTGGTTAGAAACTTGCATTAAATTTATAAATATTTTTCTTAAACAATTAATATCTGAAGAAAATAAACCAACAGTGTCTAAAGTGTCAGCTGTTTTTAAAACTCCGGTTCTATCTAATGCGCCAAAACTTGGTTTAAAACCTATAACACCACAAAAACTAGCTGGTCTTATAATTGAACCTGCTGTTTGTGTAGCCAGCGAAATTGGCAAAGCACCACACGCAACAGCAACAGCTGATCCTGCTGATGATGTTCCTGTAATATGATTGCTGTTAAATGGATTTAAAGTTTTTTTTTCAGAAAAATGATGCACTGCAAATTCAGCCGTTGTTGTCTTGCAAAAAATAATACCTTGCTTTTCTTCTATGATATCGACAACCCTGGCATTATTACCTGGTAGAAAATCTTTAAATAGAATGCTACCGAACTCTGTCTTCAAAAATTTTGTATTAAAAATATCTTTCACCCCAAAAGGAATACCAAAAAAAATACTTTTTTTTTTTAAATTAATATTTTTTAATTTTTTACTTATATATGAAAAATCTACAATTGTAGCAAATCTATATTTTAAATTTAGTTTTTTAAATCTTTTAAAAAAAGATAAATAAAAAACTTTAAGATTTTTATATGATTTAATTCTTTTTAGTTCTTTTTCTAAATTAATAAAAGAATCATTCGTTAAATATTTAATCATTTAAATTTATTTAATTTAGATAAAAACTTTGAAAATTTTCTTGAAGCAATGATTTTATTTTCAAGATTTTTTTCTTTAAGGTTTGTAATTTTTAAAAAATAATCTAGCGCATGAGGTCTTTGCGGATCGTATTGTTTTATTAAATTGATAGCTTCATCTCTTCTAATAAGACCCCTTCTAACATCATCTGAAGCATGTAATGTTGCTCTGCCAACGCCTCTTTTTATAAAATTCAAATAATCGTGAACTCCGGCCATAACACATTCGTTACTTTTATAACCTTTATAGGTATTCTCTACTCTATTATTAATTCTCCACGCAAATTGATTAATTATAAATTCTGTTTGTTTTTGTTCGTCCCAAAATATGTAATCACCTATATGCAAATAAATTATATGAGATTCTGTCATCTCTTGCTTGCTTGGGTAATTCCATATTTGAACCTCTGAATATTTTATATCGTTATCAACATATTTAATTGGCTGAACTTTTGCGGAAACATTTAAACCATAATAATATTTCTCTTCTGGTTTTAAAATTTTTTTATATGATCCTCTACCATCTCTTTCTGCAATGGACTCTCCATAAATCATAAGTGGAATTTGCCATTTTACAGCTGTTTGCATGGGAAATGTTTGAGTTCCTATATGACAATGCCAACATGCATCCCCTATTAATTCAGGAGATCTTTTGGCAACTTTATTAATAGTATTTCTATTAGGTAAAAAAAATAAATGATCTAAATTAAATTTATTAATACAATTTTCTAAATTATAACGACCTGTTAAAGACATCCAATTAGTACCATGCGTCACGGCTAAAGAATTAATTTTGTAAACTTTATCTAATACATAGGCTTGGAAAGTGCTGTCTTTTCCGCCGCTAATAGGTAATAAACAATCATAATAATTCTTATTTTTAAACTTATTTAAAATCTCAATCAATGCAGATTGTTTATCTTTCCAATTGATGTGCATTTTTTCTTCTGATGATCGACAAGGAGAGCAAACGCCAAAATCATCAAAAGTTATACCTTCCATTGTTTCTGGCAAACAA
>Ga0247843_1007979_pt1 | contig 12641 bp, 11 predicted proteins | sample LaCruzMarch2017__FD_192420 | JGI IMG/M metagenome (GOLD analysis project Ga0247843, IMG submission 192420) | Freshwater microbial communities from meromictic Lake La Cruz, Castile-La Mancha, Spain - LaCruzMarch2017_8m | ecosystem: Environmental > Aquatic > Freshwater > Lake | place: Spain...
TTGTTGATACCGATCGGACGTTTTAGATGCGTAGGAGTAGTTCCCACGCATCGCGACAATATTGGGATATTCCCCGCTTTCTTTTGTATGCCGATGTGCACTCGCGTGCGCATTCGACATCCATTTTAAGTTAAATTAAAGATCATAATTTTTCCACCAGTAATTTAACCGTAGGTAACTGCCTAGGTCAGTACCAGAATACACCCTTTACAAATGCACTTCCTGCAACATGTAAAATATTCTTCTGTATCCATTTGTGCAAATCCCTCATTTGCTACGGCAAAGACGTAAATCGGTGCGAAGGATAGAGTTGCGGGAGGAAGCGAGAGACAATTTATCAATTTCCCCAGCATTGGTAAGAAGCAAATGGGACAATCCTCTTTCGGCGGTGGGTCCTTGAAGAGGGCCTCATCACGTAACTCGGCAGCACGTTGTTTGCACGGTTTTTTGTGCTTTGGCCAATGATTCCGTTGGCATGTAGGATTGCAATATTTGACGAGCATACATGACTTGCATGCCTTGAGACTGATACCTTCCCCCTTCTCATCCGTGCCGCAATTGGCGCAGCTCATTGATTGCATAGTAAATGTTGTCTGTCACGTGAGTGCGGTATCCCCACGTGTGGAGCGGAAGCAAGGAGTAAGTATGTTGCCGCAGATAGAGGAGTGGTTGGTGTGCTGTGGGGAGGGAGAGAAGGAAGTCCAGAGAGTACCTACAATAGAACAGCCCTCCTGTGAGAAAGAGAAGAGAGGAGAGAGCGAAGAGAGGCGATTTGGAGGAACCAGGTCTCAGCCGATAGGGGATTCGCCTCTACAACGCAACAACAATCACACAAGGCGTGAATACTAATAAAACGTTCCCTGAGTAGATATTGCACCAACCATGGCAGGGAACCTGTAGAGCAATATAGCGAGAGCTTAAGTTTAAGTTATCCATACCATCGGAACATATTCTGATTTTATACCTAATTAAGTTTGGCAATTATGATACTTTGGCACGTAGCCTCACCATTGGTGCACAGTATTCAGTTTCCCGCCATTTCTCCACTCATAGGTAGGGGGATAGGGGCCCTGCGGGCCCAATAAATCACGGCGGAATGGTGCCGCAACGTCGGTACGCCCACGGTGATCGTTCTTCTCGTTTGCCCATGAATACACCAATTCTAGGCCTTGGCTGCTCCTCCTTCTCTACATTCTTCTCAACGGTATCACTAACGGTGGATACGATATCTCCAGAGCTTTCTATCGTGTGTGAATGGGTGGAGACAATCCGGTGAGCAAAGCAATAATCATTTATTGCGCTTACCTTGAACAATGATACTCATTTTGTAATACATAGATACGCAGTCCTCAAACGTGGGATCAATCTGCTCGATACTGCGCCTTGGTACGGGCACGGAGTCAGTGAAATCGTCGTTGGCTATGCTCTGGCTACTATTCTTGAAAATGATTGTGACCAAGTGGTTGACAGTGCACCTACCAAACATCAGCAGAGATTACGCACCGGCTCTCTCCCTAGATGTCACCTTATTGTTAATACGAAAGTTGGTCGATATGAATATGAACCACTACGTCAATTTGATTTCTCATATGATACTACAATGAATTCAGTACAAAGATCTCTAGAGAGAATGAATTGCTCTTATATTGATGTGATACAATTACACGATCCTGAATTCGCTCCGAGTACATCAATATTGAAGGAAGAGACTATTCCTGCATTAATCGAGTGTAGAAAGAGAGGTTGGGCAAAAGCGATTGGCCTAACTGGCTATCCGTTGGAAGTACAGCATCAAATACTTGTTGACTGCCAAGGAGAATTATTCGATGGTGAAGTGATATTCGATCAATCTCTTGTGTATTGCCACAATAATTTGCATGATATGAGTTTGTACCGCGATGCTTGCTTTCCTCCTACTATTATCGTCAAAGTGGAACGTAATGGAACCGATGGCAGCATGAAGAACAATAATCTTATTTCCTTTACACAATTCTGTCAACAATCAAACATCCATCTAATGGCAGCTGCTCCATTGAGCATGGGACTACTTACTATCGCAGGTCCACCAAAATGGCATCCAGCATCGGACTCACTCAAAAAGGCATGTTCTATTGCTGCGATATTATGCCAATCTAAAGGAATTGATATTTCAACTTTGGCTGTGCTGTACTCATTATCACAACGAGAAATCGGATGTACCTTACTTGGAATGAAGAATGTGAGAGAGGTAGACATTGCTGCAGATTTGGCAATGAGATTTTGTGACATAGATTTTGATCAGAGCCATAGCATCATATTGGATCTAATACTTCTACCTGTCGAGAGGGTGGCGTTGGAATTGATTTTGGACTCAACTCATGGGCCACTTGCATCGGTAGCAAGAAATGGAGAATATCGTTGGGATGGGCAAGAGGAAGCAAAGAAATTTTGGGAGAGGCTTAACAAGCAATCTGAGTAATGATTGAGTGCTAAGGTAGTCAATTGTTTTTACTCTGATCCTAGGTTGTAACTGAAACTGTGAACTGTGCCATACAATATCACTGAAATTTGATCCCAACAGATCTCAATTCTCCCTTCTTGAACATGGCCAAGCCCCTGCTTACGGGTTCATATTGGAGCGAAAATGCACAAAGTGACTGCAACCACGTCGCGTGACTACTAACAACGATGACTCTTTCTTCCCTTTCCTTAATCCAAGATAGGAATTCATCTGTACGTCCCATCAAATCCAACTTACTCTCAAATAATGGTACTTTTGCTTTACCGTTCAATTCATCAACATTACCATCGATTAAACAATCTTCGAAATGACTGAAATCAATTCCAGGAAATATCTCCTTCAAGTCCTTAACCGACGAGACGAATTCACTTTTATTCCCATTCGCTAGCTCCATACATGAGGGGTGACAAACCCAGGACGGTGTGTTCAATAGTGAAGCCTGTGGAGTGTATGTAGGAAAGGAAATGATGGCTGATTGGATTGCACGTCGTAGAGGCGAGACAACAACAAGATTCGGTTGTAGTCCCGTTGTCTTGTTGAAGAAGGTTGCAGTTCGCCTTGAGACATTTAGCATTTGGCCACATCCCTTGCCAGTGAGCATGGGATCCACGGGATAGTTTTCATCGTCATTTGCCTTTTCCCTTGGCACACCTTTCGATTGAGCATACTCACGTTCGAAGGTATTGTGTTTCGCCTCGCCGTGTCTAATGAGTATAAGAATCTTATCATACGTTTCATAGTCTCGAACAGCGTACGATGATTCGACAAGATCCATATCGTAAGCAACGGCCAAAGGACGAAATGGCTGATGATGCTGAACCTCCCCATTGTTCGCTTCTTTGTAAGAAGAATGCCTGCGTTCGACATGTGAGTTGAGTGCAGAGAATAAAGCCTGGGAATGTGCTTCAAAGTAGTAATTGTCATCATCGTCATGTTTCAATGATAGAGATGAGAAGTAATCTTTGGTCGGAGTGTTGAGATGGATTGTTGAATTGAAGTGTGGTGTTGTTGGTAGTGGTTGATAGGACTTTTTCAACGCAGTCTGCTCGTTGCAATGACGAGCGATAGCGGCAGTACCCTGATTTCTGACTCTCATCGCAGCACCCTGGTTTCTCCTCCCGAGTAGAAAGGGGGCATAACGCTGAGCCTGCTGCGTAGTAGTACGGCGAATGATCATCGGCTCGACTTCCCCAGCGTTGCGCAGATCAGTGCAATGATGTCAGCAAGATTCTAGTGAAGATTCACCCCATACGATGGCGGGGGCGGGAACACTATTGATATCAGCCATCGATAATTCGTAGCTATTGCACGTAGTGAGTTGCGCTGGAGTAGCTTTCTCTTCTTCCTCAGCAGTGTTTGGCTTTGTGTGTAAGTGTGTCATAAGCTCCCGCAACCATCCGCCAGTAGACAAGGTGGTAGAGGAGGATCATCAAACCTCAACCTCTCCCCTCAACGACTCCCAAAAGCGACCGGGATGTTCAAACTCGGCGGCATTCCTACATTTGGACTGCGTCAACGTTTGTTGTCATCTCCTTCTTGTCGTAAGGGGAGGAGGGCCACATGTATGATTTCATCTTCTACTACGACTCCTGGTGCTGGGAGTATCGTCAATCCAGGAGTCATCCACAGCAAATTCGTGCGATTAATCAGTATGAAAAATAGCTTTCAGACCGCGATATTGCCCAACAGTGGTATACAAAAACGACGATTTCAAACCTTTGGGCACTATCACAACGTGGCTGACGAAACACTACACTTTATACAAGACGCCGTCGAGGAGTATCTTGAGCAGAATTACAGAGAGGCGAATGATAACGATGACGGTGACGATGAGGAGACAATGCCGGAGGTAAATTACGCCAGTGGAGTACTCACTATGTACCTTCCTCCACATGGAACGTATGTACTAAACAAACAAACCCCAAATCAGCAAATATGGTGGTCATCACCAGTATCCGGACCAAGGCGGTATGAATATGACGAAAATATGGAACGATGGGTCAATAGTCGTGCGGTAGAAGAGGGTACCGCAACGGGTAGTGCCAGTGACGGAAGCTACAGTGAAGAGGATACTTTGGGGGGAGCTATAAGTAAAGAATTCGAGGAGTTATTTGGAAAGGCGTTGGTTTTAAAGGCATAGAAAGAATGATAGTCATTTATACATTTCTAAGCAATACTCGTGCACCAGAGAGTGATCCAGGCTCTAGAATCCCTCTAACCAAAACTATTGGTATCAGCCTCAACTCGGGTCTTGCGACGATGGCTAATCCAACGCACATCCACAAGTACTTCAAAGGGAAGATTGCTTTCTCCATAGACGGGTAAATGCCAGGGCCCATCATTTGTCTAAATTCCGGGTCTGCTTTATCTCTTGCAAAACCGTCTGCTCTATTTAATGAATAGGACCTCTCATAGCCTGGACCGAATAAATAACCGACTAGGACTCCACCTACCAACCCACCCAAATGTGCAGCATTAGTAACATTGGGTACAAGATATCCGAAGAGTAACAGCCACGCCATGTTCTTCAGGACATAGTAGGCAGCATCGGCGTTCCCCATTTTCAACAGTGAAGAGAGCATAAGTCCATACAACCCACAAATACCTCCACTAGCGCCTATACAAAGTGATGACGCTGACCTCCCAGACAGATCGCCCATTGTAAATAGCGTTTGTGCAATATTACCAGTCACGATGGCAACCAAATAGGCCGAGAGATATACGCCCTTGCCAATTCCATTCTCAAGCCACAATGGAATGGAGAGCAACGCACGTAAATTCATCCCTAAATGTAGTAGTGATCCATGTAAGAAACCAGATGAGATATATCGATGTTTTTGATAACTCGAGAGAGGATATGGTTGATGTGCAAAGTCAAGGAAGTATGGTCCCATGGAATGTGCAGCGATTGGACCTCTCCTTACAATCCCTTTGCCCATAACTCCTCTCATCGTTGATCCAGATGATGCAATAACAACTCCAGCTCCACCACCTACCAAACCAAGTGCACGAAGTACAACCTCCATCGGAGTCCATTGTATTATCTTATTATTATTTGATAACAGTGCCGAAGCTGTATATGCATTCCCCGCGACACTAGCTGCGAGCACTCTGTTAAAACCTGGGAGGTACCAAACAGCTGTGATGATCTGATACAAGTAAGATGCAATGTTGATTGATATAAGTAAATTTCGTGCCGAATTAGGTGTCGATAAAAAACCTCGAATGAGTGTTGATGATGTAAAGTAATCATTATTGATGTTGCTTGATGTTCTTCTTGTATTATCAACTTTTGTTTTCCATCGCGAGGATTGATCAGTTGGTGCTAAATGGCGTCGTGGCAGTATCAACGATGTAAGTGGAGAGATCCATGGGAATAAAGTACTCCATCTTCGTTTCTGTTGTTGTTTTGTATTCCTTAGATTATTCTTTTCCATCCATAATTCAATTTCATCGACAGAGAGAGGGTCCATGGGCTCATAATTCTCATACGGCGATTCCAGCGATCGAATTGTTCCGTAATCTTGAAGGTCATCGAACAATTTGTTGTCCATTTTATCAAAGTCGATAAATTCACTGGCATTAATTGTGACATCATTACTGGTAACATCATCGTCATCGTTATCATTTTCTTGACGCGAGCATAATGAAACGATGTCGTTGTATCTTGGAGAGGATGAGCTGCGTTGACATAAAAAAGTAGCACATGAAATTTGTGGCGGAGGATGTGGTATTCTGAGAGCAGCCACAGTGTGAGCAAGTGAAAGGATTGTCCGCATCGTCCCTGGTCCTGTTTGACCCAGAGCTAGCCCTGACCCGCCAAACCAAACCACCACACTCCAACAAACGGAATGGGCAAACAGAAATCATCCATCGATATTGATGATGACTTGGTATCGACTCTCGCCACCAATATCATCGCTACCATCCAAACTTCTGATAACGGCAAGTCCATGGACATCAAAGATTTACGTACATCCGTGCTAGCGGCGTTGAAGCTCTCCGTTGACAAATCATCAAAGAATGGATTCAAGTTGGCAATCAAACGATTGGAAGAGGACGGGAAGAAAGTTACGTTGAGCACGGATGGGACCGTAAAGCTGTGCAAGTCAGAGCGATCCGGGGTTACGAATAAGAAGAAGAAGAAGGAGAAGAAGAAGAGAAATCGGGAACAGGAAGACGTTGAAAAGGACGATATCGACGCTGACAACAACGGAGACGACGATGAAGATGATGATGTTGATAGCAAAATGATAAAAGAGAAGAAGCTAAAAAGCACGGTCGGAAGTGACGATGAAGCCAAGTCCATAATTCTCCATGAGGAAGACAACAATCAACACAAACAAAGCACCGACGCAACAACTATTGATCCAAAGGATAAGAACAAGCCCTGTAAGAATAATCCACAGGGCATAACTCGTCTATTTTTGGGTAATCTTCCATTTGCGATAACAGAACCCACACTAAACGCTCATCTGAAAGATTGTGTTACACATGTGAAGTGGATAACCGACAAGGCAACTGGTAAGTTTTACGGTTCAGCATTCATTGAGGTAAAATGTTCCAAGGATGCAGCCATGTGTGTATCACAAATTAATGGATCAATGTTGATGGGACGTCCACTTAAGATAAATTATGCTCCCGTTAGACCTGGTGAAGAAGGAGATTGGCCACCACGCTGTAAAGTCATTACTGGGGGGAAGGTAGCGAATGCATCTAGTAGTGGTGGTGGGCAAGCCGGAGGGTCAGGAATTAAGGCCATGAGTGCCAAACCTGAAGGATGTAGCAAGCTATTTATTGGCAATTTGTCATATGAAATTGACGATGAGGCAATAACCAAATTCTTCATGACAGTCGAGTCAGAGTTAAAAGCTATTCGTTGGCTATATCATCAGGAGAGTGGTGATTTCAAGGGCTGTGGCTACGTCGACTTTTGGAATACAGAGGCATGCGAGAAGGCGGCGACATTGAATGGTAAAACTCTACTCGGTCGTCCAATCAGAATTGATTGGACTGAATAGAATTGTGCCATAGTGAATATTTGTTTCTGGAAGAATAAGTAGTTCAACACATTAAATAATTACACGATAAGTTTTGCTCCTCCTATCTAAGACTTCCTTCCCTATCTTCATCTGGACATTTCTTTTGTTAATCATTTTTCTTCTCACTCGAATCCTTCGGTGTAGATGATTCTCCAGCCCCACTATTATCAGCTGAATTAACAGATTCCGCAACGCCACCTCCAGTACCATCCGCAGCAACCACATCATCTGACGAATTGGCCATTTCAGGAGGATTCTCTAACAAAACTTCGATAGCCCGATTAACATTCCCCGCGGTAGACGTCAATGCACGAATATTAGCCGAACGATCCGTAAAACCCATATCATGAAGACTCTGCAGTTGCATTCGAAAGCGTTGGCCGGGGGCGGCAGGTTGAGCCACAGGTCCACCAATACTAGAAGCGGCAGTACCACCGGCTGCAGGTGGCATAAATGGAAACATAAATGGATTTACCGAAGGAGCTGCGCCACCCGTCATACCACCAGTCCCAAGAAGGCTCGAGAAGTCTAAACCACCCGCGGATGGAGGCGGGGGTGCATACGGATTTGCTCCTAAAACAGGAAATCCTGGAACATTACCGGAAAGTTGCTGCATGGCCTGTTGCATTTGAAGCATCGAACGTAAATTGTTTGGATCCATCATTGCTCTCATCTATTTTGTTGTGCGTAAGAAGGAATGTATAATATTAGTTAACAAACATCGGCACATGCAATTCACAAGTCATTATTACGAACGTACCATCTCCGGATTCTCAAACATGGCCGCAGCCTGTGGATTCGTTTGAGCCATTTGCTGCAGCATGGGATTTGACTGCATCATTTGCCTCATATTGTCCGGATTACTCATCATCTGTTGCATCATCTGTTGCATCATTGGATTCTCCAACATTTGAAGCGTTGACTCGAGGTTCTGACCGTTGGGTCCCATCATAGGATTAGCCCATGGATTATTTGCCGCTCCGGATACCCCCGCGCCAGGTATGCCCCCCATGAGCGATGCAAAAGGGTTTGCGCCGCCCCCCCCTGCACCTATGCCTCCCATCATTGATGCAAATGGGTTGGCAGCACCTCCCCCTGCAGGATTGGTTGACGTTGAAGACGATGAAGGTGCTCCCCAAGGGTTTGGCATGGCCTGATTCGCTGCACCCGCCGCACGACTATGACCAGTGTCACCACTTCCATTCCCAGTAGTCGTACTCGCACTGCCTCCCAATGCATCCATCATGGGTTCCTGAACATCCTCATACATCCGTCTTAGTGCATTAAATCCCCCCGGCATATTCTCAATATTTGCCATAGCCAAATCTTGACCACGCATCATATTCTGCATCGCACTGGGATCACGCATCATCTGCATCGATCGGCGCATAAACTCTGGATCCTCAAGTGCCTGCCGTAGTTCCGGATTCGACTCCATAACTGCACGCATTTGAGGATTGCTCTCCATCATTGTGCGTAAAAAGTCCGGCGAGCCCATTAGCGATTGGACCATGGGATTGTTCATCATGTCAGACATCATTTGTGGATTTTGTTGTAACTGTTGCTGAATAGAGGCCATATCAGGCATACCAGCACCACCACTACCGTCACTGCCTAGACCACCCATATTCCCCATCATATTCATAATGTTTGCCATGGGATTGTTGGCAGTATCAGCTGCATTAGCATTGGGATTACCAAAATTTAAGAATGGATTTGTGGGTGCTGCAGGAGTTGGTACACTCGTCGAAGTCGCAGGTGTGCTCGAGGTAGAGCCGTTCGTCATAGTAGCTCCGGCACCACCGACGCCAGCGTTGCCATTACCACTCCCACCACCCTTGACCAAGTAGAGCACAGTCTCCCCGGAAGCGTCGGCACCTGTAATTCCATAATCGGCCAAAGTTCGTCCATCGTCACTTAGTATTCTCCCCTTGTGAATCAATCGTTGTCTCTCGACCGCACAATTGCCACTTTCGTCACGTAATGCAATAATATCCTTAACCTGTCGAATTGTACTTGTTGATGTGATCGTCCCGCACGAACCGATTACGAAACGTGACGAGGATGAAAGGCGGATAGTGAGTTGTAGACTAGTCGATGATGTATTTCCTGTCATGGTGTTCAAGTAGTATCGGTTCGTAGATAATAGATAGTTGTCTAACCATGAAATATTTTTTCGACAGCTTTCCTTCATAATCGTTGGGCGGGAAGGTGTCGGGATGGTCCCGAGCAATAACAATGGGAGCGGCTATGATTGGTTCGACGATGCCGCCGCTTCTCAAAGCCAACAACAGCCACACTTAAACAACCAGCAGCCAGTTCTGTCTGCTAATTTGTTAGGAATTGACGAGTCACCGCAGTTACAACCTCGACAAAACCAGCAGGTGATCAATGCCAATCATGCCACGGTATCCATCGTCACATCCGGAGCAGTTGCGCCTAACATTGTGGGGTTGGGAAAAATAACACCATCCTCCCCAAATATGATGACACAAACCAACAAGCCTAAAACAAAGCGAATATACGTTCCAGCATATTCATGCAATGGAGGGATGGATACTAAATTCAATCCACATCCTCGACATGCGAAACCATCGGATCTTCATGGTATTCTCACAGCCGAGGAGTATGCACGTGAGATTAGTACATTGAATGATAAAATCAAAAAGGCACGATCTACTTCCGTCGATATTGCCTTACTTGCCACGGGTCCACTGATGATCCCATTGGCATTGTGGGGAGTACGGCACGGCAAACAATCCAAGTGTAAACGTACACTCATCGAGGAGCATGTATGGGACTTCAACCAGCGTATGGCCATGGATAAACGAAATATACAAATGATATGGAATCGGTCGAAGGTTGTGGGTGGGAGTGAGTCATATTTGACAATAGAGGAAATTGAGAACGAGATAGAGAGGGAAGAGGAAGGGGAAGAAGAGATGAACCCTCTTTCTCCAACCTTGACACCATCAACTTCGGTTCGGAGTGGAAGAAAAAAGTTCGATTAAAGAATGATAAAAGAATTGTGGGGCAATGAATGAAACAGTTTAACGACTATAATAAACAGATAATGTTTAATGTCTATTTATGAAACAGATAATGTTTGACGTCTATTCTACCACAGATATTGTTTGACGTTGATTCTTTTTGTGTGTCGAAACTCTAGTAGAGCAGCACTGCGACGAATAAAAGTAGAGATTTGGTTAGCAGCACCTTCAACATCGTATACCCGCTGTTGTTGCCGTTTACAAATTGCTCCAAATCAATCTCATACATTGGTGGTGATGTAGGGGCGCTCGTCGCAATACCCATGCCGTCAGCACTAATCGGTGACGGCACCGGTGGTGGAGTCTGGCATGTAACAATTGGGTAACAAGTCATACCCATAGGACACTCATCCTGTCCTCCCTGAGGACAGGCCGTGGTGTTATAGCAATTCATTACTGCATCATCGTAATCTGTGCCGCAGTAGAATGTATTATCAGGATCAAATGGAGCAACTGAAGCAGCAGCTGGCTGCAGAGTCATGGTAACAGTTGGTGCACCACCATTGCACTGTCCTTCAATTTCGAAACAAGACTCTCCTGCTTCGAGAGAACAGACTAAGGAACTGCCATCATGGCATGGCATCTTAACTGCGCAAAAATTGTTCGCATCGTCAAGACTTAGGGCACAATATCTTTGTATAAGAGGTACTGGTGGTGGAGTCGTGTTTCCTTCGCCAATTAACTTATCAAACAACGTAGTCGGAGAAATAGTAGAGGTGGATCCCGTGCCAACAGTAAGAATTATGGGAGCAGCACTGGATGTTGTCACAGGTGATGTTGTGACTGGCGATGTAGACAAAGCTGTTGCCGTACCTGCACCTGCCGTAAGAAGTGCAGGAGCAGCACTGGATGGTGGTAGTGGTGGCACACATGTGATGCCCGCATAGCACATCAATCCAGGTGGACATCCAGATCCAGTAGGACATGCCCTTCCAGTCTCCGAGCAGCTCAAAGTAGCATCGTCGAAATCTGCACCACAGAACATGGTGTTAACAACAACGGCAGTCGGAACGATGGTCGATGGGAACATACTCGGCAAAGAAGTGAGAGTAGGATTAGCCGATGGCTGCGGTCCTGCTACCGTCGGAGGGGACGTGGGAGCGCGACTAATACACCTCTCGGCGCTAATACCAAAACACTGCTCTCCAGGTTTGGAGCAGGACCCCGAAGGACAGGCTTCCGCTTTGAAGCAATCAGATTCTGCGGTCTGGTAGTCGATACCACAGAAGAATTGATTGTAAATGGGCGCATTCGAAGGCACAGTAGACATTGATGGAACGGGCGTGGCCGACGCAGTAGGTACAGACGTGGCTGACGTAGAGTTAAGGCTCACATTCATACTCATGTTCAAGCTCATACTCATCATCTCATTATCGGTGGTGTAACAGTCTTCGTATGCGATGATAAAACACGAACGTGTGACGCTGTCACCCGTCAATGCACAGTAGGCCGAAGTGTTGGTCACGTCCGTGCAGTAGTCAACCTCCGAACGACATTTCGTAAGCGCATCTTCCAAGCTAATACCACAGACATACAAGTCAGCCGGTGTGACAGTGGGTGCCGGTGAAACAGTGGTAGCCGTTGAGTCGACGCAGCTCTCTTCAGGAAGTGCAAAGCACGTTTGATCGGTGGAGCATCCATCGCCGGCCGGACAGGCAGTGTTGACAACGCAGTTTGTCGAGGCGTCGGCGTAATCGGTACCGCAGACGTAAACCTCGGCTTTTGCGAGCCTTTCGCCGGTTAGGAGCAACGCCAGCGCGGCAAAGAGGTAGCTTTTGTTGTTGGCCATGATGATATTGGATGTGTGCGGCCGATCTGGATGTTTTGTGGACGAGAGCGAGACAGAGGCTGATGTATTATTTGTGGGCAGTTGATCGGAGTTGATGGACAAAAGTTGAGCCTTGATTGGCCTGTCTTACCCTACAAGGAAACCTTGAAATCAAAGGCTTATGCTCGTCATGCATCCGTCGAGTGTTGATATACAGATATAGATATAGATATATAATATATAAGACAAGATATCAGCCAGCAGTTGGGTGTGGAATCATG
>Ga0247843_1007980_pt1 | contig 12641 bp, 9 predicted proteins | sample LaCruzMarch2017__FD_192420 | JGI IMG/M metagenome (GOLD analysis project Ga0247843, IMG submission 192420) | Freshwater microbial communities from meromictic Lake La Cruz, Castile-La Mancha, Spain - LaCruzMarch2017_8m | ecosystem: Environmental > Aquatic > Freshwater > Lake | place: Spain...
CGGCGGTTGCACTCCACGTTGGGCTACGTCAGTCCGATGCAGTTTGAGAAACGCTGGGACGCGGCACAGCAATTGAAGGCCGCATAATGAAGTGGCTAAGCGGTACGTCAAACAGGGGCAGGTTCATCCCAAAATCTTGAAATGAATGCATTGCAGATTTTGCCTTTTTAGAGGCATGGTTATATGGACATGATGACTAAGCGCTTTAATTCACTATCGAAAAAAATGAGATCACGGATTAAGAACATATACAAGGGTTTTCCTTGTATTTACTTGTAACAATCAGATTGTGAGCGTTCGCAAAATGACCTGGCGGATTCAAAAGTGAAGTGCAACACCTGCTAACCCTGTAAGGTCCGCAGATGCAAATTACCCCACTCAATCACTACAAACAGATCCAACCCGAAGAGCGCGTAACTCTTGCCAGCCTCCATTTTCAGAAGTTCACGGTGCGAGAGATTGCTCGGACCCTTGGGCGCGCGCCCAGCACCATCACGCGGGAGCTGAGCCGCAACAGCTGCGATGGCGTCTATGCCAGCAAGAGCGCGGAGGTTTGTTCGGCCAAGCGCCGAATACAGGCCCGTCCTGTTCCAAAGCTGCACAAAGAAAGCATCCTGTTTGGCATCGTTCACCACCTGCTGTGCATTCGGTGGTCGCCCGAGCAAATATCGATGACACTGTCAGCCACTTACCCCAAGGGCCATGAACACCGCGTGTCACACGAAACCATCTACAACTGCATCTACGCCCAGCCCGTGGGCGAGCTCAAGCGTGATTTGATCAAAGCGCTGCGCCAAGCGCATAACAAGCGCGTGCCCCGCAGCAAAGGGCAAGACCGTCGGGGCCAAATTCCTGACAGGGTCAGCATCCATGTGCGTCCTCCAGAGATTGAGGATCGACAGTTCCCGGGCCACTGGGAAGGCGACCTCATCAAGGGCGAAGCCAATGGCAGCGCCGTGGGCACGTTGGTGGAGCGCACCAGCCGATTGCTGATGTTGGTCAAGCTTCCAGAGATCAAACCAGCCAGTGCGCTCAATGTGCTGCAGGGCTTCACGGACAAACTGCTGAGCATTGCTTTGCCGCTGCGCCTGAGCATGACTTATGACCAGGGCCGTGAGATGGCGATGCACAAGGAGTTGAGTAAACGCACAGGGATCGCGGTGTACTTTTGTGATCCCCATAGCCCTTGGCAGAGGGGCTCAAACGAGAATATGAATGGCTTGGTGCGGCAGTACCTGCCAAAGGGCACCGACTTGTCTGCTTACAGCCAAGAAGAACTGGATGCGATTGCAGATGAAATCAACAACCGCCCGCGCAAAGGTTTGGGGGTACGATCGCCGCTGTCTGTTTACAGGGAACTGCTCCTGAACAGTCCGCAACACTCCACTCTCATCCATTGAAATTCAGGGTGTTGCACTTCACTTTTGAATCCGCCCCTACATTGGTTTTGTTAGTTTGATAAAGAATCTGTCAGAGGGCGTGAGGTGCGAGAACGGGATTTATCGGGTCGACCGATAGTTAACCAACCATTGTCGTATTTTGGATAGGTCTAAGGGGAACTTGAAAAAAATGCCAAAGTATCTGCTCAGAAGAGTCGTATACGGCGCCGCGCTAATGTTCTGCGTGATTGTGCTGAACTTCTTCCTTATTCATGCAGCCCCCGGCGATGCCGTTGGCGCCATGGTGGCTGAGAGCGGCGGAGCGGACCCGGCTGTAGTTGCGCAACTACGCGCCTCCTACGGCATTGATCAGCCGCTCCATGTGCAGTTGTTCAAGTACTTGGGCAAGATGGCTACCGGGGATTTCGGCCAATCGTTCCATTACGACGCGCCGGTGTTTGGCGTCATCATGCAGAGGCTTCCTTCGACATTGCTGCTGACGATCTCCGCCATGCTCATAGCGGTCATCGTGGGCACGGCGTTGGGTGTCATCGCGGCGTTGCGGCCTCAAGGGTGGCGCAACCACTTCGTCACGCTGATCTCGTTGGCGGGTTACGCCACACCGGTGTTCTGGTTGGGCATGATGGTGCTGATCGTATTTGCCGACCTGTTTCCCCTCTTCCCGGCCTACGGACTGACCTCGGTGCCGCCGCCCGAGAACGCCTGGGCTTTTGCTGTCGACATGGCACACCACCTCGCCTTGCCGGTTTTCACACTGTCGATTCTGTTCCTTGCCTCGTACAGCCGTATCTCGCGCGCTTCGATGCTCGATGTGCTTGGGTCAGACTACATCCGCACCGCGCGGGCGAAAGGATTGCTCGAATCTGTCGTGGTGCTCAAGCATGCGCTTAGAAACGCTGCGCTTCCGATCGTCACTTTGGCGGGCTTGCAACTCGGGCATGCTTTCTCTGGCGCGGTGCTCGTTGAAGTCGTATTTAGCCTGCCCGGTATCGGGCCGCTTCTCTACGACTCGATAATCCGGCACGACTATCCGATCATGCTTGGAATCCTGTTCGGCGCGGCGTTCACGGTCGTGACGGCAAACATTCTTACCGACCTGGTCTACCGAATCCTTGATCCAAGAATCAGGCTGCACGAAAAATGAGCGAGCAACAACCGATGGTCCAACAACCTGCAGTGCGGGCGAGCTTGCCGTGGGTACCGGCCGAGGATGAGACTCAGCCGGAGATTCGCTGGCGGGTCACCTGGCAGATGTTCTGCGCCAACAAGGGCGCCGTCTTCGGTCTATTGCTTCTATCTGTCATCATTCTGATGGGGTTGCTCGGGCCCTTGGTATATCCCGGCGATCCCTTCGCCATCGTGGCGCAGCCATTCTTGAAACCCGGAGGGGAGGCCGCGCTGGGAACGGACTATATCGGCAGGGATATCTTGATCGGGATTGTTCACGGGGCAAGGCCCACCATGGCGATCGCGCTTTCGGCCACGCTTATTACGGCCATGGTCGGGTTGACGGTCGGGGCGCTTGCAGGATTCTTTGGCGGGAAAGTGGACAGTTTTCTAATGGGTGTGACCGAGTTTTTCCAGGTGCTGCCCAGCCTGATCTTCGCGATGGTCGTTGTAGCCGTCTTTACGCCGAGCCTGTCGACGGTAATCGTGGCAATTGGCGTCACCAGCTGGACCGGCATTGCGCGCTTGACCCGTGCCGAGTTCCTCAAGTTGCGCGAACGCGAATTCGTGATGGGCGCGCGTGCGGTGGGCGCCAATGACCGGACGATCATTATTAAGGTGATCTTGCCCAACGCCTTGCCCCCGTTGATCATCGCCATAACCCTGCAGATCGGGCTCTGCATTCTGCTGGAAGCGGCATTGAGCTTCCTTGGACTGAGTGATCCTGATGTCCTGACCTGGGGAATGATGATTGGGCAGTCGCGCGATTTCTTCTTTCAGGCTTGGTGGACAGTGTCCTTTCCGGGATTTGTGATCCTGCTGACGGTTCTCAGCATTGCCTTGATAGGCGATGGGTTGAACGATGCCTACAACCCCAAGCTGCGCGGACGATGATTGACATGACGACCGATAAATCGACGACTTCGAGAGAAAAGACCGTGCTGGAGGTCGACGGTCTTTGTGTCGAGTTCCGCATGCGCGGAAATCAAGTCCCCGTGCTCACAGACGTCAGCTTCAGTATTGACCATGGACAGACCCTCGCTATCGTAGGCGAAAGCGGTTGCGGCAAGAGCATGACAGCCCTGGCCATCATGCGTCTGATTCCTTCACCACCGGGGCGGATCAGCGCCGGGCGGATCTTGTTCAAGGGAGAGAACTTGATCCAGGCCAGCGAACGCAGAATCCGCGAAGTTCGGGGGCGTGACATATCGATGATCTTCCAGGAGCCGATGACATCACTCAATCCCGTTTATACGATCGGAGACCAGATCGCCGAGACGATCAAGCGTCATCAGGTCGGTTCTGCGGCAGATGTCCGAGAGCAGGTGTTGGACCTGCTTAGGCTGGTCCAGATACCCGTGCCAGAGCGACGGATATCTGAGTATCCCCATCAACTCTCAGGAGGCATGCGGCAACGGGTCATGATCGCAATCGCGCTGGCGTGCGAGCCCGCTGTGCTCATTGCAGATGAACCGACCACGGCGCTCGATGTGACCGTGCAGGCCCAGATTTTTGACCTGCTCAAGGACATACAGGCCAAGCGCGGAACCAGCATGGTTCTCATTACGCATGACTTCGGCGTCGTCGCCGAAATGGCCGATCGTGTGGTCGTGATGTATGCAGGTCGCAAGATCGAGGAAGGCTCCGTTGAGCAGGTGATCAATCATCCCTGTCATCCGTATACCCGCGGATTGCTGCGTTGCATGCCGCACATCAAGCTCGACTCGAACCTGGCGGCCGAGCCGTTGGCCGAAATTCCAGGCACTGTCCCCGATCTTCGCACGCAAGACAAGGGGTGTTCATTCGCACCGCGGTGTCCGTCCGTCACGGCCAAGTGCGCCGAGATGCCACCGTCAGTGCAACTGGGCGCGCAGCGTTCGGCACGATGCTGGCTTGCTCTCGAGCCTGCGACTACCAGAGAACAGCATGTCTAAAGTACTGCTCAGCGTTAAGGACCTGAAGGTCCATTTCCCAGTGGCTAAAGCAGGTTTATTCGCGCGACGAGAAGTCGTCCACGCCGTTGATGGTGCTAGCTTCGAAATCCCTCAAAGCAAGACGCTCGGGCTAGTTGGGGAAAGCGGCTCTGGCAAGTCCACCACTGGGCTGGCTATTCTTCGACTCGTCAAGCTAACGAGTGGCCAGATTACGTTTGATGGCAGAACGCTTAACGACATGGCGCCCGAAGAGTTTCGCGCGGTACGTCGCCGTATGCAGGTCGTCTTTCAGGATCCGTATTCCTCTCTGGATCCGCGCAGCACGGCCGGCGAAATCGTTCGATTCCCGCTCGATATTCACACACTGGGCAGCGACGCAGAGCGCAAAGAGCGCGTAGCCGAGGTCTTTTCGCTCGTAGGCTTGAGCCCGCGACAGATGGACCTTTTCCCGCATCAGTTTTCCGGCGGCCAACGACAAAGGATCAGCATCGCAAGGGCGCTGGTCCTGCAGCCCGAGTTCATCGTCTGCGACGAGCCTGTGTCGGCCTTGGATGTGGCCATTCAGGCGCAGATCCTGAACCTGCTGACCCGGTTGCGTGACGAACTGAACCTTACCTTGTTGTTCATCTCGCATGATCTTGGCGTTATCAGCCACATCTGCGACGAAGTTGCCGTGATGTACCTGGGCAAAGTGGTTGAGAAAGCGCCTCGGTATTCCTTGTTCAAGCAACCTTTGCATCCCTATACGCAGGCATTGTTATCCGCTGTGCCTGCACGCAATCCGGAGCTTAAGGGCGCGGTGAAGCGAATCCGCTTATTAGGGGATATTCCGAGCCCCATCAACCCACCGAGCGGTTGTCGGTTTCACACTCGCTGCCCGATCGCCCAGGCTCGCTGCCGTAGCGAAGAGCCGCAATTAACTGGGCATGCCGCTGATCACCTGGTCGCCTGCCACTTTGCTGGTCAAGATATTTCAGCCAGCAGGTAGGTGGCCCATTCCTTTCCTCAACCCCATAGGAGACTCCCCATGAAGTTTAACTCGAGATTTTTCGCGAGGCTGATAACGGTCGCGTCGATAGCTATCCTGGCCGCAACGTCAGCGTGGAGTGCAGATCCGCCACCGCAAAAAGGCGGAAAGATGGTGTATTTGTCCGGGAAAATTCCAAGTCTTAACCCATTGCATGGCGAGGCAAACACGGGTGTTGTAACGGGACAAATTTTCGCATCCCTCACCCGGCTCGATGAGAAACAAAAGCCTATTCCTTATCTGGCCAAGAGCTGGGAAATCTCGCCGGACGGCCTCAGCTATACCTTCCGCCTGGAATCCGGAGCCAAATTCCATGACGGTAAGCCGGTCACGTCCGAAGACGTCGCCTTCTCGGTGGGAATTGTTCAGAAGTTTCACCGGTTCGGCAAGCAGATGTTCGGCCCGGTGACCAGTGTCGAAACGCCCGATGCGCACACGGCGGTCTTCAAGTTGTCGCAGCCGCACGCGCCTGTGTTGCTGTCAACGACGATGTCTCGTTTCTTGCCGATCATGCCAAAACATGTGTACGGAACACAGGAGGATTTCAATGCACACCCCGCACATGCCAATCCGATTGGATCGGGGCCATTCAAGATCACCGAGGTCAGCATGGAACGATACGTGATCCTCGATCGGTTCCCGGAGCACTTCGTCAAGGGGCGCCCATACCTGGATCGCGTAGTGCTGCAGATCGTCTCCGAGCCGACGGCGATTCGCGTCGGACTTCAGCGGCAGGAATTTGACCTCGCCCCAGGGTCGGGCATGCGGTACCGGGACATCAAGAGCCTGAAATCACCCCAATTGAAGATCGAACGGACGCAAGACGCCGCGGGTGCGTTTACAACGATTGAATTCAATAACCGTAGTGGTCCGCTAAGCAATAAGAAGGTGCGCCAGGCAATCGGTCACGCCATCGATACGAAGTTCATTGCCAATACCCTGCATGATGGGTGGACTCTACCGGGCAGAGGACCGTTCCCGATCGGCAATCCTTTCTTCAATGAATCGATGAGGGGTTACGAGTTCAATGTGGCCAAGGCGAACAAGCTTCTTGACGAGGCAGGATTCCCCGTCAAAGCGGACGGCGTCCGTTTCGAACTGAAATTACTTTACGCCTCCAACATGTTTCAGGACCTGTTCGTGACGATTCCCGAATACGTGGTGCCCAGTTTGAAGAAGGTAGGTATCAAGGTTGTCCGGGAACCGGTACCCGGGGCGGCCGCCTGGTCGGATCGAATGAAGAACTGGGATTTCGAAATGTCGATGGCGCTGCCCGGCTCTTGGCTCGATCCCGGCATCGGGATCAGTCGTACTTATGTCTGCGACAACATCCGGAACATCGCCTATTCGAACACCTCGGGGTTCTGCAATGAGAGGGTGGATGAATTATTCAAGAAGGGGGCGGTCGAGCCCGATTTTGCCAAGCGCAAAGTACTGTACAACGAAGTGCAGAAGCTGGTGTGGGAGGAGGCGCCGATGATCTGGGTCGTGCAACTCGCCCCACCGTTGATCTACAACGCCAAGCTGATCAACCCGCCATTGACGGGATGGGCCCAATACGGACCTTTTGAAGACATCCACTGGCGCGGTGGGTCCAAGTAAGTAGGCGCGCTACGGTCTGATGTGACGGGAGGTCCGGGCTGACCTTGGAGCATTTTCAGTTCGGCTCTATTGAGTCACAGGGCCGTCCCTGACGAACAGTGAGATCAGGCTTTCCGGGGGACTGGGTGATAACCGATAAACGCACGTTGCGCGGCAGGCTCAAGAGTGTCATCCCGCAGCGCTGCATCTCTCTGATCACGGCCCGGTTAGCCGCCGACGACGCACAAATCATCTATCGCGGTGAATGGGTCGCAGTGGAGCTGGCCATTGTCGAAGCAGCCGGTCATCGTGAAGTTGATGCGATCGATTGAGAATTCTTTTCCCGGCTCTGGGTGGCCGGCCAACACTGACGAGGGAGCCTAAGATGTTTGATACCTTGATTCTCAATGGCATGGTCTACGATGGAAGTGGCTCGCCAGGCCGCAAGACAGACCTTGCAATCAAAGATGGCTGCATCACAGCAATCGGTGATCTGTCCAGCGCTTCCGCCAAGGACCGGGTCGACGTGAACGGCCTGGCCGTGGCGCCGGGCTTCATTGACTTGCATACCCACTCGGACTTTACCCTTGTCGTCGATGGGGAGGCGCAAAGCCAGGTGCACCAAGGCGTGACGACCGAAGTCGTCGGCCAGTGCGGACACAGCTGCGCCCCGCTGCGTGACCACAATTCCCGATCGGCGCTGGGTGTTGGATACGCGTCCGATGCAATCGGCGATAAGCGCTGGCAGAGCTTTGGCGAGTACCTGGACGTGCTCGAGCAATCTCCGCTCGGCGTGAATGTCGCGGCGTTCGTGGGCCATGGCACGGTCCATGGCGCAGTCCTGGGCGATGCCCTAACTGCCGGTGACGACGAGGATATCGCTCGAATGAAGAGGATGGTCGAGGAATCGCTGGATCAAGGGGCGGCCGGCTTTTCGACCGGGCTGGAGTACTGGCCCGGGATCATGTCGGCCCCAGAACACTTGGTGCCGATGTGCGAGGCTGCTGCGGTGCGCGGCAAGCTATATGCAACCCATGTCCGCAATCGAGACCGCTTTTACGATCTGGGATTCACAGAGGCCATCGCAGCGGCGCGCGAGTCTGGGGTGCGCCTGCAGATATCGCATATCCAGACGAAGTTCGGTGCACCTGATCATGCGATGGAGCATACGCTCGAGATGATCGATTCGGCCCGCCGGCGTGGGCAGGATATTGCGTTCGATGTCATCCCGCACGATTGGAACAACACCACGGTGATATCAATCCTGCCGAAATGGGCACGTGAAGGCGGTGTCAAAGCGACACTCGAGCGACTCAAAGATCCCGCGGTCCGGGAGAAGGTGAAACGCAACCCCGCACCGATGCTGCTGATCGTAAAGGCGCGCCGATGGGACGACGTGGTCATGCTCAATGCCGTGACCAACAAAAATCTCGTCGGCATGAGTTTTGCCGAGATCGGCAAGATGCGTGGTGTCGATCCGTACGATGCCCTGATGGACATGTTGGTCGAGGAAGATGAAATGGCAGGAAGGATGATGTGGGCGACCCGAAGCTTCCGGGACGACGATGTCGAGATGGCGATGCGCGATCCTTCCTGCGCGGTGATTTCCGATACCGCGGCGCTATCCCCGGAAGGCAAGCTGGGCGAGCAACTGTACTCACTTAGCGGCTATGGATGGGCACCCCGCTTCCTTCAATATTACGTGCGCGATCGCAAGGTGCTGGATTTGTCCGAGGGGATCCGGCGCATCACGTCTTTGCCAGCCTCGCGAGTAGGTATCAAGGACCGTGGCCTGATCGAAAAGGGCATGCATGCCGACCTTGTGGTATTCGATGCGCAAGAGATAGCAAGCAGGTTCACCATCAAGAAGCCGCGCCAACACCCGGTCGGCATTGTACATGTCGCGGTCAACGGTGCATTTGCGATGCGCGATGGCAAACGCACCTCCAGCAATACGGGCAAGGTACTTCGCAGCACCGGTACCCATTAATCGTCAGGCGACATTCAAAACAGGAATAAGACTTCAGTAACCCGTTTCTTTGGACAGTGTCCCACATAAACATTTGTCCCAAATTCGGGGTCTACTTCATCAGTCCACGACCCTCACCAATTCCACAGCGTCCCATCATGCTGCAGCCGGTTCACCGGCAAATAAGCCCTCTGATACGGGTACTTGGCGGCCAGCTTCTCGTCGATGTCCACCCCGTGGCCGGGGGATTCGCCGCAGTGCATCATGCCGCGCTCAAAGCGGTAATCATGCGGAAAAACCGAGAGCATTTCTTCGCTGTGGGGCATGAACTCTTGCACGCCAAAGTTGGGCACCCAGGTGTCAAAGTGCAGCGCTGCGCCCATGCACACGGGTGACAGGTCGGTCGCACCGTGGCAGCCGGTGCGCACCTGGTACAGGCTGGCCAGGTCGGCGATGCGCCGCAGGTGCGTGATGCCGCCCGCGTGGACTACGGTGGTGCGGATGTAGTCGATCAGCTGCTTTTCGATCAGCGCCTTGCAGTCCCAGATGCTGTTGAAAATCTCGCCCACTGCGATCGGCGTGGTGGTGTGGTGGCGTATCCACTGAAATGCTTCCTGGTTCTCGGCTGGGGTCGGGTCTTCCATCCAGAACATGCGCACAGGCTCCAGAGCTTTGCCCAATTGCGCTGCCTCGATCGGCGTCAGGCGGTGGTGCACGTCGTGCAGCAAATGGATGTCGGGGCCCACGGCTTCCCGCACGGTCTCAAACAGACCGGGCGTGTGACGCAAATACTTTTCGGTGCTCCAGTCGTGCTCGCCGGGCAATTTGCCGTCGGCGGGTTCGTACATGCGGTTGGCACTGCCCACGCCATAGACCTTGTTCAGGCCCGGCACGCCACTCTGGGCGCGGATGGCCAGGTAGCCTTCTTCCTTGTGGCGCAAGACTTCATCCACCGTCTCTGCCGTGTCGCGGCCATTGGCGTGGCCGTAGACCATCACGCCCGTGCGGCTGCGCCCGCCCAGCAACTGGTACAGCGGCATGTTCGCCATCTTGGCCTTGATGTCCCAAAGCGCGGTGTCTACAGCCGCAATGGCGCTCATGGTCACTGGGCCGCGCCGCCAGTAAGCGCCTTTGTACAGGTATTGCCAGATGTCTTCGATCTGCTGCGGGTCGCGCCCGATCAGGCAGGGCAGAACATGGTCCTCGAGGTAGCTGACCACCGCCAGTTCGCGGCCGTTGAGCGTGGCGTCGCCCACGCCATAAACGCCCTGGTCGGTCTCGATCTTCAGGGTGACGAAGTTGCGGCCAGGGCTGCAGACGATGACGCGGGCGGCGGTGATTTTCATGGCTCAGGCCCCGGTCAGTTGCTGGACCGCGTGGTCCACGCCGTGCTGCAGGATGTGTTGGTGCCAGTGCGTCACGCGAGCCGTCCAGGCTGCGTCTTGGGGTAGGGCGCTGCCCCACAGGTCTTCGCGGGCCAGCAGGGCGCGCACGCAGGCTTCAGGCTCGGTGCGCTGGGCTGCACCCAATGCCATCAGGCTGCTTGCTTGCGGGTCGTTCAGGGCGTAGGCCTGGCCTTGCTCGTCCACGGCCAGCGTGTAGCGCACGAACACGGCCGCGGCCAGCGCGTGGTGTTCAAACGCAGCGCCTTGCCCGATCTGGCCCAGCACCGAGGGCGGCCAGCGCTGTGGAATTTTTTGCGAGCTGTCAGTGGCGATTTGGTGCACGCTGTGTTTCAGATACGGGTTGCCAAAACGGGCGATCAGCGCAGTTCGGTAATCCGCCCAGTCGCTGCGGCTCAGGTGTGGCGCAACTTCTTGGCCCATCAAGCGGAACACAAATTCTCGGATGTGTGGCACGCCAATGCAGCTGGCAATAAAAGGTCTGCCCGTGACCGCGCCCAGCAGCGCCATGGCCGTGTGGCTGCCATTGAGCATGCGCAGCTTGGCCTCTTCGTAGCTGTGCACATCGGCCGTGACACGCACGCCAGCGCTTTGAAGCAGAGCGGCGTCGGCCGGATCGGCAAAGCGGTCTTCGATCACCCATTCCCAAAAGCCTTCGGTGCTGAGCGAGGCGTCGTCGCGCAGACCCAGCGCTTGGCTGGCGGCGGCCAGCACTTCAGGCGTGGCGGCGGGCACGATGCGGTCGACCATGCTGCACGGAAAGGCACAGTGCGCGTCGAGCCAACTCAGCACCTCTGAGTCTTCTGGCGCAGCGGCGGCTTTGACCAAAGCCTGCAGCTTGTGGCCGTTGCCTTGCAGGTTGTCGCACGATGCGATGGTGATGCCCGAAAGACCTGCTTGCTGGCGCAGGCGCAAGCCGTCCAGCAGCAGTTGGGCCAGATTAGGCGTGTAGCCTTTTTCGGTAACGGTGAGCGTGACCCAGCGGGTGCTTGGCGCGGCGATGGCTTGCACCACCGCATCGCGCTCGGTGGTGGCCACGTTGGTCTGCCACAAAGCGCCGGGCACTTGCCATTTCACGCCCTGACCATCGGCCACGCGCACCGCGTACAGGCCGTCTTGCGTTTTGAGTTGGTTCACCAGATCCGGCCGTGTCATGCCCACACCGTGTATGCCCCAGCGTGTGTCACCACCGGCCAGCAGCTGGTCAAAGACCATGGCCTGGTGCGCCCGGTGAAAAGCTCCCAAGCCTAAGTGCACCACGCCGGGGGCGTGGTGGCGGCGGTCATAAATGGGGGTGACGATATCGGCGGGCAGCGATGCCAGGGCAAGGGCTGAGAGGTTCATGGTGTCAGAGGGGTGAACAGTTCATGGAGTTGTGGGAGCGTACCCCCGTGCGCGATGGGTTTGGGAGTTGGTCAGTCATGTGTGCCGCAAGCGTCCCAATCGCCCACGGGGTGGGCTCCTACGAGGGAGGTCTTGGTCAGGCAACGCTTAACGCCCTGCCAACTTTTTCTCAGACGCTTCGATCTCGGCCCAGGTGGCGTCATCGATCCAAATGCCGTTTTGCTCGCGATCAGCGCGGGCAGCGCGTTCGGGATCGCCTGCCAGCTTCACGCCATCGCTGCCCGGTGCATCGGGGCTTTGGCGCAGCCAGTCGTCAAAGGCCAGGGCTTCTTGCTCAAACATGGCCTGTGTGCCCAATCGCACCGGGTCGATCAGCATGGTCAGCATGCCGTTGAGTACCGTCCGTTGGTGGTCGGCTTCGCGGTGCCAAGTGCCACCTCCGGTCAGCGCGCCGCCCAGCAGCTCGCAGGCCATGGCCATGCCAAATCCTTTGTGGTCGCCAAAGGTCATGAGCGCTCCGAACAGGCCGTTGGACTGCGGCACCACCACCACGCCGGGGTTGGTGGTGGAGTGGCCATGTTCGTCAATCAAATAGCCAGGCGGCACTTGTTCGCCCTTGTTGTGCGCCACGCGCATCTTGCCTTGCGCCACGCGGCTGGTGGCAAAGTCCAGCACAAAGGGCGCACGGCTGCCCATGGGCACGGCGATGCAACAGGGGTTGGTGCCAAAGCGGCCGTCGCCACCGCCAAAGGGCGCGACCACAGGGCGCGAGAGCACGTTCACAAAATGAATCGACACCAAGCCTTGGGCCACGGC
>Ga0247843_1007981_pt1 | contig 12641 bp, 6 predicted proteins | sample LaCruzMarch2017__FD_192420 | JGI IMG/M metagenome (GOLD analysis project Ga0247843, IMG submission 192420) | Freshwater microbial communities from meromictic Lake La Cruz, Castile-La Mancha, Spain - LaCruzMarch2017_8m | ecosystem: Environmental > Aquatic > Freshwater > Lake | place: Spain...
CGAGCAAGACGCTCTTGGACAGTGCCCCTTTGCGAAAGAAGTTCACATGAAAACGTGATGTCTTGGATGAGGTCTTCGTCCGTCCAGTCGCGGGCACTCACGGAAGTCGAAACGAAGATGCCGAGACTAAGCGCAAACCTAAGTGCATTCATAAGCCTTAGTTTATGTGGAGTTTATCCAAAGCGCGCCCACGGTATCGTGACGCTTCCCAGTGAGCGTTAACCGAGAGAAGACTGAGATTTTTCTGCGTTCGTCTGCTGAGCACGAATAACGATCTGAGCGCAGGCGCGGGCGTCGGAAAGAGCTTCGTGATGGTTGAGATCAATGCCAAGAACCTGACAGACGTTAGAGAGTTTTGTAGGATAAATTCCGAAAATTTTTCTCGCGATCTGAACGGTGCAATGAAACGGATTCGACGGTGGCGAAATGCCATAAGTCAGACAGCAAGCATGAAGAACCTTACGGTCAAAGGACGCGTTATGAGCCACAAAGTCGGTGATGCCTTGAGTGAACTCCACGATCTCGAGCCAGATCTTGTCGAACTTCGGCATCCCACTCACGTCGCTCATCTTGAGACCATGAATGTGCGTGAACATCATCTGAGAACGAGGGGGACAGATAAGACGTAGCATTTCGCCTGTGATGACTCCGGATTCGACGCGCACCAGACCGACGGCACACGCACTGTCGGAGCCGTAGTCGGCCGTTTCGAAGTCGATAGCAACAAAGCGATCAAGAGTTTCCATAGGGATCTTCTAAAAGAAAAACCCCACCCTGGGAAGTCCAGAGTGGGGTCGGGTTCCAAGAATTCTGAGCCAAGCTTCTTTTTTAGATGCCCTTACGGATCGGAAGTTGGATCTCAGGAACACGATGCAAGGGAGGAATCGAACACCAGTCCCAGTTAGCTGTGAGACAAGCTCTCGCGATGTCGTCATTAGCGTACTCGAAGGATTGGAGTTCGGAGAGCCAGCGGCTGAAGTCGTGAACACGGCGATCGTATTGGTAGAACTTCAGATTTCCGCGGATGTAGTCGATCGCGCGGCGCAGATCGTTCACTTTTTCGCGGTTACGCGCCACTTCGTCGATCGTGGTTGCACGACCCCGAGTCTTCTTGAAATCGGGAGCAAGGTACGTGGGCGTAACGCCGCCGTAGTTCTTGGTCACGAGTTCCAAGTTGACGGCACCCGAAAGGGAGGCGTCGACAAGCGAAGGATAGGTACGAGCGAACTCTTCGAGATCGTCGATCTGAGGGAAGCTACGTGAACCCCCGAGTTGGATCATGTGGATACGTGTTTCTGCGATCCCGGCAAAGCGTCCGAGCATCCAGTTGAGATCCGCAACGCCTCTCCAGCCGTTGTATTCGCCCGCAGCGGCAGCGTCAAAGCGACGAGCTTGTTCGTGTGTGATCGTGAGGAATTCGAGAAGTGCATAGAACTCTACACCGGTGCGACGCGCGTAAACGAATTCGTTGCCGCAGGCCTGGGTGAAAGCATCTTCCTCCTTGTTGGTGCGCTCAAGAAGTTCCTTGGCGTCAGCAGAATATGCGAAGCTTGTCGCTTGCTCGAGTTCGTTGGCAACGCGGGACTTGACGAGGATATAGCGGTTCTGGGTATTGATACGCGACTCGTGAACGAAGTTCACGCGACCCGAGGGGGCTCCTTGAAGCGCAGCAACCATGGCTAGAGTCGCCGAGATGCCGAGACGAGTGCGCAGATCGGTTTCGGAGCGAATATCTTCGAAGGTGAACTCCGCAATGCGCCCAGGAGTCATTCCGTCATCTTGATTTGCAAAGTCACCGAGTTCCACGCAGTGACCCATCGCTTCATGGATGATGGTGTCGTGGCCCTGGCCAGGAAGGAGTGCCGAAGAGGAATCTTCGCCAGGAAGAACTCCCATCAGTCCAGCGTTCTTGATACCCATTTCTCCGGCACTAGTCGCAAGAGTCGCAAATGCTGCGAGTGTTGTGATCGATTTAGTAAAGTATTTCATGTTCGCTCCTTATCATTCCGTGACGAGATGTGCGTCGTCTTCAAGTTTGCTGTTCGCACCGTCATAGACAAGATCCGAACGACTGGTGCCGCGGACGTGCCCATTGAGGTGAATGAAGGTGGTTCCGAACCACGATTCATTGCTACCCGAATCCAAAATTGAAAACCGCAGGTTGTTTTTAGTGCTACCGTAAATAGAGTCTTTGCAGCCGACAAACTTCGAACCTTCGACTCGAACTTCTTGGCCACCACCGAACTTGATACAAGTTTCAGAGTCAGCGAAGAGGCTGTTCTCGACGACGATTTTGTCGTCGCCCAGATCCAAAAGACCGTCGGTGAAATCAGGGCTTCCGTAGAAGCGCGAGTTCTTGATGGATACGCGACCGGCGCCGGGCATGACTTTGACGACCGATTCGCCGCAAGACCACGCAGTGACGTTATCAAGAGTCACGTTAATTCCGTAGATGTGAATACCTCCGGGAGAACCCTTGAGACCGAAGTCTTTGATCGTGACGTTCGAAGCGCGAACTTCGATCGCAGGGACGGCGTTCCTCTGAGGTTTACACTTTTCTTCGCCCGACCACTCGATAAGTTCGTGACCGAAAGTAACGGTCCCGGGACGATTAATGACATAAGGCTTCGAGATTCTGCGCTCGCGAGAGAAATCGGGAGGCGTGAGATCGGGAAGTTCCGCACGAGGTGGCTTTGCGGGACAAGGATCTACGGGAAGTTCTGCGGATGTTGAATAGTTCGTGGCACAGATATCTACGGGTGGGGTGCCGCCCGACGCGTAAGATGCCACGGGCATCATGGCTAAAAAGCCGAGCGCCGAGAGGGTATGTTTAAATTGGATCATGGATGGGTCTCCTTCAAAAAAGTTACGAACGACTTACTGTTGTTTTTTCTTCAAACCCATCCTTGGGATATTCGATTCAGGGAGTGTTTCGGGACCGAATCCGATTGACGTGATGTATTTCTCCAAAGTTCCTTAACCCAAGGTAAAGCAACCCCCGTAGTGTCCTGATATGCTTCTCGAATCATCGAAGATGAGGTTTTGAACAATTGCGCGACGAGTCGGGTGTGCGGCGCTTTTAAGGCACGTACTGAACTTCGAGCCACTGCGTTTGCGTTGAGCCTTGGTCGTCAACAACGGTGAGCATGTGCTTGCCGCGTCTGGCTTTCCAGAAGAAGGTTTCACCCACCGAGACGCGCCCCAGATGAGTCGCACCGACAAACCAATCGAGCTTGCGAACGTCACCATCTGCAACTGCTTGAAGAGGAATGCGACTGCCTTCCTTGAGTTCAGAGAGGCGAATCGAATACACGACTTCCTTGCGCGGAGACATAATCTCGGGTGCTGCGTGGCTATGCAACATCGACTCCTGTTCTTGGCTTGCGCAGCGAGCTTCAAACGAGGGAGCTTGCGCCTTATGAATTCCGAACTCAAGAAACGACTCACGCAAATCGCTGGGCCAAAACTCGAAAACTTCAGGACGATAAAGCTTAGGATCTTCAATACCGCCGCAAGAACGCAAAGACGTCTTGAGATTGACGAGAATCGAGCGATGAATTTTGCATTTTGAAATAGGAGATTTTCCGGGAATCACCCAGGCAGTTTTACGGTGAGGACAAAAAGCTTCTGGCTCTGCCCCCGATAGAGCGCAGACTTCGGTTTTCTTCACATTGAGTTTCACGAGCGGATGCGACCAGTCGGCGGTTTCGAAATTCTCGTTCTTCGCCAAACCCTCTGCAATCTCGAAGAACAAAGGTGCCGCAATCTCACGACCCACAAACACGGGGTTGGCTTCGCCCGAAAAGTTCCCGATCCACACGCCCAAGACGTAGGGACCGAAGACTCCGATCGTCCAGGCATCGCGGAAGCCGCTTGAGGTTCCGGTTTTCCAAGCGGCACTCAGGCGCTGACGACTCCAACGCAGGAACGACTCTTCCGCATCGCGCGGATTACGAGAAAGCATCTGGAGCACGAGCCATGCGGATTCGCGACTGAGAGCCCAGCTGCTGTCGGGGGCGCGAGTCAATTTTTCATAAGACAACGTTTTAAGAGGACGACCTCGAGCAAGACCGGCATACAGACGCACCAAATCCTCCAAGCTGAACTCCGCTCCCCCGAGCGCGACTCCGAAACCATAGTGCTCGGCGGAAAATGGCAACGCAATCTCTTGCGACTTGAGGAACTGATAGAGAGTGGGAGCTGTGACACGCGAACTCAGTTCGATTGCGGGAATATTGCGGCTCCTAATCAAAGCATCCTCGGTGGAAAGTGGTCCCAAAAAAGCTCGATCAAAGTTTTCGGGTTCAAAAGATCCAAAGTTGCGAGGCGTGTCCTTGAGAAGAGTTTGTGTGTGCACAAGTCCCTGCTCAATCGCGAGCGCATAGACGAAAGGTTTCAAAGACGAACCCGGTGACCTCCGCGCAACGACTCCATCGTTCTGGCCGAAGATCTCCGAGTTAAGGAAGTTTTCGCTTCCGACATATGCGATGACTTGCCCGGTTTCGTAGTTCACGAGCATCGCGCTGCCGTTCCGAACGCCGCGTTCCTTCTTTTTGGCGATGAATGCGCTCAGGCGTTCCTCGATAAAGTTCTGAGTGACGAGATCCAAGCTTGTTTCAAGATTACGTGGGTTCCAGTCGCTTCGGTCCAGGCGCTCGGTGAGGTGAGGGGCTTCAAAGGGAAGCTCCCTCAGTCTCCGAGAAGCCAAAGGAAGGTCAATTTCGATTTCGCGCTCGCTCGCTTCAGGGTGGAGCTCTTGCCATTTTCCGAGCAGCTGCTGGCGCCTGAGTTTCCAGCTCCTCAGGGCCTCGGAATCAATATGGAGGCTTCGCTGCGAAGGACTTTGCGGAATAAGCGCGAGGGCAATGACCTCTCCGAGCTTAAGAGACTTCGCGCTCTTCGAGAAGTACACGAGACTCGCGGCTCCCACGCCTTCAATGTTGGCGCCAAAGGGAGCGAGGTTCAGATAAGCCTCGAGGATCTCATCTTTGGAATGAGCGACCTCGAGCCAAAGAGCTTTCGCAATCTGAGCAAACTTAGCGCTCACCGATCGCGTCGGCTCACCCGCGAGCAAGCGTACAAGCTGCATTGTGATCGTCGAGGCGCCGCGCATGCGCTCACCGCGTGCGGCCTCCAAGAATACTTTCGTGAGAGCAACCGGATTTACACCAGGATGCCAGCGGAAATAGCGATCCTCTTGGAGGAGGAACGCTTCCAAGAGTTTTGGATCGATCTCTTCAAGGGGCGTATAAATTCGATACTTCTCGTCGCCGGCGAGACTTAGCCGAAGCAGCCGCCCTTCCCTATCTTTAAAAACTTTCGAGAACGAAGATTGGTCCAGGATCGGCGTTGAGCCCAAACGAAGCGCAATTCCCAAAAGGAGAATTGCGCCGGCTGCAATAGGGATCCAAGAGCGCATCGACTTACTCAGGTTTTACGATCTGAATTTTTCCGGGAATCCCACGATAGCGCTTAGTGCGATCATACATCGACTCGGCAAAGGCGGGAGGGACAACGAAAGTTCCGCGACTCACGGCCTTCACTCGGTAAACGAACTCCGCAGCTTTATCCGTCGCGCTGGCGTAAACGACCATGCGATCTTCGCGACGATCTTTGCCACGCACTTCCATCGACGCCGAGTTTTGAGCATAAGCCGAGGGAACAAGAAGGGAGTGCAGTCGAGCTTCTCCTTCGCCCTCCTCGCCTTCATAAGAGTCGTCAGCGTCACCGGATGGAATTTCTTCAACGTTCGTCTGTTCGGCGATCGGGTCCATCACAATTTCGAAACCCGAAGGGAGCAAATCCACGAGAGCTATGTTATCGACACGGCCCCCCAGTGATCTCAAACGCAGAACAACATCCAGAGTTTCATCCTGGCGGACTGTAGGATTATCGCCCGACAACATCGTGCCGTCTTCACGACGGAATCCGCGGAAGACTTCGAGTCCGGCTTTTATTTCCTTAAGACCTGCGATCATTTCGAAACCCGAGTGAGTAAGTCCAGCAAAGAGAGGTGCGCCAGCCGATCCCTTGAGAACAAGCTCTCTGACACCACCATTCAAAGGGGACGAAACCGCGCCGATTCCAACCGTACGGAACTTAAGCGCAAGTTTCTCGCCTTTGGAGAAAACTTGCTCGGAGCCCTCATCTTTGAACTGAGAATTAGGGAATGAAGAACTATTGGCGACCGAATCCAGCGCAAGAAGCGTGAGTCCGGCAGAAAGTGTTTGCAGCTGTCCACTCTTCAGCGAAGAGAAGAACTTATCCATGTTATCCGCCGTAAGAAGAGGAGGCAGTCTCTCGGGAAAGTGGCGAGCTATGATCAGCAGAAGTCCGGCATCGCGAACGAGAGTTCCGTAGAAACCGCTCGGATCGCTGATCACGGCATCTCCAAATGCGATCTTCGAAATCAGCGCGTCGCCGCGTTTATCCTGCTTCAGAAGTTTATAGGTCGCCGCAAGATAGACGGAGGCGAGATCGGACAACGCATCTTTTTGTTTGCGAAGAACGTCGGTTTCGAAATCCACGAGGTTCATGCGAGGAACGCGGCCCGAACGCGCCACGAGATAGGCCCCGAAGCTAACCCATCGAGACTGAGCAAGGGTCATGGTCGGCTGGAAGGAAAGATTCTCGGCATAAGCGATCGCCTGTTCGATCATGACTTGAGGAACCTGCAATCCGCGACCTTCCGCTTCGATCATGTATTGAAGGGCCCACAAACTCGGGAAGACTTCGGAAGGACCTGCGGAATAAAGCGCGAAGCCACCGTCGCTGCGCTGGCGCGTGCGCAGCTCAGACAGCGCTGCTTCGAAGCCATCCTTCACGGGAGGAGCCGATCCGCCGGCCGCAAATCTTCCGCGCATCACGAGCTGCGAAAGTGCTTTGCTCAGGACTTGTTCGGTACAACCGTAAGGAAAGCCTTCGAGGAAATCAGCCAGACTCTTCACGATATCTAAGGGATTCGAGCTGAGGAGAACGCTGGATTTCGCGAGTTCTTTGCGACGTTCTTCAAGTTTGAATGTTTGAGGGAAGGACTTCGCCACGCGGAATTCCTCAGACTGCAGATAAGGAGTGGCAGGACGCAGTGAGATTTCCAGTCGATACGAAGCGGACTTTTCTTCCTTTCCTGCTTTCGTTCGGGCAGTGATAAGAAGCGGGAAAGATCCGAGGACGTCTTTAGCTTTGAGACGGAAGGAATGCGTTGTCTCATCGCCTTCAGCCAAGTTGAGCTGCGCGGATAGCTTATCTACGGATTCGAAGGCCGCATCCGCTGCGATCGACACTTCAACTTTCGCGTCCTTACCCGAGCCAAGAGCCTGGTTTGCTACAGCGACGTTTACATCGAAGTCATCTCCTGGCGCCGCAAAGAGAGGTGCCGTCGGAGACAAGATCAGATCGCCGCGAATGAGCGTCGAGGCCTGAGCGAGACCCATGCCTTGACGCGAACTCGCAACAGCGAGGATCTTCAGATTTCCGTTGTAGTAGTCGGGAATCTCGTAAGTGTAGCTTCGAAGCTTGCCGTCTGCCTTCAGAACCCCGGACCAGAACTGCACAGGTGCCTGATTGCCGCGACGGAAGGGATTGAGATTCTGTCCGCCCGCATCATCCGAAGCTTCGTCTCCCCCCGCAGGAAGAAGCGCTCTCAGCACGGAGTATTCAGGCAAGAGCAGATCGAGAATCTGATAGCTGCTCACTTGGAGAGCTTTTTTACGTAAGAAGAAATCAAGCGGCGAAGGCGCCTTGTACTTCGCCACCAGGTGAATTCCTTCATCGACCCCCCAAAGAGTCAGATCGGTTGCGCGATTGGCGCTGTATTTAATCACGAGCTTTTGTCCGGGCTTCACGAGCTCCGGAGCGTCGAGCGTGATCTTTGTCTCGAAATCTTCGCGTGCAAGCGAGAACGGAGCCACCGCATAGCTCAGTGGGCTCATATAGATTTCCTTGGAGCCCGAATCACGCAGAAAACTTACGCTGACATAGGCGTTGCCTTCGAGTCCTTCAGGGATACGGATTCTTTGAACGCTACTCGTCCCAGAGCTTTCGAACCATGAGTGAGCGTAAACATGATCGCGCTCGATGGTAATCAGGCCGCGGCCCGCGTACGGAGCGCGAATCTGCATTTCGATTTCTTCGCCGATACGGTAGTCCGTTTTCGAAAGAGTGAGTTGGAGTTCCGCATTTCTGTCGAGTCGAATGGGGGAGTCCCCGCTGCCCACGACCGAGTAAGCGACTCTATTCAATTCGATACCTTTGTCGTTTCGAAGAATCAGCGTGAAATCGCCAGATTTTTTCGTCTCTAAAGAGAAATCGAGGGCTTTTTTCTGCAGCGATATCTTCTTGGAAGAGATCGGAATCTCTTTGCGAACCGACTGGTACTTATATGCTCCCGTAGGATCTTGCATAAGGACCGAGACCCAGCGGTTCTCGATGAGAGCCACTTCGATATTCTTAGCCTCAACGGTTTCAAGTTTGGAGTTGATCGCAAGTAGACTCAGAGAACGCTCTGCTTCGGTCGCAATATAAGAAAGCGACCCATCGGACTTCACACCCACGAGATAAGGGTGCCTCGAAACAAGAACGCTGCTCGCCGTCATGACCGAGCGACCCCCTTGTGCGGTCTCGAAGCCTTCAGCTTCGAATCGAAGCGAGTACATGCCCTGAGCGAGGCTCTTCAGATCGAGAGGCAAACTGACTTTTCCTTCTACGTCCGTGGTTACGGGACTCATCGGAAGCTCGATCTGCTGCTCTTCTTTGGCGTGGATTGCAGAGAATTCGTAACCCGGAAGTTTCTTGAAGCGAGGCACGATCGGCGAAACGCGAATCATGGCCTTCACGCGACGGTCCTGCGCCGGAGTCCCGAACAGGTTCTGCATCGTGACATTCGCGTTGAGATCCGTAGGATCGACCCATCCGTCGATACTGTCGCTGGAGAAGCGACTGGAGATCTTCATGCGGTCAGGTTGAAATTCTTCCACGCGAATACTTACGGAACCAAGAACCAAACGAGAGTTGGTCTTTGTGCTGGTGACAAGCACCACGTCCCAACTTCCGGTAGGACTGTTGGGTCGAGTGTCGAAGGAAATATCAATGAGGTTTCCTGTCGATGCCTTGAGAGATCCGGCCTGAATCTCGTTGCCGCGGGGGTCGGTCACGATCCACTTCATGGGAATGTCGTTCTGAAGGCTTCGAATATTTTTACTGCGCACAATGCCGCCGATGTTCACCTTCTCACCAGGACGATAGATGCCACGATCCGAGAAAAGCATCGCCGTAAGTGAATCGCTTTCAGTGGATTCGTAAACCCCGCCTGTATCAAAACGATGCATCTGCAGGGCGCGGGCGTCGTTAAATTCCAAAGGCAAGAACGAAACGCTTTCACCCTTGCGAACAACGAGAGCAATGGGATGACGCTCGCGCTTAAAATCGCTCAGGGCGGGAAGCTCGGCCCGACCACTCGCATCTGTTGAAACTGAATGCGCCGACAAACCATTCGCACCGAGAACTTCGACTCGGGCTTCGCCCACAGGAAGTCCCGACTTGAGATTCTGCACAAAAACGGAGTACGCGCCTTGGGCCGACTTTTTAGCGACAAAACCGAGGTCGGTCACCAGGATGAGCCGTTCGTCCAACGTCGGACCATTCACCTCAGACAAACGTAGGTAGAACAGGCCACGCCGAGACGCGACCTGATCGACGAAATTATCCATATCCACAGTGAAGTACTCGGTCTTCGTGGAGTCGATATTTGCGAGTAGGACATCTTTCGTAAAACGCTCGGAGAAAGCGTCGGTCGTGCCCTGGTAGATTCTCACCTTGTCCATCCCCTGATAGGAGATGCTGCGAACGAGCTGATTGAGCTGATCGGGAATCACTCGCGAAACCTCTACCCGCGCCTTCGTCACACCGCGCGCACCGACAGAAAGTTTTCGATCTCCCGATAGACTCAAGAGAACGCCGTCGCCAAGGATGCGCAGTTCCTTAGGAAGCTCCGGAACTTCGAGCGTCGAGAGGAAGCGGTCGCCGAGCGAATAGTCGCCCAGAGCCGTAAGCGATCCGTCAACTTCGACGTAGACGAAGCGATGAGCCTCGACCGGAGTCTTGGTACGGAACGAGTGAATCTTGGAGCGAGGGTTCTCGGTGGGAAGCACTTCGAGTTCGACCACGGCGGAGCTCGCCAGAATCTGAGGCGTCACTTCTGCAAACGAAGACCAAGAATAGTTTTCTTTGGTCTTGGGATCCTTGGGATGTTTCGCGGGAAGAACCCAAACCTTGAGGGCCTTTGCGACATTCTCGGATTCGATTTCGAGATTGGTATTGAGCACGAGAGCCTGTTCGGGCTCAAAGCGTTCGTTACGCGCGTAGATCACGGTGGGATCTTGAATCTTAAAGGATCCTTTGCGACCCGGAACTTCAGCGGCGGCCTTGATTTCTACTTTTCCACTGCCTCCGGAGAGAAGCTCGACTTCCCCTTTGGCTAGGAATCGAACGGTGCTGCCGTATTCCGGAACCGGGAGTTTTTCGGTGCTAACGTAGGCTTCGGTAAATGTCGGATTGAAGCTCATCACCACGGGAATGTCGGAACTCAGCGCCCCCAGTGGACCGGTGGATTTTTCGAAACTCAGTTTTACAAGCTTACGAAAGGACTCGGGTTGCAGAGGCCAGTTCGAAGAGATCGTCCCCGAAACACGGCGGATAGCGGTATTGCGCGCATCCACGTTGAATCCAAAATTCGACCACATGACGATATCGAGGGAAACCGGAGTGAATTTGATCTTAGAAGTCTCGAGCTTGACGTGCTCCGCGAGCATCGAAGAGCGGATCTTAAGCGTGTACTCGCTGCCAGCCTTCCAGTCTTTGTCGAGGGCAGTCGAAAGAGGAGAGAAGATCAGGACTCGGTCGTTTGCCCATTCCCATTTTCCAGGCATCGCGTCGCTGATTTCAGGGGCGTGAGCCGGAGCTTTACCCACCTCACTGATCAGGGCCGCTGAACACCCAAACTGAATGCGAAGTTCCGAGAGTTGTTTGTTGTAGAGATCAGGCGCCTGAGGAGGGAGCACTTGAACGGAACAGTATTGAGGCTTGGGAAGCGAAGTCCACCAGAAGTATCCGCCGCCAACGACCAGCAGAACTCCGAAGGAAATCCCAAGGCTTCTCAGAGCTCGGCGAGGGTTAGATCTGATGAAGGTCGAAACTTGATTCTTGAGGCGCTGGCACCAAGGGGGTGGCGTCCAGCGCACAGAACCCAAGGCGCGACCTAGAAACGCCATGGCGTTAGAGAGATAAAGAGAAACCTTTTGTTGGAAACGAGACTTCATGCAACTCCTCGAGTGAAGACTCGAACAATCTAAAGTCCCCAGCACTCGCGCACAAGGGTCGTCCTCAGGAGAATTTCGGGACGCGCACTGCATGTGCGTTTGTTGCGTTTTCGCAATCCCTCACCTAATGAAGTCAGATGAGCCGACGTAAGACACTCGACCGCTGTCCCAGATGTCGCATGCGCCAAGAGCTTTGTATTTGTCCGGCCGTAGAAGATTTTCGTAAGCGTCTACAGCCCCAAACTCGCGTGTCCGTCCTGATGCACCACCGCGAAGAACACCTTACGACCAACACCGCGCAACTCGCGGCCCAGCTCCTACCAAATTGCGAAGTCTTCATACGTGGAAAACCCGATGCCGCCCTCGATCCCAGCCAAATCCTTCGTCCCGGAGAGACGCCTCTTTTACTTTATCCGTCGGAAAATGCGCAGGTCTTAACACGCGAATTCGTTCAGGGACTGAAGGCGCCCTTCTGTCTCATTGTGCCCGACGGCAGCTGGAGACAGGCTTCAAAAGTCGCGAAGCGCGAAGCATTTCTTGCCGATATTCCCCGCGTCGTCCTCAAGGCCGATGCGCCGACCCGCTACCGACTTCGACGCGAGCCCAAGACCGAGGGGCTCGCCACCTTCGAAGCGATCGCACGCGCCTTGGGCGTCCTTGAAGGACCCAAGGTGCGCGAAGAGATGGAAAAAGTTTTTGAATTGATGGTGAACAGGACAATGCGAAGCCGTGAGGGGCGACTTCCTATCGTGGACGACTGAAGTGATCGAGACAGTTCCAGTTGGCCCGAATCTTCTGACCACGAAGACTCATGCCTTCCGCTAGCCTTAAGCAGCTCGCTTCATCCAGTACGCGCATTCTCTTGAGTGACTCGAGACAGTTCCAACGAAGATCGTCGCCTTGTCGAGCATCCGAAATACTTTGGGCAGCGCTGTCGCAAACCTCGGGACTGAGACTCGCCGTCGACGCCTTGAGACACGACCAGTAGGCTCCCGATCGCGATTCTCCACGGATCTCCGACGCAATCGCGAAACACTCGTGTTGATTGGGTTTGATCGCCGCTTGCTCGAGACACCACCAACGCCCGTCGTCCGCAGCCTTCGTCGTTCCGAAACGGAACGTATTTTCGAGACATTGCCGAGGAGTGATCGTCGCCTTGCGCGCGTTGAGATCATCCCAAACTTGGCCGATATCGACCGCATTCGGTTCCCTTCTGAAGGCAATGTCCTTCACGGGATCCAGGACGGCGACCGAAGCGCCGGAGTGCGGGAACTTTTGCTCGAGCTGCCTGGAGAGCGAATCGCGTTGGGAGCTCGTAAAATCCAA
>Ga0247843_1007982_pt1 | contig 12640 bp, 8 predicted proteins | sample LaCruzMarch2017__FD_192420 | JGI IMG/M metagenome (GOLD analysis project Ga0247843, IMG submission 192420) | Freshwater microbial communities from meromictic Lake La Cruz, Castile-La Mancha, Spain - LaCruzMarch2017_8m | ecosystem: Environmental > Aquatic > Freshwater > Lake | place: Spain...
TTCGCGAAGTTAAAAAAGGATCAGCGATGATTTTCAAAGCAGAGCGAAAAAACTCGCGATTTTAAGAGAGAACAAGTAGAATCGCGCCCAAAAAAGTAAGAAAAAGGCAATTCTCGTTCGCCGTGTCATAGTGACAACAGATGGAGACCATACCAGCGTGGAGGTTATAGTTGGTTTAATCCACACGTATCGGAGGGATATGCAATGTTTGAACAATTCCGTAATGGATACTATTATCATATGCCCTGAGGCAGTGATAATAGGACGGTGTTTTGAAATTTGAATGGAGACTCATGTATTATATTTATGTAGAAAATAACCTAAGAAGACATACCACACACACACATACATACCATTAACTGTATGCGGGGAATTCAATAGGCAAAAGACAGACAGACATGAATTCTTAGTCTGTAGACTGACAATTAATCATTCTCACCACCCCGAGACAAATTATGATTACAATGCTCCATCCCAAATAATTTTGCATTCTTGATGCACCAGCTTCCTCACCAGCCCAACACAAATTTTGATCACAAGCTCTACCCCAAATATCTTTACAAAAGCTGTCCCCCCCATCCCAATTTTGATCACAAGCTCTACCCCAAATATCTTTACAAAAGCTGTCCCCCCCATCCCTCCTTTTAGTCAGCCTACCACAAAGCCTTACCTAGTGACTGACGTCCATCCCTCCGTTCGTCACACTGCTGTTCAAGTCCATATTCATAACTACTGAGCCCGGTGCGACCCCAATGCGCGGATGTGCCACGAGGGCATCCTCAATGTTACCAAACCGTCCGGTATACTTCTGATACCACTCAACGGTAGACTTCAACCCTTCCTCCCAGGGCATTAACTCTGTCCATCCCAGTTCGTGAAGCTTACTACTGTTAATTGTGTACCGCAAGTCATTGAATTGTCTATCGGGCACGAAGGTAATGAGTTCATCCTCCCTATCCTTCAAACCGAGAATCTCAATCAATCGTTTTGCCACATCGTGGTTACTAATTTCATTATCCCCTCCAATGTTGAGGATCATACCAGGACTGGCCTTGTGTAGAATAACCTCAAATGCACGTGCCACATCCTCAACGTAAAGGAAGTTACGTGTATTACTCCCATCGCCATGCAACGTTACTGGTCGACCACGTAGTAGTTGGTTGGTGAACTTGGGAATTAATTTCTCGGGGAACTGATGAGGACCGTATACGTTATTCCCCCTGGTAATGATACACGGCAACTTGAAGGATCGATGGTAGGACTTTACGAGGAACTCAGCCCCCGCCTTCGTTGCTGCGTATGGGTTCGTGGGTTCCAGAATATGTTCCTCATTCATGGCCTCAGTTTCGAACGTCTCGCCTTCACCGTACACCTCATCCGTCGATACATGGATGAAACGACGAATGCCCTTGTGAATCTTGGCCGACTCCAGCAGAACATGTGTGCCCATAATGTTACTTTGGGTAAAGTTGAACGAATTCCCAAACGAATTGTCAACATGTGTCTGTGCCGCAAAGTGAATAACAGTATCAATCTTCTCCTCGGTCATAACGTACGACACAAGGTCTGGACTGCTAATATCACCCTTGACGAATTTAAAGTTTTTAAGACGAGCAATCTCGCCGAGATTTGCGAGACAGGAACAGTAGTCCAGTTTGTCATACACAACCACCTTATAATGCGGATACTTCTTCGCCAAGAGGATGGCCGCATGAGATCCGATGAATCCTTCAGTGTGTAATAAGTGCAAAGAAATTATGACAGGTTTAGTTCGTATTGCAAGTAGCTGAGTTGATGCGTTTCCTCGGCCACCCGCAACGACACCACCGTCACAACAGAAACGTATTACCATAATATCAACGTACCTGCTCCTCCGGTGAGAAGAATATTGGTTGGAATGTAATCCGTCTCCTCATTGGGTACGAAAGTGGAGGTCATGATTGAGGTATAAGCCCTTTGCTAGCTCTCGGCGATGTTAAAAATTATGGGTTGTTGGTTCAGGAGCATGCCATCAGCCCTGAACAAAGATCGTGTTTTTCGAGCGCAGGCACAAAAAAATGAAGTCTCCCCTCCCGCCCATTTCTTTTAATACTCCACCACGCACAGAAGGGACGTGGGCCACGAAACCAACAATCCCCTCGATTCGTCCGTCCTCATCGTCTCGAGAGGCAGGCCAAAAGTAATCCTTTCCCCTGGTCCATTGCTACAACCAACAACGTATGGCCTATCGACTCCTCTGCGGTGTTCATCGCACCGTTGCAGCGGCGACGACAACTACTCAACAGTTTTCAACCATTATACCGCTCTGTTCGTCGTTTCTTCCGAAGCGATCTCCTCTCTCCTTCAGTCAATGCCATGCCATCCACTCGTCTACCATCGAAAATAATGATGAGGATGAAGAGGCTACCCCATCCACGTCGTCAACCCCACCAAAACCGCAACGTAAACGACTTGACATAGCACTGGTCGGTGCACCAAATGCTGGTAAGTCTCAGCTACTTAATTCTTTAATAGGGTCAAAGGTCGCGGCAGTTTCACGTAAAAGACATACAACCCGCACAGGTATTCTAGGCGCACGTACATTCGATGATACGCAATTAGTATTCATTGACACGCCGGGCTTTTTGCATCATAAAATGGGAGTCAAGGAGGGAGTGCGTAAGTTGTTAGGAGTGGCATCGTCAGAGATGGAATGTGCAGACTATACATTACTCGTCGTTGATGCAGCGCGGACATTGGAAGAGGATATGAAACGAACATTAATATCACTCATCTTTTTAGCATTGCGTAGTAAAGGACGGGATGAAGATGGCAAACGTTTCATCGATAAGAATGGAACAACTATTAGAGGGAATACACCAATAAACAAGTTTGCTGTTGTGATTAATAAGGTTGATCTTGTTAATCCAAAGGAAACGCTACTATTTGTTGCGAATGATGTTGGTTCGATGGCCGAGAGTTGTATAAGACGTTTACTCGAACAACGTAGAAATCCGTCAAAGATTGGACTTGGAGATTTGGTCGATGATGTATATGCAAACTATACCGAAGAAGAAGGATTTGACAAAGTCCACGAGGATGATATGGAAGTATTCGCACAGATTACCCCAGAATTTCTATTTACCGCAGCAATCAAGGAAGACGATGAAGGTGTGGATGATGTGTTGGGATTGTTACTCGAACGTGCGACACCGTCTAAAGAATGGATTGTTGATCCAGACAGTCCATCAGGAATGTCTCCTGTAGAGCAGGTCGAAGAAATCATACGTGAGAAGATATATCGTTGTTTGCACCGTGAAGTACCACACTCAGTTACACAACAAAATCGAATGTTCCGACTTATTGAACCAAAAAAGAATGCATCATCTAACACTGCCGACGAAATTGATGTAGGACTATTGCGTATCCATCAAGACTTGATAGTGAGGACCAGGAGTCATCAGAAATTGGTGTTGGGGTCTGGTGGAAAAACGTTGGAACGGATACGCTCGACGGCGTTGAGGGATTTGGAGGAGGCATTTGAATGTGAAGTGGACTTGGTTTTAAATGTAAAGATGAGTACGTCAAATAATGATGGGCCGTTAGAATCAGAAAGTGGGGGTGCAATGACATATAATGTATGAGCAGACGAAGATTTACTTAGGTAATTGAACATTGAAATGAGGGCGAACCCCGAGTGATTCGCATTCATATCAACGTAGAGTCTTTTTGTCCCAGTAAACCCAAACTATTGCAGTTTTCATAGCCATCAGATATGAATGAGCGAGTCGATGCTCCTGCTCTTGATTGTTATAATGTATTGTCGTTCGCATGTAATTCTTTCAATACAACGGGATATGTAATTTCTCGACATCAAATGTTGCCGCTCGCTAAGGCATTCGCAAATTGTTTCTCCATATTATCAATGGCCTCGTAGATCTGTTCATCTTACCATAGAGAAAATGATACAAACGTAAGATAGATGAGGCGATTGAAGTATGATTTGAGAAACAAATCATTCCCTCCTGATCAACTTGCAAACTCACCAGACATGTGAGCCCATGATGGATTCATGGATCTATTGGCCGCCGGACCCATCGCCCTTAACGACGCGCACACCTGATTGCCCATCGCCACACCGAGCCCGCCTTGTCCTGGAGGAGCACTTTTACCACTGGACGTTGATTCAGAGACAGAATTGTTGTTTTTGGAATATACATTCGACCTGGCCACAAGATCTGCAATCTTCTCCTCCAAAGCAACAATGACGATTTTCTTTTCCCCCCTTCCTTCCTCAAGTACTTCATTAAGCTGTCCGAACATGAACTCTGTTCTCTCAACCTGTATGCGAACACAATGACGTAGCTCATCTACAGTCATGCTCGACCAATCTGGTGCGACACCCCCAGCTCCTATCTTCAAACTATCATTGTATATCATTTGCAAGATTCATTTCATTTCTGCAGTGGTCAACGAATCAATGTCGCGTGGTTCGTACCGGAGATTTGAGGGTTTGAACATGAACTTCTTCTTTGCATCAATGACGTACACCTCCTGCCTGTAGTCGCTTGTGCCCATGCCAGCATTAGGACAAGATTTCACGACCCCATACTTTCCGTTGAGGTGGGATGCCCCAACGAGGTCGCGTAGGATGACGCTGCTACCAATGGGAAATGACATTGCTACGATACCAGCAGGAGGAACGGAGAGCGAGAGGCGAGAGCGGAGGCGATCGAATAGGCTCAAAAATGAATATCGTGTACAAGCTCAAACTGACGGCCGCTTAAGATCCGACCATGGCGAGCGGACACGGAATTGGTGGTAGCGTGGGTCGATGCTACCCTTTCTTTGCCGAGTTTAAGGAATGCATGGTGAGTTGCAATTTCAATTGCTAGGTTTCGAATCCGTCAACGACGTCTTTTGCCTGCTTAAACTCGTCTTCGCACACCACTCACTCCTCACTCCCTCTGTTATCCTATATCATGCAAATATTCACTTATACCAGAAAACTGAACAAGTCATATTATCGGAAGATGGTAAAAAATCATGGAAGAATAACTGCTGGACAGTCCGGGAGGATTACTTCGAGTGTTTACATTCGAAGAAGGAATGGGCCATGGTACGGAGAGTGAATGAGGAAGAAAAACGTCAGGCGGGTCTTAACAAGTCCTCCTCTCCATCTGTTCCTGCAGTGGAGGTTCCAGTATCACCGCCATTGCCCATGCGGGGGTTGGCAAATCCTGATTCGCTGGGACGTGCGTAGAAATTATTGTAACTGGGTGCTTGATGACGGGGGGGGAGGAGAGCTATCTATCGTTAAATGAAGTGGATGTGGGAGTAGCACTCCCATTTACCACGCCCAATGATAGGGAGGGATATGTATGTGGAACGATCAATTGGTGCAGCTTGGATTTTGTGTCTCTCTAGGTCAGTTTGATGTATAAAATTAAGATGTAAATACTCTACAAAATTTCAGGTACATGTTGGTGAAAAATCAATTAATATCCAAACTTTAAGGCTGTATTTCATACACATCTAATATTCCTCCAGGCCATCCCAAAATCGCAATCGGCTTCATCAAAAACTCAGCATCATTGCCCTCTTTGTCCAAACTAACATCCCAGGTCATTACGCGAGTTATGCCTGCCGTAAACGATTGCACGAAGTGAATGAATCCATCGTCATCCCCATTAGAAGCCATAGACACTGGAAACATGATCAAATTATCACTCGTCGTCCTAATTTGGTTATTGGTCTTACTCTTAGCAATAGGCATGATAATAATAGTCCCTGCTCGAAGACAGCATGCAATATACCTTCGTGTTCGATCAAAGTCGAGAATTCCCAATCCAACACATTGCTGAAACAGCATAATTTGATTGTCTTCGTCCATTACTCCCCATGAGTCATCTTCTGAGTGAGCATGTGCCACGATAACTGTTCCATCATTGGCTGCTGATACAAAACAGGGGTCTGGACCTTTAAAACTGCATATTTTATTTGTCACGGATGTCCGTTGAAGCCTCAATGATGCAAAAAGCTTATCTCTTGGATCGATGCCCCTTCGTGACGATCCACATATCCAGCCGTCCTTTATTTCTTTTCCAGGAGTAGGCCAAACACTACAGTTCTGCAACCGTATGCAGTGGGTGTCGTTGGCATTCGAGTCTGTCGTATTATTCGTTTGAGACCAGAGTTTGTCAGCAATTGCAATGTTTATTACCTCCAATGATAACGCAGGAGACAGAGAATGATGCTGAATGGGAGGTCCAATTCCATTCATAGATACTTGATGCAAAGCATCTTCCCGTCGTTCTAACCCGACTACAAGCAGGGATTGGCATGCTGTCTCATTACTTTGACCTAAACTGGATAATGACCTAACAGGAATGTCAAACGAGCCCATCCAACAAAGCTCTGCTCTTGGAGGGCCTAAAATGTGAGCAACATCTGATTCTGAACATCGTATGGGCGCAGAACGTGTTCGTTGAAGACAAATGGCGTCAATAACCTCTGTGGTAACTCTGTCGCCAGCTGTTGGAGATCTCTTATGCCCTTCTACTTTCAAAGGAGAAACATTGGTAGGCGAAGTTTGTTGCTCACGATTGTGCAAAGAAGAAACATGATAAGCCTTTAGTATTCCTGACTCATGTCCTATGCAAACTCGAATCGATGGCTGGCCTTGTAATGATTCTCCTAGCGTTTCATGGACAAGATCCTGGGACATGCAAATGCAGGTGGCTTCCAAACAATGCGTACTAAAAGAAAGAACAATCGTTACTACAGGTATATGCTTGACTAATCGACCTTCGTTAGACACTTGTGAATCAATCGACCGCGGTGAAGGGGAGTTGCGAAATTCAATCATATGGACATCCCCATCCGATGTCAATACCACCACATGACCGATCAGTGATTCGTTATGAGAATGATCCACTGCAGATTGCTCATTCGTCGTGTCGATGGTTGAAAAAGGATTTTCACCTTCTCTTTTTGTTGCACACATTGCCACGATGGTCGGTAGAGTGACAAATTTCTTAGCAACGCTAACATCAACTTCTTCATCATGACTGCTAGTGCGGGGCAATGATAAAACTATTATTGGTTTCACGTTTTCCATCGCATCTTCACGTCGACGCATACGATCTCGTACATCCCATTCACTTTCTTCCTCCTCCACTTGTTGTGAATGATGACTTGCATTCATATTATCCGTTCTTGAGTTGCCCATTGTTTGTAACTGATGATGCAAACTCGAATGAACTGTATCCTCGTCTATCCATTCTGCACGTTTTCTACGTTCTGATGCCTCGACATCTTCTGAGAAGGTACCATTAGCTGTATCATCAAAATCAACGATTGAGTACATTGCAATCCTACCATCGCATGTGGCGACCAAGACAAATCGTCCGTCGAAGATGAGTAATGGATCGCACTGTGTCATCCCCACACGCAGATGTTGTGGTAATTGATAATCCGTAGTAGATGTTGTGATCGGATCACCACCACCAGCACTATCGTTGAGTGACATGAGCGGAGGCGGAAGTACGAGAGAACATAGCTTTCGTGGAGTGCGTTCTCTGACATTTCGTTTCCTAAAGCTACCATCTCCCCGTGGACTTCCGACGGATTGGGGTGAATCTGGAAAGAAGGGAGCATTGGCTTTGGATAGCTTGTGCGTGCGGCGTCGTTCCTCCACCGTTACCATCTTCTATTCTGTGTGTTATGTCTTCTTATACATAAATATAATATTGTGTTCCATTTTCTGTTGTGCGACCCGCCAAATGAACATCTTCTTCTCGAGAAAATCGGATGATCGAAATAATGAGCCACTCCGCTTAAGTCGATGCGATGCAGCAGGCGGACGGAGGTCGGGGAAACAATCGCACCGGCCACTGCGATTGTGGCTGCTGCTGTTGTTTGAAGGCACAAGGTGGAATGAGTTGCCGAAATGAAAATGTTAATCGCCACACACGTCCGTTAGGAATATATTTGCTCTCCTGCCTCGCAACGATGGCCGCCGCCTCGTCCGATGCAGACGATGGCTCATCGAAAGAGAAAGTTTTCACAGCAACGACAGCGGCTGGAATGTTTCTACTGTCGCACCTCGCAGCTACGAAAATGTGTGCGGCGGAGCGAGCATTGGAGAAGCTGAAAGTTCTAAATTACGACCCCGTATTATTTCTACCTTCTTCCACCAGCCTCGGCGATGGCAAACGTAGCATTGATTCATCGGGAAGTTTCTTCGACTACATGGACAAGGATGGTGATGGAGCGATCGATCCAGAGGAGATTGCCATGTTCTTGCAAAACAAAATCGGTGGAGAAGAATTTGATACACAGTCCGAGGTCGATGACGAGGTCGGTACGATCATGGCAAAATTGGATCATAATCATAACAACGAACTAGAGATGTCGGACATGCTAATATATTGGAATCAATTGGAAAATTTACTCACGGCTGAGGAGGTTGCGGAATGGATCGTGTACAGTGTCCAGCTACCAAGCAGTATCGGGAGTTTATTCCTCGAGAATGGAATCACCGGCTACGATTTCTTGGAGATTGTTGAAAACAAAGGACAAGTCCTCATTGATGAATTGGGTATAACAAAAGAGTCATTTCGTAACAAAATTGTTCGACGGATGCAATCAAGAATGCTTGGGATTGGAAGCTCTCCAGAAACTCCTCCGAACTTTACATACAAACTTGAAAGCTGCAATGCCGTTACACTTTCGTGGGAACGCTCGACTGCCCGAGTATTTCCTATTCATTCATACCGTATACAACGTAGAGGAATTCACTTGATAGGATCAGTTGGTTTCTTCTCCGTAGAGTCTAGCAGTATGTCAAACTCGGTCGGTTTCGACTTGTCATTCACGAATTCGAATACTGATTGGAAGACTGTATATATAGGTGGGGATACAGAATATGTTGATACAGTACTAGAGACGGGACACAATTACATGTACCGCATTCAAGCTTGGAACTCGGTGGGGAAGAGTGGCTGGGGAATTGTTGACTTGGCACCAGCATTGAAACGGAAAAGGTGTTCAACAAAACCAAGCCCACCGAAATTTGCTCCTCCAAATACAGACAGAGGGATACCAGCACATGCTGACATTCGATATCAATCGGAATGGACATCTACCCCTAAACAAGTAGCATGGGGAGTCATTGCTTTTATTCAGTTTGTATATCATACCGGGAGGTTCTTCTTTATGCTGATTGCAATTTTAGCTGGAGTGATGCGTTTCCGTCGCGCAACTGCAACATCGTCGACATCAGCACAATTAGTCTTGCCCATACCTTGGCTATGGAAAGGGATGAATCGTATTTCAATAAAGTTGGTCGGCCAAGAGTTCATACCCAGGTCTATGTTAGGAGATCAGGAGGCATTGAAACGACAAGAACAACTGCATGATGAAAAGATTATGGCCACCGGCCTTCGTGGGTACGACCGCGTACGTGCCGGTTCAACCGTGAACGATGACAATGAGAATAATGGTAGTCTTGCTGACAAACGAAGTGCTTTTAGAAAAAAATCACTCTCCACTGGTGACCTTCGATCCACACTTTCCTCACCAAAGCCAAAGGAAGTGCTCCTTCGGAGTGAAGGAATGTCCCCGAGCAAGTTTGCCTGGTTGTCTCCTTTGGGCAAGAGCAGGCCTAACAATTTGGCTTCCATATCAGAGGTATCTTTGGCATCCGCATCTCTCGATGAATCAGAGTCAGCAGTCGCCATGGCACGCAGTGTTGTCTCAAAATCGTCCACCAATTTGGAAAGTTTGGATAACAGTAATCTAGATAATGGCAGAGTATGCAGTGAATGTATGAAGAAATTCCAAATTGGGAAGCGATATAAACATCACTGTGCGCAATGCATGGCCACCTTCTGTCACAAACACGGACGCACCACCCATAGCAATTTCACAAGCTGTAAAATTCCCGGTGACTGCATTTGCAACTCCTGTTTAGCTCTACCATCCAATTAATCATAGTTGAGTTTATATACATCTATTGTATTTTGTATAATTCGGTTAATTGTCATAGTTATCTATTTTTACATAGTTATCATTGCTATGTATTTTATTGCATGCTGTCTTCAGTCACAGTCACAGTGGCAGTCGTAGGAGATTCTCTGGAGTCTCACTTGGACCATGCTTTATGCTATGATTGAAGCACCCCGCCCACTTCATACTCATACCAGGTCTACTTCATACATACATAATGTGTTTGAACACCTTTACTGTGGTCAGCGGTCATAAGGATCAACTCAACACTGATATCCCCTTAAAGTAACTATGGGGGCTCAGGCTCAGCAGAGTAGGAAATAGTGTTGGTTTTTGAAGTTGATCATTCTGTAAGGTCATGATAAGTTCTCCTCACACACTTCATACTCATTACAGCTTGACTTATCACCATTCCTCTGTTACATTATGTTTAGGCTGCAACTGTTTTAATACATATCCCAGGTCTACTGCATACCTTACATAATAAAGGTTCTTAACACTGATAAACCTGATGACGGCTTTCATTTCATATGGTAAATTGAAGGGTGTTTGAGCAAATTACATTGAGGTGGTAGAAGTCTTGGGTGTACTCATGCCTCAAGTACTAATGGGGCTGGGTTGAAATGCTAGATATAGATTTATTGATATTGCAACCATGCAGGCACGATTGATTCTGGAGGTGAGGGATTGTGGATTCCCAAGTCTACTGGAGGAAGACATTCAAAGACGATTGGACGTTGGCTAATTCGTTTCACTGGCGTGACTACAACCAAAAGTGATGCGATTCGCAAAGGATTGAGCAAACGTAGGCGCTCAGAATTAGATTCAGACTCTGACTCTGATTCCGATTGAGATAATCATCTAAAATAAAGATCTTCACAAAAGATATTTGTTCGATTGTATAGTTATTGAGGGATTAGTCAAGGCCGCGACGTCATATGCATTAACACGATGTGTCGATGTTAAGGACCTTTCCAAAGCACCAGACGATAAGAATTTGATTGTTCGCTTTGATGACTTTCAAAGAGATTTAGACTATAATTTAACACGATTTTAGCCTATCGGTGGATTGGATCATCTATTGATAGAAACACGTCTTCGTTTTGAAGGAGACACTTTAGCAGTGGGTATTCGCCATCATTACCAAATTCATGCATGGAGTTGTCCCACTCCAGCGAAGCCACCAAGGCACGATGGGCATCAGAAAAGGCCCGCTGAACCTGAAATATTCTGAATGCGTTTCTTCCAACATTGTTTCCTGGATTCAAGGGATCTTCAACCCACATAGGATCAAATTTACCTGACTGGAACTGCTGCGGCTGTGTGGAATTAAGGATGCTAAAATTGCGATGCAACGGTGTAAATCGATTTGCATTCTGGGTGAAAGGAAGAACGTGGTTCGCCTCCTGAGAGCGAATAAAGTACTTCCTTGTTCGAACACTGATTCCAGTTATGCGAGGATCAAAATAATTTCCATAGAAATCAAGTAGTCCCATGAGAAGAGACCCGCTATCGTTCCAGGTTGGAGCTTGCTCTTGACAATATCTGGCGACCATGAGAAACAGGCAGTATGAAGACAAGCCACCTGTATAGGCAGTCAACAATCCTCTATCAAGCAAAAATTGTTTCAACACTAAGACCAGAGGTCGAACCACTGGCATTTGTTCTAAAATGTGTTGGATCATTGCTAATGCCTCTAATCCATGGTGTTCCTTCGCGTCAAAACTTAAATCCAGTTGTACGACTCCAGTTCGAGCATCTTTGGTCGACACCTTTATGACCGGCACAGCAGTTCTCTCAATAACCTTGAGTGACCGCTGATCTAGCCATGATTCACTCTTTAATTTTCGTGCCAGAACTTTCTGATTTGTCTCAATGATTGCATTTCTTCCCTCGAGATCGCCAGGTGCCATAGCAGGAGCATTTTTGTGGACAGCGGGAAGACTGATTACAAAATCCATGTCTGACGATGGTAGACAGAGCTTTGTTACATGGCTCCCATACTGTTTAATTGTTGCTCTCGGCCACAGTGCCTTCACAGCTTTCGTAAGTGCCTCGACGGCACGTATGCGACGGTCTTCGGTCTTAAGAAGCTGACTTTTTAATGACTTCATGTACCGATTTATATCCATACTCAATCTAGATTCAATTCCACCGTAAAATGAGTCTTGCTGAAATGTATTGCTAAGTCCGAAGCTTGGTCTTGCATAGAAGTCCTGCCCGGTGTTGTGGTCAAGCGATATATCAGACTCGGCGTAAGCTGAAACACCTCCCGATACACGGCGATTATAACTATGAACACTCCCACTTCGAACTTGCCGAGAATTACTACTTTGACTTATACCTATTGCAACAACACTTGGATAGCATGTGTCATCTTCGCTCACAACAGATTGATCCACAAAATGATCATTCGACGTCGTAGAGAACGTCTCACCGACAGGGATAACTTCGCCATATAGTCCATGGTGCGTTATTGACCTAACCACTAACTCAGGATGACTGTGAATACCGACATCACTCATCGCCACAGTTGCTTGAGTACCGAACTGGTCTGGAAAACTATTCTGAGCAGGCCACTGCTGATCATTGTGATAGGCAAAAGACGATACCGTTCCAGGGGCGTGTGTGGGATGGTACAGTGGAGCAC
>Ga0247843_1007984_pt1 | contig 12638 bp, 13 predicted proteins | sample LaCruzMarch2017__FD_192420 | JGI IMG/M metagenome (GOLD analysis project Ga0247843, IMG submission 192420) | Freshwater microbial communities from meromictic Lake La Cruz, Castile-La Mancha, Spain - LaCruzMarch2017_8m | ecosystem: Environmental > Aquatic > Freshwater > Lake | place: Spain...
CACGGATGAGAAGCGACCAGCGTCCACCAGAGCCTTGGCAAAGGCATGCTGATCATCGCGAAGAGACACTGAACTCTTGATAACCACTTGAGCACCATCTACACGCCGTCTCAAGTGTGACTGAGTAACACCACCCGGGCAAGCCGAGTCAAAGAAAACCCACAAACTGATCACCACTGGGCGATCAACTCGTGGAAGCCACCGCAAACGGCACCGCCACATGCTGATCAAGCCACACCCCAATCAGCACAACACTCACTGCAAAACCAATAACCCAAATCAAACCACCAACTAGGTGTGCAATAGCAAGAACAGCAGTGACAAAAATATATAGGCTCGACACATGGGCATGGCACCAACCGGCTTGATGCAAACGCTGGCAGAGGTGCAAACGATGGGCCTGGAACACTTGCTGCCTGGCCAGTAAACGGCGAAGAACGCACAGACAAGCGTCTCCCAACACGGGTGTGGCCACCAGGAGCAGGCCAAGGGCTTGCGGCCAGCGGTCGGCCTGAAGCACCAGACCAGCGAACACCGCGCCCAGGAAGGTGCTGCCCACATCACCCATGAACACCTTGGCGGGGCTCCAGTTCCAGAGCAGGAAGCCCAGCAGAGCACCCACTAGGGCCCAAAGGGGCCATGGAGTTAGGAGCTGAATCCCAACAGCACAAATCGCCACTACCATGCAACCGGCCACAAGGCCGTCGAGGCCATCCATGAAGTTGGTGAAGTTGATCACGCCGGTAACTGCGATCAGCAGCAGCGCTCCGAAAGGCAGGAGGAGCAAACTATCTGAAGCATGGGCAAAGCTAAACCGTATAACTAAAGGGCTAAAGCCAAACATGAGAGCGGCCGTCAACACCTGAACGCCATAACGCCAGGTTGCGGGCAAGTTATGACGGTCGTCGAGTAAGCCAACTAGCGCTAGGGGGGCAGCGAGCAAGGGCAGTGCCGCGGCAGACGCCCCTTGCTGGCTGATCAGCGCAATCCCAGAGGACGCAGAGGCAACCACTACAAAAGCAACACCGCCGCCCCGCGGAGTGGGCTGACGGTGGGAGCTGCGCGCGATGGGAAGATCGAGAAGACTACGGCGCAGTTGTGGGATCAGGGCTCGCAGAAGCAACCAAGAGGCAACTGCCCCAGAAACAATCGAAAAAAAGACGAGCAAACAATTTCAGAGCAAAGGAAGCACGGGCAAAAAAGCTGTAACTGGATCTTAAGGGGGTTGCCTAGACATCCCCTCTCCGAAAAATTTAATCGTATTAGACAACAAAACTAAGCCTCAGCGATTGGCAGCCGACCGGGTTAACCACATTTCATTAGCTGTTGCAGCCGAGAGCCATAAGTATTTAGACAAGTCGTATAATAGATTTTATTAAAAATCAGATGCAAAATAGGCATTCGTAAGAATTACTTGGATTGAAAATTACTTGATTTCTCACTTAGCGTAAAACGAGCCATTTGTTCAAGGCCCTGGTGGCTTCGCACTTTTGGCGCCCATCCAGTAGCCCTGCAAAAAGCAGAAGAATCAACGCGCAGTTCACTGGAAAACTTGAGCCAAAGGGCTTTTTTGCGCAAGATTTTCATGCAAAATCCAATCCACGAGCAAGGCACTGGGATTAGCCGCCACGACGACCTACCTAAACCACGCATGATAGATGCAACTATTTCTGTAACCGTAATATCAATATTGTCTGCAACAACGAACTCTTTCCTCGAGACCGCAGGATGGATGCAAGCAACTGAAATAGCATCTGCCAAGTTTTCCGCTGAAATAATCGTTCGGTGTGAATGCAGCGCACCAAACGGAAGTAGTGGCATTGCATACACCATGCGGATTAAGCGACCAAGGTTACCCGGGCATTCAAACCCATAAACGAGTGGTGGGCGTAGGATTACCCAGTCGGTTGTAGAGCCTGCTAGTTCGGTTGATAGTGCTTGTTCAGCCTCAAGCTTTGATAGAGCATAGGGTTCTTGAGGTGCAGGTAAATCAAGCTCACTGAAGGGAATCCCAGATGTTGAAGACCCGTTGACTCCAATTGAGCTTATAAAAACAACTCTCTTAACATTCGCGATAGCCGCCGCTCGAGCAACCGACACAAGCGGAATAACGTTTGCATTGCGATAAACCAGCAATGCATCATTGTTATGTTTCAAACCAGTTTGATGGGCGAGTGATGCCAGGTGAACAACGGCACTGCATCCAGCGAAAGCATCAGCAAGTAGACCTAGATCCAAATAATTAGCACAACTATAGTATTTATATACCGAGATGCCTAGAGGCGTGCTTGAGCGGCCAATTGCAACTACATCAATCCCTTCCTCATGGAGTTTAGCAATCAAGAAACGGCCAATGAAGCCAGTTGCACCGGTAACAGCAATACGATTCATCTAGAATTAAACTTAATCGAAGTGAACGATGGAACAATACTTACCCCCCGCGCGAAAAATGAATTTGGCATATTAATGCTTGTAAGAAGCAAAGACGCCTAGTTTAGCCAAGGAGATCTCAACAACTTCCATGATCACTCTTAAGACTAGAAAAACAACCGCTACAGCAAGAGGGTAGCCCATTCTCTGATAACATTTTATCCACCATAAAAGAACTTTTATTTTATCACCAGAAACTGATTCATGGGAGCATCTATAAAGCGCAGCCGGGCCATTGGTCTTTGAAATTCTACTTGCGTCCAGCAAATTAACAATATTGCGCCAGTAGAGATAGTCTTCATGGCCAACAGCCTGAAACTGAAACCTCTTGGCGGTATCAGCCAAAATGCAGCTTGTAAGCATAGGAACTGGATTGCAGAATAATATCTGCCATTTAATAGGTATAAAATCTAGTCTAGGCTTCAAGTAGCCCCTAAAAAGCGTTTGATCAACTTTATAGTATTCACCGTAAACTAATTCCAGGGTTGGACTTTGGCAAAGCAGTAGATATTGGTCGAAAAGCTTATTCGGAAGCCAATAGTCATCAATATCAAGGAAACAGATATATTTTCCACACGCATGAAAGAGGCCAACATTTCTTGCTTTGTAGGGGCCCGGAAAGAGCTTAGGCCCTGACTCTTCGCCAAGGCGATAAATCTTGAAGCGTTGGTCACCACTTATTGCAGAGAGCAAATCTTGAAATGTATTATCAACTGAGCCATCGTCTATAATTATGGATTCCCAGTCTGCAAAAGACTGGGAAAGCAGCGACCTGATCCACGTACAAATAAATGCGCTTCCATTGTAGACAGGAGTAACTATAGAAAAGAATGGTTGTTTCATCCCCAGCAGAGGTAATCTGTCAAAAGTTAATCCTAACGAAGCGCAGAGAGTTGAATTTATTAAAGCTAATTGTAGACGCATTTGGACTGCCCCTTTTCCCGGCAATCACTGGAACCAAACGCCCTCAACATTCCTGCATCAGCGGCGGATCTAGGGAAGACGCTGATGGCCTGATCCCTTGAGCAGCGCCAGGGTAAGCAAACCACGGCAACGAGTTAGCAGCTGACGGAAGAAACCGGCCCTGTGAAGCTGTAGGCGCTCGTGTTCGAGAAGACTGCGGTTGAGTTCAAGTGGGTGGGACACCATTGGGGCAAACAGAAACACGCAGCGATGACCGGAGAGAAGCTGCCCCCAGTCATCAGCGCGCTGGAGGCGGCGCTGGTAGGAGCGTGCGATAATTGCTGCTGCTTCACGGTTCACCACGTAGCCGCAGGTTCGATATAACCAACGTGTGGAATGCCTTGCCAAACGCCAGACCTGCACCGGTGGTGAGTTCGCCACCAACTTGCCAAATAGCCTTGATCTCCTCATCAACCCCTGCTGGCCACCCAGATGCAACACCACGGGCTGGCCTGCGTAGGGAGAAAAGAGGGGAGTGAGTTCTGTAAACTCATCTCGTACGAAGGCATCGAACTCGTACACCGTCAGGAAAGGATCCGGCGAAGCCAGGAATGCTTTCAAGGCTGCCAGGTGAGCAAGACTGCATCCAACCTCGCCTGGGGTCAGCGGCCAGCGCCGTCCACTAACGCCGCGAACGAAATAACTCCAGGCCGAGAGTGCCTTGCCATCAACTCCAAAGCAGAGCAGCGGTGCCTGAACTGTTGTATTGAACTCAAGAAAACGCTCCATCGCATGATCTTCAAGAGCAATAAGAGCTTTCATTGCATCGCCTCGGCCGAGGAGCTGCGGTTATGACAGCGAGGCTAAGCACGCGGGAGATCCTGAAGCAACTACTAGCCCTGCTGCAGGAACTGAGTGCGCGAAAGCAGCATCAGCTCATCACTCTGCTCAGCCTGATGTTGGCCAGCAGCCTGGCGGATGTGATCACGGTGGCAACGGCCGTGCCGTTGCTGTCGATACTAAGCGGCCAATCCGGCGGCAAATTGCATGCGCTCATCGCACGCCTGGGTTGGGAACTGGGCCTGGTGAGCATGCGTCAACGGTTGTTAGCCGTGAGCATGGTTTTCATTTTATTCGTATTGATCGCAACCGCCTTGAAGGTGACTTGTCAGTACTGGAGCGCGGAACTGGCCTGCAGGATGGGTACAGAACTCAGCACCAAGGTCTATCGGTCCCATCTCTTCCAGGCCTACGCAGATCAGCTCAATAGTCGACGGGAAGACAGCAAGATCGCTGCCTCCATAACCCTGTTCACCAACCAGGCCTCCGGGACTCTTTATCAGGCCATGCAGCTCACGCTTTCATCGATGTTGATTTGCATCATGTTGATCGCAGGCCTAATCCTGAGCTGGAAGGTGACCGGTGCGGCCGTAGGCACCATCAGCCTGACCTATCTGATCATCAACAAACGCAATCAGCACAGGCTTCGCACCCATGGGATTAACGCCAGCAGGTCGGCCGAGTATCTCCATCGAAGTTTGGAGCAATCGGTTCTACGGGCCAAGGAGATCATGCTGGAAGGGAGCCAGCAACGACATCTTGAAAGTTTCATGAAGCATGACCGTGGAATGCGTCAAGGCCGATCTCAACTCCAATTTCTATCCACTTATCCCAAGTCGATCGCAGAAGCGGTGATCCTTTGCAGCACGGTAATTCTGGCTATTTTGAGTGTTCAACTGCATGGCGGCCGGATCGCCAATGGGGTGCCAACCTTGGGCACTTTGGCACTTGCGGCTCAAAAACTCTTGCCGGCGATTCAAATGGCCTACGCCAGCTGGGCAGGAATCAACAGCAATGCCGCGTCGGTAACAACAGTCCTCGAGCTGATCGAAGCATCGCCCGTTGTAGTTCCTCTGGGCCAGGGCTGGACCATCACACGGAGCGTTGAACTCGATCAGGTGGGTTTCCAGCACCGTAAGGGGCGACGGGAGATGCTGAGACGAATCTCGCTGCAACTAAACAGAGGTGATTGGGTGGGGGTGATTGGCCGCTCGGGAAGTGGCAAGAGCACCCTGGCCGACATCCTGATGGGGCTGCTACCCCCTGACCGAGGGATGCTGCGGGTGGACGGGCGTTCTGTGTATGGCACTGCTGAGAACGACCACAGCAGCGATTGGCGACAGTCGGTGAGCTTTGTGGGCAGTGCGGTGTACCTCCTGCCGGGCACGCTGGAGGCCAATTTGCTCTGCGGCTTGGGGGGAGCAATCCAGACGCTTTCGCCAGAGGAGCACCTTGGCATGATCCGGGAATCGCTGTTTCTGGCCGATCTGGAGAATTACATCAGGGAACTGCCGGCCGGTTTGGACACCTTGATCGGCAGCGGTGGCCTCATGATGAGCCACGGCCAGCAACAACGGATCGGCATCGCCCGCGCCCTGGTGCAAAACAGAACCTTACTGATCCTGGATGAGGCCACCGCAGCCTTGGATTCCAATTGCGAGGAGCGGATCATCCGTCGCATTCGGCAGCGACGTCCAGAGTTGACCGTGCTGCTGATCAGCCATCGACGCAGCAGCGTGCGGCACTGCAGCCGTTGCTATGAACTCAACCATGGCGTTCTGCAGTCCTTGCACGCGGCCGATCCGGCGGAAACGGGGCAAGGGGGAGTACGGGTGACATGAAAGGCACTAACGGCATAAGCGAGGGTGTGCTGTTCATCGCCACCGGCGCCCAGCACCGCAGAGAAGCTTGCGCCGCCGTGAAGCACTGCCGGCCCCATTTGAAGGGCCGGCCCGTGGCTCTGGTCACCGATGCCCCCGCAAGCATTCCCCATGGACTGTTTGAGCAGGTGCTCCCCCATCCCGGGCCGCGGCACAGCTACCGCGACAAGATCGAACCGCTGATCTCACCGCCGTTCAAGCGCACGTTATATCTCGACACTGATGCTGAGTTGATCCATCCGGTTTGCGATCTTTTTGCCTTGCTGGAGCATGTGGAGTGCCTGGCCTGCCACGCACCGGTGCGTTTTCACGGCTGGAAGGATCCAGCAATTCCTGATGGTTTTTGCGAGGTCAATTCCGGTGTGATCGGCCTGCAGCACTGCACCAATAGTGAAGAGCTGATAGGCCACTGGCTAATGAGCTACGACAGGATCGGCGTAAAGGAGGATCAAGCTTCGCTGCGCACCAGCCTCTGGGAAGGCATCAACCGAGGGTTGAAGTTTTATGTGCTGCCAACGGAATACAACATCCGAACCACCAAGCCATGGACGGTGGGGCGTGGTAATCCGGCACGGATCATTCACGGCCGACTGACGCCGAGGCAGAGGTGGAAGCTGATTGCTTACCTGAGCGGTGCCGAAGGCAGTTTCAAGCGCAGCGGTATTATCGCCAGTGGAGCAAATGAATGGTGCACTGGAGAGTGGCAGCTGAGTGCTATACAGCAACGGCTGAGGGCCCTAGCTGCCAGCCTGCGATCACAGGCTGGCCTGTAAGGGGATGACGGGCCGGGAGAGGCTGAAACAGCAGTGGCGGCGGCTGGGGGCCAGGCTGAAGCGCAACAGAGCTACGGTTGCTGCTTGCGCCAATGCTAATGGTTGCAGCAGCTTGTTTGTTCTGGGAGCCGGACGCAGCGGCACCAGCCTGCTGGCGGCGATGCTGAGTAGGTCAGGATGGCATCAGGGTGAGGTGCATAGCATCCGCCCCCGGGAGGCGAATCCACTCGGCTTTTTTGAAGATTGGGAGGTGAATGCGATCAATGATCGAATCCTTGAGGCCGCACTGAAGGCCACTGGCAAGGCTGCGTGCTCAAGTGAGGATACGAGTGTGGATCATCCCGGGATAGGCCAACACTGGCTGGCGCGGGTTCCCCTGGACACGCGCCTGGAGGTTATTGCTGAACAGATGCAAGACATGGCGCGGCTGATGCAGCAACAGCCGTTCTGCTACAAAGACCCACGCTTCAGCTACACGCTTGATCTCTGGCTGGAGCAGATGACTCCGGAATCGCGGCGGCAGGTGCGCAGCATCTGCATGTTCCGCAGGCCGGAGGTTGTGGTGGAAAGCCTGCTTAAGGAAGTGCGGGTGGAAGCGAAGCTGCACAACCTGGCGATCAGCGTGAAACAAGCCTTTGCGATTTGGGAGCTCAGCTACCGGTGGATTCTGCGCCGGTGCCGCCACCCCTTTGCGGAGCAAACGCTGTTTCTTGAATACGAAGCGCTGTTTTCAGAAGAGGGGCAACAAACCCTGGAGCAGTTCAGCGGCATCAAGGTTGATCGCAGCCTGCCTCGCCTCGAGCTCAACCGCAGTAAGGGCAGCACGCTGCCACGACCGCCGGACTGCGATCAGCTCTATCAGAAGCTGCGGAAGCTGGCGCAAGCCGATCAGGCCCGCTGGAGCGGGGCAAAACAGCCATGACAGGAAAGGTGTTTGGCATCGGGCTGAACAAGACCGGCACATCCACCCTGGGCGAATGCTTGGTGGCGCTCGGTTATCGGCACCGCAGCTACAGCTATGAACTGGTGCAGCAGCTGCGGCGTGGCGAGCGGCAGGCGGTGCTGCTTAGCTACCGATCCTGGGAATCATTTGAAGACTGGCCCACGCCCTGGCTATACCGAGAGCTGGATCGGCACTACCCCGGCAGCCTGTTCATCCTGACGCGACGGAGGTCAGTGGAAACCTGGCTCCAGAGCATCAGAGACCATGCAATGCGCACGAGCTGGCGGGAAGGCGCGATCGTGCGAAACGCGTTTTATGGCTCCCCCTATCCGCAGCTGGCGCCAGCGCGCTATCGGCAGGTGTATGAGGAGCACATCGACCAGGTGCGCAGCCACTTCAGCGATCGACCGCAGCAGCTGCTGGAGCTGTGTTGGGAGGAGGAAAACAACTGGGATCGGCTTTGTGCATTTCTGGATCGTGAGCCACCGCAGCGGCCGTTACCGCACGCGAATGCGGGAGCGGGTATGCGGGCCATGCAACAGCGCCTGCTCAATGGATTGGCTTGGAGGTGGATGGCTCAACGGGAGCACATGGGCTCAAAGCGGGGCCACTGAGGAGGCATTGGGCCACCACCCTGGCGCCAGCGCTGGAGGCAGCGGTGCAACTGCAGCCAATAGCGATCAAAGTGATCGCGCTGATGCCAAGGCAAATGGTGGGGCAAGCAGCCGTTGGAGAAATGCACGATCGCGGCATGGTGGCGCTCCTCGGGAAGCACAGAAGCCATGGGGTTTACCGCCTGGTTCTGCCAGGGCGAACGGCGGGCGCGATAACGCATCCAGCTGAGCAGGTTGTAGCGAGCTGGCAGGTGCTGAAAACGCCCGGCCAGCATGTGATTCAGCACGCACTGCTCCCGGAAGCGGCAGAGGGGGCTTTGTTGCTCAAAGAAACGCACAGCGTCGTTGACGCTGAAGTGTGATGCCAGGTGTAAGGGATCAGCCAGCAGCACCCCGGCATTGATGTAGTGAAAGGGGGAGAGCAGCTGGAGCGCCAACTGTCGATCCGGCATCGGCCTGTGATGGGAACAGGCGGCGATTGGGTAGTTCGCCGTTAGCTTGAAAGTGGTGAGGGGAGAGAGATCGGCAACACAGAGCGTGTCTGCATCAAGCAACAGCATGGGTCCGGGCATGGAGGTGCTGAGGGCCTCAAGGCAATAGAAGTAAGGCTGCAGTGGGGCGGCAAGGCGCTGAAGTGGCGTGTGCTGGGGCAGCTGCTGATGCAGGAATGACACGGTCATCAGCTCGGCCAGCTGCTGCAGGAGGGCAGTATCAACGCCCTTTGGCGTGAGCACACGCAAGGAAACCGGCCGGCTGTGCAGGCAAACCGAAATGAACGAAAGGGCAGCGAGCTCAAGGCAGGCTGCGTCGATGGCGTACACCAGCTGAAAAGACATCGGCATCAGGCAGAGCTTTCAGGGTGAGCGGTGCAAATGGGGAAAGTGGGGCTGGCTCAGGGGCCCATGACTTGAGGACAGGGCCTCCATCAAGGGCGCGGGGTCATCGCGGTTGAGATGAAATTCGAGAAAGCGGGCCTGCGGTTTGGCACGAAAGAAGTTGTGCACAGACTGATGGTGGGAACGCCACTGCTGCAACCAGCGCTCACGCAGAGCCGCATCAGTAAGAGGCCGATCAGGAGCTAGGGCACGCCGGTAGGCCTCCGCGAAGCGACCCTGATCATGGCGGAAGCGGGAGGCCACCCAAGCATCGGGGTCGCGGGTGTTGAGAATGAAGAGGCTGCGGGGATAGGCGCGGTGGAGCTGTGGATAGAAGCGGTTGGCCTCAATCAGGGGGCCTTGGTAGGGGAGACTTGCATCCCAAGGGGTGCCTGGCAGAGCGATGAGATCGCTATAGGCCGTCCAGCGATCTATGCGAAAGAGCGGAGCGAAGCCTGGATATTTAATGTTGCGTTGCAGGCAACGGGCCAGTTCATTGCCGTACCAATGAACAGAGGAAATCTGATTGGCTTGAAAAAACTGATGAAACGAAGTGGTGCCACAGCGATTGAAACCGATAAGGAAGATGCGTAATAGTTTGTTGCTGTGATTCACCATCCTGATAGGCGCTCTCTGAAGGAACGGGGCCAACGATCATCTCGCCATAAACAACGAAGCCGACGAGAACGCTTGAAAGCTGCAGCAAGGGTGGGACTCGCATGGATAAGAAGCGTTGAGAGTGGAAAGGGTGAGAGTTGGTGCAGCTTGCGAACCTGCATGATCGATTGGTGCTGAAGATTGAATGACAGAGCCGTGAGTGAAAGCGAATGCTTGCGATAGAGAACGTGCACTTCGTCAACGGGTTGAATCAACACATTGAGCTGAGCCATGCGCAAGAACAACTCATAATCCTCTGAGCGTGAGAGTTGCTGACACAACCATCCACCAGCGCGCTCATAGGCGGCACGAGTGAAAGCAGTTCCGGGATTGGTGATGAAATTAAACAAACGAAGCAATTCAAGTGAGTAGGGCTCAAGGCTTGGCTTGAGTGCACCCGGAACACCGCTGCTGTTCATGAAGCGTATTCGGGTGTAGATCAACTGCGCCACGGTGGGCTCGAGCAAATCACAAACCCGTGCGGCGCGATGGGCGAGGCTTATGTCATCAGCGTCTAGCGTGATCAGACGTTCCGATTGGGCGGCCTGGATGGCCCACTCACGGCTGGCCGCAACCCCAGATCGATCTAGAGGGAGAGAGAGAAAGCGAATACGAGCATCCTGAAAATAGGATGCGAGTAAGTGGGGTGATTCTGCGCTGTGGTCATCAACAACTATGGCCTCCCAACGGTTTTCGGTTTGGGCAAGGCAGCTTTTGAGAGCATCACGCAAAAATAGCAAACCAAAACCAAAAGGAATCAGAAAGGTAACGAGCGGCTCAGTCATCAACCAGGAGATGTTGACGCAGTAGAGGGGAACATTCGAGCAGCCGCATAACGCAACTCGTTTTCAGGCCATTGTTCAGTGGTGGCTAATGCCCACAGATCGAAGGCGGCCGGGCGAGTGATGCTAACGATCTGGGTAAAACCAGCTGCACTAAGGGAACCCACCAATACCTTTTCCGTAAAACCGCAACGATGGGCCATATATAGGTTGCCAGCCTGCATGGAAGCGCGGTGGCCATAAAGGATGTCGATCGGCGCAATCGGGCCGGCCGGGCTCACATAGGCCGCTTCTGTGAGCTGATCAGCAGCTACCTGAGCACATACAGAGCGTAGATCTGGGCAAGTAATCAGAGCAAAACCGGATGGCTTAAGAACCCGCCTGAATTCCGCCAACGCCAGTGGAACCTCATGGGGATACAGGTGTTCGATGTTGTGGGAGGAAAATAACGCATCCAAAGCACCATTTTCAACGGCCGACATATCTGTAATGGTGCCGATCAGGTTGGGCTTAGCGGCTGGATCGATATCGAGTCGGATCTCATGCCAGTGCAAACCGGCAAAGGGAGTGTTAGCGGCCCGCTTGCTGCCGCAACCAACATGCAGAAAAGTGCCGTGCTCCGGCAACTGGTGGCCCATGGTTATTGCCAACAAATCTAGGATTATTCTAAAGCAAAATAGTGCTTATAAAGTTAGCCTAGCACTAGATAAAGCCTATTTTATGACTTAATCAATAGAGAGAAAAGGTTGAATTCAATTAGCCGTGAAGGATTATGAAATGAAAAATAAAGGGCTGAAAATTTGAAAAGGGAATCATCTCAACATCCACCTAAAAGGATATTTCTCCTGCTTAATTAATATGGTTATTCCGCGGCAACTTGCGGGAATTCAGGAGGTCGCATCAGATGGCAAACCTTAAAAAAGTTACTTAGAATACTAAAACTTAACATGGCAATAAAAATATTTAACAATAGGATTTTGGCCACCCAAGCCAATGGTTTTAATGATTATGGGCGGGCAGATTTAACTAAAGGCATACGCCTTTAATTAAATGAATATCAATAACTGTTACCCTGCAGGGCGGTTTAATTGTTTAACGGTTGCACCTGCTGGTGGTTTCTTTGATAGGAGCAGACTTCTTTGCTGATACAGGGGGCAAGCAAGGGATTACAAGGAAGCAAAAGAGGCAGCAGTTGCCAGGAATCCCAATGCAAAGATTGTTGGTGTGACTGCTGTATTTGAGTTGTAGATGGGCAATAAAAAACCGCTGGTGATGATCCAGCGGTTGTGAGTAGGCAGAAAAAAGCCCCTCCCGAAGGAGAGGCTTAAATACCAAACTTTAACTGTCTAGTGAGTAAATGACTAGAGGTTATGCAAAGGTAAGAACTCCTGCAGCCGAAGTGAAGCTAGCGAGAGCAGCCGCAGTATCAAGGAACACAACGTTGTTTACAGTAGTAGTAGTAGAACCGCCGTTGTACTGAAGGATATAATCATTATTGGCAGCGCTGCGAGCACCAGCCGTGAAGATACGGCTAGCTTCAACATAGGCACCAGAGACAAGCGTGAGCTGGTTGGCTGTAGCTGTAGCATAGGTTGTACTTACGGCAACAATTGCATCGGCGACAATTAAGTTGGCAAGCCCATTAAGGTTGACCCGATCACCGGCTTTGAAGTCAGTAATGATGTCAACTGTGTTGGCTACACCAAGTGCAACAGTTATACTTGCTTCCCCAGTACCCGTATCATTAGCACCGGTATAGAGGTAAGTGTTCACACCACCACCACCAGTCAAGCTGTCGCCAGCAGCACCACCAGTAATAGTGTCATTCCTACTGATAGATCATCTATCACAAGTGCTGGAATTACCAAAGCAACCCGTAGTTTCCCTGTCAGATTGGTTGCAGGAGAACCGCATAGGAGAAAGGAACCCAATTGGTTTTAG
>Ga0247843_1007986_pt1 | contig 12638 bp, 10 predicted proteins | sample LaCruzMarch2017__FD_192420 | JGI IMG/M metagenome (GOLD analysis project Ga0247843, IMG submission 192420) | Freshwater microbial communities from meromictic Lake La Cruz, Castile-La Mancha, Spain - LaCruzMarch2017_8m | ecosystem: Environmental > Aquatic > Freshwater > Lake | place: Spain...
CGGCGCTGGTCGCGGCCCTGGGCAATGCCGGCACCCAGGCCGGTGGCGTCTGGCAATGCCGGATCGAGCCGGTGATGACGAAGCAGCTGCACACCGCGCGCGCCACCGTCATGGGGCTGGAGGCCGCGATGCTGGCGGCCGAGGGGCTGACCGGGCCGCGCGCCATCCTGGAAGGCCCGCTTGGCATCTTCGCCGGCCTGGCGCCGGATGCCGCGCCGGCGCGCGTGCTGGCCGAACCGGACGCGCCCTGGCTGGTTCACGAGACCAGCTTCAAGCCCTGGCCCGCCTGCCGCCATTGCCATCCCGCCATCGATGCGGCGCTGCCGCTGCGCGGGCAGGGGAATGCGCCGATCACCGAGATCCTGGTGCACGCCTATGCCGATGCGATCGCCTTCTGCGATCGGCCGGTGCCGCGCACGACCAACGAGGCGAAATTCTCCCTGCAGCATGCCGTTGCCGTGGCGCTGCTGGACGGGCCGCCGAGCCTGGCTGCCTTCGATCCGCCGGCGCTGGCGCGGGCCGATGTGGCGGCGCTGCGCGCGCGCGTGCGGCTGGTTGGCGATCCAGGCTTCACGGCTGCCTATCCGGGCCGGTTCGGTGCGGCGGTCACGATGATCCGCGCCGATGGCAGCGTGCGGCGCATCGATGTGCCGGACGCGCTGGGCGACCCGGAGAATCCGCTGCCCCTGCCGGCCCTGGTGGCCAAGGCGCAAGCCCTGATGGCCAGCGCCGGGGTGGAGGCGGCGCGAAGCCAGGCAGTGATTGCCGCCACCCTCGGGCTGGCGGAAGGTGCGCCGCTCGGCCTGCTCACCGCGGCCCTGCCCTAAAAGGAACCCGGCCTTGCCCGCCTTCGACTATTTCACGGCGATGGATCACGCCGCGCTGGTGCGGGACTTCCCGATCGGCCCCGACTTCCCGCGCGCGCTGAAGGGCATGTCGGCGGACGCGCTGCGGGCGCGGCAGGAACGCGACTTCGCCGCGATCATGGAATTCGCCTGGAAGGTGCCCTTCTACCAGCGGCTTTGGGGTGCCAAGGGGATCGAGGCGGGCGACATTCGCGGCATCGATGATCTGCCGAAGCTGCCGAGCTACGACAAGGCCGATCTGATGGACAGCGTGGCCCGCTTCCCGCCGCTGGGCGATTTCCACGGGCAGGAAGCGCATCCGCCGGAGACCCGCCCGCAGATCATCTTCCAGACCACCAGCGGCACCACCGGCAAGCCGCAGCCCCTGCTGTTCGGCCCGAAAAGCCGCGAGGTGCAGAACCGCCTGCTGGCGCGCATGTACCTGATGGCCGGCATGCGCCGCGATGACGTGGTGCACAGCGTCTATGGCCACGGGCTGATCAATGGCGGCCATTATGTGCGGGAGACCGTGACCCATTGGGTCGGCGCGCGCTTCATGAGTGCCGGCACCGGCGTGGAGACGCGCAGCGCCCAGCAGATCTTCATGATGCGCGAATTCGGCGCCACCGCCATCGTGGGCTTCGCCGACTACATCAAGCGCCTGGCCGATGTGGCGCGGGAGGAAGGGTTCGTGCCCGGCCGCGACATCCCGATCCGGCTGATCTGCGCGCATCTGGGCAGCGAAAGTCAGGCCAGCCTCTCGGCCGCCTGGGGCGGCGCCGCGGTGTTCGATTGGTATGGCGTCGGCGACACCGGCATCATCGCCGGCGAGGGACCGGATCGCGGCGGCATGCATGTGATGGAGGATGCGCATCTGCTGGAGATCGCCGATCCCGACACGCATCTGCCGGTGCCGACGGGCGGGCTTGGCGACATGGTCTGCACCTGTCTGTTCAAGGATGACGTCTTCCCGATCATCCGCTTCAACACGCATGACGTGACCGAGGAGGTGGCGGGCGCCAATCCGCTGGGCATTCCCTTCCGCCGCATCCGCGGCTTTCTCGGGCGCAGCGACAATATGGTGAAGCTGCGCGGCATCAACCTGTTCCCGACCGGCATCGGCGCGTTGCTGGTCGAACAATGCGCGACGGCCACCGGCGAGTTCATCTGCCGCGTCCATCGCGATGGCGCGCGCGACGCCATGACGGTGCATCTGGAACTGCGCGGCGCGGCCGAGGATGCGCTGCGGGGGCGGCTGGAAGCGGCGTTGCGCACCCGCCTTGGCGTGGAGATCGCCGTGGCGCTGGCGCCACCCGGCAGCCTGGCCGCGCTGACCCAGGTGGAAAGCCGCCAGAAGCCCATCCGGCTGCTGGATGAACGCCCGCGATGACGGAGAGCGTCGCCGCGCTCCTGGCCCGCATCGCGCTGGAGGACCGCGCCATCGGCGCCTTCTGGTCGCTGGCCGCGAAGGATGCCACGGCCGAGGGCGCGCTGAGCGGCATGACCCTTGGCGTGAAGGATAATCTGGATGTCGCGGGGCTGCCGACCACGGCCGGGATCGCCGCCTTCCGCCATCGCGTCGCGACCGCGGATGCGCCCGCCGTGGCAGGGCTGCGCCGCGCCGGCGCCGTGCTTCTCGGCAAGCTTGCCATGCATGAGGGCGCGCTCGGCGCCACCAATGACACGCCGGGCTTCGGGCGCTGCATGAACCCGCTGCGCACCGGCTATACGCCGGGCGGTTCCTCGGGCGGTTCGGGGGCCGCCGTCGCGGCAGGGTTCGTCACGCTGGCCATCGGCACCGACACGATGGGCAGCGTGCGGATTCCCGCGGCCTATTGCGGCGTGGTCGGGTTGAAGCCGACGGCCGGGCTGGTCTCGCGCGCTGGGGTGGTGCCGCTGTCGCCGAGCCTCGATCATGTGGGCATGCTGGCCGCCACGCCCCGCCTGGCGGCGCTGGGGCTGGAGGCGATGGTGGGCGAGGATCCGGCCGACCCGATGAGCCGCCCCGCCCCCGCTGGCTGGCACGCGGTGCCCCGCGCGCCATTGCGCGGCGCGGGCCTGCGGCTCGGCCGGCCGATCCTGGACGCGACCATGGAGCCCGCCATCCGCGCGGCCTGGGACGCAGCGGCCACCCGCGCGCGCGCCCTGGGCGCGGATGTGCAGGACATCGCCATGCCGGGCTGGGAGCCGAGCGCCGCGCGCCGCGCCGGCCTGCTGCTGATCGAGGCCGAGGCCGCGGCGCTGCATCCCCACCTGATCGAGGATGCGAACGCCGCCTCGCCCGGCTTCCGCGCGGCCCTGGCCTATGGGCGCGACGCCGGGACCACGCGGCTGATGCGCGCCATCTTCCGCCTGGCCGAGGCGCGCGGCGCGATGCTGCGCGCGCTGGATGGCTGCGATGCGCTGCTGCTGCCAACGGCGCCGCAGCGCGCCTTCCCGCATGGCACGCCGGCGCCGGCCGACCAGGCGGATTTCTGCGCGCTGGCCAATATCGCGGGCCTGCCCGCCATCGCCTTCCCCTGGCCGGCCGCCGATGGCGGGCTGCCCTGTTCCATCCAGCTCATCGGCCGGCCGCATGAGGAGGCGAAGCTGGTCGGGCTGGCCGAGGCGCTCACCGCGCCCTGAAGGTCGGCGGGCGCTTGTCCAGGAAGGCCTGGTAGCCTTCGGCGAAGTCGTCGCCGTCAAACAGATCCGCGAACAGCGCGCGCGTGGCGGCGGTTTCCGCGGTCGCGCCCGATTCGATCGCGGCCAGCATCGCCTTCACATGGCGCAAGGCGGGGCGGGATGCGGCGGCAAGCGCCGCGAGTTGTTCGGCGCAGCCCGCCGCGAAATCATCGACCGGCCAGAGCCGCTCGATCAGGCCGAGCCGGAGCGCCTCGGTGGCCTCCACCAGCCGCGCCGTGAACAGAAGATCGCGTGCCGGCGCGGCGCCGATGGCGCGCACCAGTCGCCACGTATCGGCGTGGCTGTAGGCGAGGCCGAGGCGCACCGGCGTGACGGCGAAGCGCGCATCGGCCGCCGCGAAGCGCAGGTCGCAGGCCAGCGCCAACGCCACGCCGCCGCCCACGCAGGCGCCGCGAATGATCGCGATGATCGGCTTCGGGAAGGCAGCCATCGCTTCCACGGCCGCGCTGATGGCGGCGTTGCTCGCGGCTGTGGCCTCAGGGGTCGCGTAGCTCTCGGCGAATTCGCCGATATCGGCCCCGCCGCAGAAATGCCCGCCCGCCCCTTGCACGCACAGCACCGCGACGCGCGCATCCGCCGCGGCCTCGGCCAGCAGGGCGGGCAGGGCCAGCCACATGGCGCGGGTCATCGCGTTGCGCCGCTGCGGCCGGTCCAGCAGCAGCGTGGCGAGGGGTGGATCATGGATCAGGCGGAGGCTCTCGGACATGAACAGAGCTTACCGGAGCCGGCCGAATTGTCCGTCCAAATTCCTTGCCGCCCCCCGCGCCCCGTGCTTGGCTCGCTGCCAACAGGGATGCGATCGAGGAGAGACGGGCATGAAACGACGCGATGTGATGCAGTTGGCGGGTGGCCTGGCGCTGGTGGGCGGTGCGGCCCGGGCGCAGGCGCCGACGCGCTGGGACATCTCGATCCCCTGGGGGCCGAGCGAGTTCCACACCGTCAATGCCCAGCGCTTCGCCACCGAAGTCCGCACCGCCACCGGCGGCGCCGTGCAGATGACCGTGCATTCGGGCGGCTCGCTCGGCGTGCGCGCCAATGAGACGGTGCGCGCGGTGGGCGACGGCGTCGTGCCGATGGCGGAATTCGCCGCCTTCCAGAATGTCGGCGACCTGCCGCTGCTGGGCATCGAGAGCATCCCCTTCCTGATCGCGAATTATGACGAGCTGGCGGTGATGCATTCGATCGTGCGCGCAACCTGGGAGCGGGAGCTGGAGCGCCGCAACCAGCTGGTGCTCTATATCGTGCCCTGGCCCACGCAGAATTTCTACTTCAAGCGCCCGATCGGCGCCGCCGCCGACCTGCGCGGCATCCGCATGCGCACCTATGACCGCGTGACGGCCGAGATGGTGACGCGGCTTGGCATGGTGCCGCAGCAGCTGACCAACCCCGATGTCGTGCCCGCGCTGGCGTCGGGCCGCGTCGATGCGGTGATGACCAGCGGCACCACGGCCGTGGCGCAGCGCTACTGGGAATTCCTGAAGCACACCTACACCACGAACCATCTGTGGGCGTCGAACCTGATGGTGGTGAACCTGGAAGCCTGGCGCCGCCTGCCGGCCGCGACCCGCACCCAGATCCAGGAAATCGGCAAGCGGCTGGAGCCGGAATTCTGGAACGTCTCGAAGGGCGAGCACACCACGCGCATGGCCGAACTGCGCCAGAACGGCATGACGGTGGATGAACCCACGCCCGCCCTGGTCCAGGCGATGCGCGGCGCCACGGCGACCATGGCCGACGAGTTCATCCGCACCAATCCGGCGGCGGGCCCGATCATCCAGGAATTCCGCCGCCGCGTCGGGCGCGGCTGAGACCGTGTCAGGCCGGTGGGGTGGTGAGGCGCTCGACATGGCACATCACCGCCGCGCCGGCGCGGGCCCAGCTTTGATGCCCATGCACCAGGATCGCGATGCTGAGCGCCTCCATGATCTGGCCGCCGGTCAGGCCGGCGCGCAGCCCCGCCTCGGCATGGGCGATGGCCCCCTCGACATGGCCCGCGACCACGTCGAGCACGATGAACACAAGCTCCTTGCTGGCCAGCGGCAGATGACCTTCCGGCGGCAGGCGATAGGCCGCCTCGCGCGCCGCGAGATAGGCCGCGAAGGCTTCCGGCGCATGGCGGGCGAGCAGCGCCACGCTGTCCGGCACGGTGCCGATGGTGGATTGGAAGTGCGCATGCGTCTCAGCCATCGTTCGGACCTTTCCTGCGGCTTGTGGCGGCAGCCTCGCGCCACGCGAGCGGCCAGCGCAAGGCCATGCCGGCAGGCGGGCCGCGCCCGATGACCGGGCTCATGGAACGCCCCCCGGCGAAGGGCGTGCTGGGTGCTGCGCTGCGCAGCGTGGATGGCGCCTGCACGGTGGGTGCCTGGGTGGCGGCGGTGGCTGCGGCCTTGCTGGCGGTGATCCTGATCGTCGAGGTCGTCGCCACCTCCTTCTTCGCCTGGTCGCAGCCCTGGGCGGTGGAGTACGCCATCTACCTGCAGGGTGTGGTGCTGTTGTGCGGCGCCGGCTGGACGCTGCGCCAGGGCGGGCATATTCGCGTGGCGATCCTGCTTCAGGGCCTGCCCGCGCCGGCGGCGCGGCTGCTCGATATGGCGGGCTGCGGCTTCGCCATCGGCGTGCTGGGCTACGCCACCCATGCGCTGTGGCAGCAATGGATCCGCACCTATGATTTCGGATCGACTTCCTTCTACCCGATGGGCACGCCGCTTTGGATTCCGCAGGGCCTGCTGACGCTGGGCGTCACCTTGCTGCTGCTGGCCTTCGTGGCGCGGCTGGTGCGGCTGGTGCTGCGCCAGCAGGTGGAAGCCAATGCTGGCGGCCTTGGCGGCGGAGGGCATGAGTAATGACCGGCCCCATCACCCTGGTCCTTGGCATGCTGGTCGTCACCCTGGCGGGGGGCGTGTGGGTTGGCATCGGCCTGATGTCGATCGGCATCGTGGCGCTGGAGACCTTCCGCGACATGCGGGTGGACCGGTTTCTCGCCGGCGACATCTGGTCGAGCGTCACGGCGGTGGAACTGATCACCCTGCCGCTGTTCATCCTGATGGGCGAGATCCTGTTCCACACGCGCCTCAGCGAGAATCTGTTCCGTGGCCTGTCGCCCTGGACGCGCCGGCTGCCGGGGCGGCTCGTGCATGTGAACGTCATGGGCTGCACGCTGTTCGCCGCCGTGTCGGGCAGCAGCGCGGCCACCACGGCAACGGTCGGGCGCATCACGCTCCAGGAATTGCTGGCGCGCGGCTATGACCGGCGCCTTGCGGTGGGCTCCCTGGCCGGGGCGGGGACGCTCGGCTTCCTGATCCCGCCTTCGATCCCGATGATCGTCTATGGCGTGGTCGCCGATGTCTCGATCCTTGAGCTGTTCATGGCGGGCATCGTGCCGGGGCTGGGGCTTGCCGCCCTGTTCATGGGCTACATCGCCTGGCGCGCCTGGCGCGACCCTTCGCTGGTGCCCCCGCGGGAGCCGGCGATCCCGCGCCGTGAAGCCCTGCTGGCGCTCGGCCAGCTGGCGCCGATCGTGTTCCTGATCCTGTTCGTGATGGGCAGCCTCTATTTCGGCTTTGCCAGCATCACCGAAGCGGCGGCGATCGGCGTGCTGGGCGCGCTGATGGTGGCCATCGGCCAGCGCACGCTGACCCTGCGGGGGATGTGGCAGGCCTTGCTGGGGACGGTGCGCACCTGTTCGATGATCGGACTGATCCTGGTGGGCGCGCTGTTCCTCTCGAAGGCCATGGCGCGGCTTGGCCTGCCGGCCGAGATCGCGGGCGCCATCGAATCCTGGGGCCTGCATCCCTGGGTGCTGATCCTGGTCCTGCTGCTGTTCTACCTGGCGCTGGGCTGCGTGCTGGATGGGCTCTCGGCCATCGTCATGACGCTGCCCGTGACCCTGCCGCTGGTGGTCGCCGCGGGCTTCGACCCGATCTGGTTCGGCGTCTTCCTGATCATCACCATCGAGATGGCGCAGATCACCCCGCCCGTCGGCTTCAACCTGTTCGTCATCCAGGGACTGACCAGGGAGGGGATCTTCCGGATCGCAGGCTACGCCTGGCCCTTCTGCGTGCTGATGATGCTGTTCACCGCCCTGGTCACGGTGTTTCCGGAGATCGTGACGGCGCTGCCGACATCGATGCGCGGATGATGGGCGCCGCCGGCGCTTCCATTCGCCGGCATGGGTTGCCGCTGATTGCGCTGGGCGCCGGCCTTGGCATCCTGCTGCCGGACCTGGCGGCGGCGACGCGACCATGGCTGGTCGCGATCTCCATCGTGATCATGCTGCTCGCGCTGCTGCGGGTGGAGCCGGCGGCCTTTGGCGCGGTGGTGCGCCAGCCGCGCGTGGCACTGCTGATCCTGCTCTGGGCCACGCTCGGCGTGCCCCTGCTGGTGTGGCTGCTGCTGTCGCCGCTGCTGCCGGCGGGGTCGCCCTGGCTTGCCGCCGCCGTGCTGATCGGGGCGACGCCAACGCTGATCTCCGGGGCCGCCTTCGCGCTGCTGCTCGGCGCCGATGCGGCGCTGCTCACCGTGGTGGCGCTGCCCTCCAACGCGTTTGCCCCCGTCTGGCTGCCGCTCGTGGCGGCCTGGCTCGGGGTCGGCGCGCAGGTCGAACCCTGGGCCATGGCGGAACGGCTGGGGCTGCTGGTCGGCGTGAGCTTCCTGGGCGCAACCCTGGTCGGGCGGCTGGCCGGGCGGGGCCGGCTGCGTGCGGCGGCGCCGGCGATTGATGCGTGGCTGGTCCTGCTGGTTTCGTTCTCGGCGATCCCGTGCATGGATGCGGTGGGCCATGCGGTGCGCGACCGCCCGCTGGATTTCCTCGGCATGCTGTGCTTCGTCATGGCGCTGAACCTGAGCTTGCAGGTGGCCGGCTATCTGCTGTTCCGCCGCGCGCCCATCCAGGCCGCGCTCTCGGCGAGCCTGGTCTCAGGGGCCCGCAACAATGTGCTGCTCCTCGCGGCGATAGGCCCGCCCGGGGAGAGCGACCTTGGCCTGCTGATTGCCGCCGCGCAGCTGACGCTGTTCGTGATGCCGATGCTGGTCGCGCCCGCCTATCGGCGCCTGCGCCAGCATCGCAGCCAGGGGCGGGTGCCCGGATGATTTTTCGTGCGTGGCAGCCGGCGCAGCCGCTTGGGCATCGGCGGAAAGCCTGCAAGGCTGGCAACCTGAGAGCGGGAGGATAGGCGGGTGCGTGTGGGCGCGGATATCGGGGGAACCTTCACCGACATCGTCCTGGTGGACGATGCGACCGGGCTGTTCCGGCTGGGCAAGGTGCTGACCACGCCGGCGCAGCCCGATGACGGTGTCATGCACGGCATCCGCACCGTGATCGAGGGGGACGCCGCCAGGCTCTCCCACGTTGTGCACGGGACCACCCTGTTCGCCAACGCGCTGATCGAGCGCAAGGGCGCGCTGACCGCGCTGGTGACCACCCAGGGCTTCCGCGACGCCATCGAGATTGCCCGCGAACATCGCTACGACATGTACGATCTTCGCCTCCGTCGCCCGGCGCCCATCGCGCGCCGGCGGCACCGCTTCGAGATCCACGAACGGATCCTGGCCGATGGCACGGTCCGCCAGCCACCGGAGGAGGCGGAAATCCGGCAGGTGGCCGAGGCGATTCGCGATCTGGGGATCGAGGCGGTCGCCATCTGCCTGATCAACGCCTACCGCAACGGCGCGCATGAGCAGCTGGTCGGGCGCGTGCTGCGGGAGACGATGCCGGGCGTGGCGATCACGCTGTCGAGCGAGATCGCGCCCGAGATCCGCGAATACGACCGCACCTCCACCGCGCTTTGCAACGTCTACGTGAAGCGCATTGCCGAGCGCTACCTGATGCGGCTGGAGGCGCGAACGCGCGCCGAGGTCAATGGCGCGGCGGGTCTCTATGTCATGCAGTCGAATGGCGGGCTGCTGACCGCGGCGCAGGGCATCGAGGCACCGATCCGGCTGGTGGAGTCCGGCCCGGCCGCCGGCGCCCTGGCGGCCGCCCACTATGCCAAGACGCTGGGGCTGGCCGACATCCTCTCCTTCGACATGGGGGGCACCACCGCCAAGGCCTGCCTGATCATCGATGGCGAGCCGCTGCTGGCCCCGGAATTCGAGGTGGATCGGCAGTACCAGTTCAAGAAGGGCAGCGGCCTGCCGGTGAAGGTGCCGGTGATCGAGATGATCGAGATCGGCACCGGCGGCGGCTCCATCGCCGAGGTGGATGCGATGGAGCGGCTGAAGGTGGGCCCGCACAGCGCCGGCTCGGTTCCGGGCCCGGCCTGCTATGGGCGCGGCGGCACGCGCCCCACCGTCACCGACGCGGACCTGCTTCTGGGCTATCTCGACCCGGCCTTCTTCCTCGGCGGCGACATGGCTCTCGACGCCGATGCGGCGCGACGGGCGATTGACCTGCATGTGGGCGACAAGTTGGGCCTCACGACCGCGAGCGCCGCCTGGGGCATCCATCAGCTTGCGAATGAGGCCATGGCCTCGGCGGCGCGGATCCATGCGATCGAGCGCGGCCGCACCATCTCGCTGTTTCCGATGTTCGCCTTTGGCGGTGCCGGGCCGGTCCACGCCTATGGCGTGGCGCGGATCCTGAAGCTGCCGAAGATCGTCTACCCCTTCGGCGCGGGGGTCATGTCGGCGGTGGGCTTCCTGACCGCGCCGCTCGCCTTCGATTTCGTCCGGTCCAGCCCCGCGCGGCTGGAGTCGATCGCCTGGGATGAGGTGAACGGGCTGTTGTCGAAGATGCAGGAGGAAGGCCGGGCGAAGCTGGCAGGTTCGCTCGTCGGCGATGCGGTTTACTTCCGGCGCGCGGCCGACATGCGCTATCGCAAGCAGGGCTTCGACATCCGTGTGCCGCTGCCCGATGGGCCGCTCGGCGCGGCCAGCCTGCCCGCGATCATCGCCGCCTTCGAGCGGGTCTATGAGGAGCTCTACGGCCACATCGTCCCCAACACGCCGATCGACGTGATGTCGTGGCGCGTCATCGCCAGCGGCCCGAAGCCGGTCTTTCACCTGCCCGTCGGGACCCGGTCCGGCGAGGATCCGCTGAAGGGGCAGCGGCGCATCTACCTGCCCGATTCGGGCTTCGTCGAGGTGCCGGTCTATGACCGTTACCGGCTGAACGCCGGGGATGCGCTGCAAGGGCCCGCCATCGTGGAGGAGCGGGAATCGACCGTGGTGGTGAACGGTCCCGGCCGCATCACCGTGGACGCCAATCGCAACCTGATTGTCGAGCTGGAGGGCGCGCCGTGACCGATCTCCCGAACCCGGGCACCAGGCTGGACCAGATCACGCTCGACATCATGTGGGGCCGCCTGATCGCCACCGTGAACGAGCAGGCGGCGGCGCTCATGCGCTCCTCTTTCACCTCCATCGTGCGCGATGCGGGCGATCTCTCGGCCTGCGTCTTCGACCGGCGGGGCCGCATGGTCGCGCAGGCCGTCACGGGATCTCCGGGGCATATCAACTCCATGGCGACCGGCATGGCCCACATCGTGGCGGCCTTCCCGGTGGATACGTTGCAGCCGGGCGATGTGATCATCACCAACGATCCCTGGATCACCGTCTCCCAGCTGCATGACATCACCATCGCCACGCCGGTCTTCCACAAGGGGCGCGTCGTCGGGCTGTTCGCCAATTGCTGCCATGCGCTGGATATCGGCGGCCGCGGCCTGTCGGCCGATGCGCGATCAATCTACGAGGAAGGGCTGCTGATCCCGATCATGAAGCTGCATGATGCCGGCAAGCCGGTGGATGCGGTCTATCGCTTCATCGCGGCCAATGTCCGCACGCCCGATGAGGTGGTGGGCGACATCCATGCGCAGATCATCGCCAATGAGGTGGGCGTGCGCCAGCTTCGCTCCTTCCTGGATGAGTTCGGGCTGGATGATATCGAGGCCGTGTCGGACGCCATCATCGCGCGGACCGAAAAGGCGATGCGCGGCGCCATCGCGGCGCTGCCGGATGGATCGCATGCCTTCGCGATCACGCTGGATGGCTTCGACGCGCCGATCACGCTGAAGGCCAAGGTCACCATCGCGGGCGATGAGGTGACGGTCGACTATGCCGGTTCATCGCCCGGCGTCGATCGCGGCATCAATGTCGGCTTCAACTACACGGTCGCCTACACGACCTATGGCGTGAAATGCGCGATCGCGCCCGATGTGCCGAACAATGCGGGTTCCTTCACGCCCATCCGCACCTTGGCGCCGAAGGGATCGATCCTGAACGCGCAGCATCCGGCGCCGGTCGCGGGGCGGCATACGGTGGGCCATTTCCTGCCCTCCACCATCATGGGCGCACTGTCCGGCATCATGCCGGGCAAGGTGATGGCGCCCGGTGCCGACAGCCTGTGGATCACGCATATCGCGGGCCATGGCGCCGCGGATGGCGCCTATTTCTCCTACACTTGGTTTTCCTCGGGTGGGACGGGTGCGCTTGAGGGCCAGGATGGCCTCTCGGCCACCTCCTACCCCAGCGGCGTGGCGGGCGTGCCGGCGGAGATCATCGAGGCGCTGACCCCCCTGATCGTGCGCCAGCGCGCGCTGCGCCCGGATTCCGGGGGCGCCGGGGCCAGCCGCGGCGGGCTTGGCCAAGTGATGGAGATCGAGGTTCGCACGGATCGGCCCTACCTGTTCTCCGGCCTGTATGAGCGCTGCCAGCACCCGGCGCCGGGCCTGCATGGCGGCGGGCCAGGGGCCATGGGGGGCGTTGCCACGTCCAATGGCGCGGCCGTCCAGCCGAAGATCAGCCGCATGCTGCCGGCCGACACGGTCGTGACGCTTTCCATTCCCGGCGGTGGCGGCTTCGGCGACCCGGCACGGCGCAACCCGGATGCGATCCGCGACGATGTGCTGGACGGCTATGTGACGGGGGAGGGGGCTTTGCGCGACTATGGGGTCCGCGTGGGTTAGAGCCTGATCGCCTTTGGTGGAATCACCAAAGGCGTGAATCAGCCTCTCGGCAAAGGCCAGACTGTGATTAACCTCTGTCGGTCACAGTCTAGGGCCTGTTGAGATTCATCGGGAATGGATGACGGCGGTGGCGATGTAGATCATCGCGGCGAAGCTCCGGTCGGTCTTGTCGCTGCGCATGGCGATACGCTTGAAGTCCTTGAGCTTG
>Ga0247843_1007987_pt1 | contig 12637 bp, 4 predicted proteins | sample LaCruzMarch2017__FD_192420 | JGI IMG/M metagenome (GOLD analysis project Ga0247843, IMG submission 192420) | Freshwater microbial communities from meromictic Lake La Cruz, Castile-La Mancha, Spain - LaCruzMarch2017_8m | ecosystem: Environmental > Aquatic > Freshwater > Lake | place: Spain...
TGATACTTCTGTTGCGACTGCTGGTAGTGCATTGGGTCTTGTATCTGGAACATTAGTTAATTCTGGTGTTTCTTTTTTTGGTGGAACACCACAAGCAGGTGTTGCAAGAGCAGCAGTAATGATTGGACCACCATTAGCAGTTCCTGGATTAGGGGCACTTCCTGCTTCACTTGAAGTTTCTGGAATGTCTAATCATCTTGGAAATCATAATATTTTTGGTATCGCAACGAATAATGGGTTATCAATTAATAACGGGGCTTCGATAGGTAATGGTGCTAATATTCAATTTGGAGTAGATACTACTCTTGGATTTATTACTGATATTGGATTTACTACTGAAGTAGGAGGACATATTGAAGCAATTCCTTCTGCTTTTACTGCAGTTCCATTTAATCCAAATTCAGCAATCCTTCATGATTTTTATGGAGTCTTTAGAGTAAATGGAGCACCTGTTCTTGTCTCTGATATTAAATTGAAGAAAAATATAGAACCATTAACTCATTGTTTAGATAAAATTTTACAACTTCAAGGAGTAGAGTATGATAGAATTGATTATGAAGGGCACGAATTGGGGTTGATAGCACAAGAGGTAGAACAGGTAATACCTTCAGTTGTTCATACTGCAGAGCATAAATCTATTGCATATACTAGTCTAATTCCAGTGTTAATAGAGGCAATCAAGGAACAGCAGCAACAGATAGAGGATTTGAAAAGGTCAGTTCAAGAACTGTCCACTCCTTGCCCCAAATGCTCTGGACTGTGCTATGATGTATAGGTAAGCAGAACCATTACAACTATGATGATTACCAGACCCCAACTCCAAGAGCTCAGTGAACTACAATCTGATATTGCATCTTATTACACAGATTCAAATCTTATAAGTGGAGAAACCTATTGGACCTGTGTATCTGCATATGCAGAGGCAAAACTTGCAGAAATTAGGGGTGAGTTGGAATATTCAAATTGAAAATCACTAAAAACCAATTTTAGAAAAACTCTTGTAGGGATGAATTTTTTAAAATAGTTAGAATAGAATTACTTTCTGCAATTTGTGCAGTAATTTGAGTAACTGATTGATTATATCCAAGTTGCTCTAATTGATATTTAATTCTTGCTGCTTTTAATGTATTCACATTTGATATGTAAGGATTTCTTTGAGATATTAGTGTATTAATTTGTGCTAACTTAGAATCAATTGCAGCAGATGCAATTCCACAAATTCCTATATTACTATCAAATGAAAAATATGTTCCAATTGCAACTTGTGAAATAAATGTATGAGTTCCAATTCCTAAATTTCCAGTTGTAATTGTTCCAGTGCTAGTACCAAAAACATTTGGGAAAGTAAAATTATAAGTTCTGTAACTAACTACATCTGCATATACTGTTGTAATTCCTGTGTTTTCATCAACAACTGCAGGGCATCCATCAAAATTTGCTTGAGTTGCAATACCTACAATATCTTGATATAAATTGTATATGTTAGATGTAATACCTACAATTTGATTATCTAATCCACTAATTGGAATATTAAAATTTGCAAGATTTTTAGTTACTCCATAAATTTTAACGATTTGTGTTCCTGTATCAACTTCATATCCTTCAATTATGTTATTAATTTGAACTAATTGAGTTTCGTCTTGTTTTATTTTATTTTCATATAATTCAATGAGTGATTTTGTTTGAGTGCTAATCGTCATAATTAAAAAACTTGATAATTTATTTATTGATAAATAAGACAGAAGAAATATTTGTGGTTAACGATGCCGTTATCAAGATTAGAGAATTTTTTAATTAATACCGACGGAAACATTATTTATGTTAATTCTTCGGATTTAGATGCAACTGATAGTTTTGATAATAAAGGAAATTCACTTACTCGTCCCTTTGTTACTCTTCAAAGAGCATTAATAGAAGCAGCAAGATTTGCATATCAGAACGGTCCTAACAATGATAGATTCGATAAAACAACTATTCTAATATATCCAGGAACTCATTATATTGATAATAGACCTGGATATTATATTAAAAATAATAGTGGAGTTGCGCAATATTTTGATGTTAATCTAAATGCCGTTGGATCTCCAGATATAGAATTGACAAATAATTCTATTTTTGATATTTTCAATTCAAGTAATGTACTATATAAATTTAATTCCGTAGATGGTGGTATTATTATACCCAAAGGAACTTCTATCGTCGGATTAGATCTTCGAAAAACAAAAATTCGTCCACTATATGTCCCTGATCCAGAAGACAGCACAATAGAAAGATCTGCCGTTTTTAGAGTGACGGGTGGTTGTTATTTTTGGCAGTTTAGTGTATTTGATGCAGATCGAGCAGTTTTTTATAATAAGAATTATGGACAACAAGCATCTCCTACTTTTTCTCATCATAAACTGACTGTATTTGAATACGCAGATGGTGTTAACGCAAAAAGTTTAACTGGACTTACTGATCTTCAGATGTATTACTATAAGCTAATGAATGCTTATGGTGATGATACTGGAAATAGAGAAATCGTAGACTATCCTACATCTAGTGATTTTGAACCAAATAGTCCAGAATTTAAAATTGTTGGAGATCTTTCTCCTAATGATATTCCTATATCAGAACTTACTTCAAGTGCAACTGTTGCAAATGTTACTACAACAATTTCACACAGTCTAAGTGTTGACGATTCAATTAGAATTGCTGGAGTTAGTTCTAATTTATACAATGGAAGTTTTAGAGTAACTGGAATTACAAGTGAAACTCAATTTACTTATTTGCTACCATCAACTCCAATTGATGTTGCTATTAATATTTCTGCGAATGAAAGAGTAGTCATTGAGCCAGATACTGTGAATGGAGCATCTCCATATATTTTTAATATATCTTTAAGATCTGTTTTTGGTATGTGTGGACTTCATGCTGACGGATCAAAGGCATTGGGATTTAAGTCAATGGTTGTTGCCCAATTTACTGGAATTGGGTTGCAAAAAGATGATAATGCATTTGTTATTTACAATGAAGAGCAAGGACTTTATGATACTAATTCGACAACATCATTAACAAATAGACCTCTTCATTTTAATCAAGAAGCAATTTATAAACCAGATTATGAAAATTTTCATATAAAATCATCTAATGATTCCGTCATTCAAGATGTTTCTGTCTTTGCAATTGGATTTGCTCAACATTTTGTTTCTGAAAATGGAGGAGACCAATCAATTACAAACTCCAATTCTAATTTTGGAGCAAAATCTTTAATTTCGATAGGATTCAAAAAAGAAGCATTTGATCGTGATGATACTGGATATATTACTCATATTGTTCCACCAAAAGACTTACAGGAGAATTCTACCAATATACCTTGGAGAATTATAGATGTTGGACTTACTACTTCTTATGTTGGGACCGGACAAACCGCAAGACTCTATTTACTTTCAGAAAATGATATTAATAATCCACCATCTAACATTACAAATGGATATAAAGTTGGATCAAATCTGAACGAAAAACTTTATCTTGACGTAAATATTGACGGAAATAACTTTACTTATTCGTCTCCAATTCTTATGCAAAGTTCCTTTGGAGACGGACCAGTTGCCGAAAAAAGATTTACAATTACTAGAACTTTAGGCGAAAATGATATTAATGTTGATACTAATATATTAACATTAAATGCATCTCATAATTTATTTACTGGAGAATCTATAAGAATTTATAGTGATAATGGAATTACTCCAGATGGATTAGATAATGAGCAATTGTATTATGTAATTGGTATAACATCTACTACTATTAAATTAGCAAAGACGATTAATGATGCTAATAATAATAATTCTGTTAATATTAAAAATAAAAATGGAGGAATATTAACAATTATTAGTAGAGTAACTGATAAAATTCCTGGCGATTATGGTCATCCAATTCAATTTGATTCTATACAAAATAATTGGTATATTTTAAGTTCTTCTACTATTTCGACTAATCAAATTTATCAAGCGTTATCTTTATATCCTACTCAAATTTCTTCTAACAATTCGTCAACTTATATTCAAAGAATTTCTGAAAATCGTGATTTAAATGATAGAATCTACAAATTACGTTATGTTATACCAAAAGAATATATAAATGCAAAAGCACCTTCTCCAAATTATGTTCTTCAAGAATCTAAAACAGTAACGGAAAATGGTAATTTTGATTCAATTATAAAAAATAAAAATTCTAGAATAATTGCTGGAATTACAACTTCTGGTTCTACCGTAACAGTTAAAACCGAAATCCCACATAAATTAAGCATTGGAGATAGAGTTAGAATTTCTACTGTAAAAAGTACGACAAATTTAACTGCAGCAGATAATGCTGGATTTAATGGATATTTTATTGTAACATCTGTTCCGTCAACTAAAACTTTTCAATATACAAATACGAATAATGGCGGAACATTTATTGATAATATTTCCACACGAGGATTAGGTTTGCCGGTATTTTCTAGAAATGAGTATGATACTACTTATACAATTTATAATGTAGAAACTATTCAGGAATATTCTTCTGGATTGCAGGATGGAATTTACTATCTAACTTGTTTGATTGGTAATATTTCTCCAACCATATCACCATTTTCTGTTCAAAAATTCAAACAAAATATTAATAATATATATCCAACTATCGATAAGGACAATCCAAATAATGATCCTTTAGGAGCGATATCTTCTGCATCTAATCGATTAATTGGTAAAGTTATTGTTAATGATTCTCTTAATAGTATTACTAAAGAAGGGATTGTTAATTATATTAAAGATAATAGAATCGGTTTAGGTGTAACTGGAGCAATTTCAAATTCTTCTGGAGTTTCTACTATCTTTAGTTTGCTTAATCATAATTTAAATTCCTTGATTTCCCTTTCGATTGTTAATCCAGGAAGTGGATATGGATCTGGAATTGTAACTACTTTATATAATGTTTCTTTAGTTGGAGAAGGTATTGTTGGACAAGATGCAACTGCAAATGTTACAGTAAGTGCTGCTGGTACGATTACTGCAATTTCTATAGTTGACGGTGGATCCTCTTACGGCATTGGTAATACTATGAGAGTTGGTTCTGGTGGTGTGGGTATCGTAAGTGTTACTAATATTAATAATAATATTGGTGATGTAATTCAAGTTATTGGTGTTGGTACTGTTAATGATCGTAATAATAGTGGTTTTAATGGTCTTTATAAAATTACTAATGTTCCTGGTCCAAATTCAGTAACTTACAGCACTGGAACTAATCCTGGAATATATACTACTTCTTCTGGAATTTTTTATATTGTTGATGAAGCACTTATAATTTCTAGTATTGTTGGAGTTGCAAACACAAATTCAGCTGGAATCGTAACAATTACGACAAATAAATCTCACGGATTATCTGTTGGAAATAAAATAAAAATTTCGGGAGTTACTGGATCTGCATCTACAATTTATAATTCTAATTTTATTGTTAGTGAGAGAATAGGATTATCTACATTTACTATATACTCTTCAATTGGAATTACGACAACTACTACTGGATCGGCAGAAGTTTATAAGTATGGTATCGCGGCATTTGGTCAAGATACTTCTCTTCAAAATGAAAAGATTTCTGGAAGTCTTTTGAATATGAGTGCAGGAATTAGTACTACAATGTCTACTGGAATTACAACTACTTCTAGTACATTACAATTAACTAGTACTTCTGGATTTAGTCTAGGTAACTTTTTACAAATTGATGATGAAATAGTAAGAATTTCAGTTGTATCCAATTCTACTGATATTTCAGTTCTTCGTGGAGTTTTAGGAACTAAATCATCACCTCATGATTCTGGTTCAGTTGTTAAAAAAATTAATGTTATTCCTTCGGAAACTCGTAGATTTTCGAGTATTCGTGCATCTGGACATACTTTTGAGTATGTTGGATATGGTCCTGGTAATTATTCGACTGCACTTCCACAAAGACAAGAACGAATAATTACACTTGAAGAAGAACTACTCTCGATTTCTAAAGAAGAAAAGGGCGGAGTTGTATTTTATTCTGGTATGAATGATCGTGGTGATTTCTTTACTGGAGAAAGACCAGTTGCGAAGGAATCTATTCTTGGAGAAACCTCATCTGATTTTACTGCTACATTTGACGACATTTATGTAAGAAATACAATTCGTGTAGGCGGTGGATCTAATAGATTACTTCCATCTGAATTTAGAGGGCCAGTAAATTTTACTAATAAAATTACATCTACTTCTGCTAGTGGTATAGAAGCAATTAAACTTTTAATTAAAGGTAATAGTACACAGAATCCATTTCTTCAAATTGGATCAGATTCAAATCCATCATTAGTGATTAATGAATCTTCTCAAAATGTCGGTATTAAAACATCTAATCCTGCATATGAATTGGACGTAAACGGATCTATTCGTGCTAATGTATATGAAAATTTTAAATTTAGTGATTTGCCTACAACAGACGAATCGACCTTTGATGCAAATCGTATACTTAAAGTCAAAAATGATGGAACTGGTTATGAATTAATTGATGCTCACGATATTGATGCTTATAGATTAAGAAGTCTTAAAGTTAGTAATGACGGAAATGTTTATGTTGGAATAGGTAGTACGGTAAGTAATAAATTAAAAATTAGTGGAATTTCTACTGAAAGATTTTATGTTGGAGAAAGAGTAAAAGCATTTGGTATCACTAAATTTGCAGATAATGGTCTTGTTGATTTGTCACCTGTTGCAAGTTGTCTTGCAACAAAAGTAGGAACCTCTGGAACTACCTCTACTTATCGTTATTGGATTTCTCAATATCATTTAAGAAATGGAAAGGTTGGTATTTCTTCTCAAATTCCTCCACTATCCGGAATTGGAATGACTACCATAGATAATTTTAATGACTTGAATCATATTATACTAACTTTAGCAAGGACTGATACTAATCACGGTATATTAGTTTATCGTCAAATTGGAGTAAGTACTAATATTAATCAAGCAAAATTGATTGGAATTCTTGGAGCAAAAGAATTAACATCATCAACTTCTGGAATAACTTGGAAAGATTATGGAACATATGAGCAAACTGAATGGTCTCCAAAAGGAACAGTAAATGAATATAATAATAATCAAATTCATTTTCCAAATATTGCGACTACTGGACATAGAAGAGGTTGGGCAATTGATAGAATCGTTTCAATTGGTCAAAGTTCTATAACTTTAGACGGTCAATATAAAACTAATTTGGGAATTGGAACGGATCAAGTTGTTAAAGTAGTACACGATAATACATATGCTATAGAACAAGCAATTGATAGAACTATATCTTCTGGCGGTAACTATTTGAATTTACCAAGTGGTACTTATTTAACAAATAAACTTATTATTCCTACTGGATTTACATTAAGTGGAAATGGTAAAAATACCATAATTAAACAACAATATTTTTCAACTGATGAGATTGCTGGTCCAACTGGATTAAGCACTATGCTTCCTTTTGATGGTAATTTGGTTGGAATTGGAACTACGAATCCATATGATATTACAATTGAAAATGTTACAATTGATGGTAATAGTGGAAATAATATTTTATTTGATGGCGAGTTGGATAATTATCTAGTATATTTTGAAAATATTTCTTCTTCTCTTATTAAAGGTGTAGAAATTCGTAATTCTCCTGGTCATGGTTTGTATGTTTATAATTCATCAAGATTGTCTGTAGAAAATTCTTCTTTTGTTGATGGTGCAATTACTGATAGATATTCATTCCAACCATTGAATGCTCAAGAATCAGAAACTTTAAGAATTAATGATTCTTTATTTGAAAATTATCCCGGACCTCTTGATCTTTCTGTAACTTCGGTTGTTTCTACTGGAGGAAATATTATTCGTAATTGTGGAACTGGATTGAGAACTTACGCATCTGGTAAAATTACAACTAGTAATAATATTATTCTTGGTCCATCTGATGAGTATATTCCAACTCCAGACATTTATGATAGTGATTTTAATTCAATTAATCTCACTATACAAAGAGGAGTTACATTCAATGGACCAGTTTTACAATATATTCAAGATGGTGATCCAAAAGACATTAGTTCTACTCAAGTTTCAATTGTATCTGCTGGAATTGGAACTATAGTTGGACAAGGAACTACCAATGAAACTCTTGGGGCAAGATTTTTAAACTTTAACATTACTACTCCAGATGCTGGTGTATTTGGTAGACAAAGTGGATATATCCAATTGTCTCTTACCAGTAACCAAACTAATACTCTTGGATTAAGTTCTTCACTTGGGTATGATATTATTGCAAAAGAATATTTAGAAAAACCAATTGGATTTGCTACATATATTGGTATTTCAACTGGTACTTTCAATGTTCCTGGAGCGGGAGCAACTAATTATACGGTTAAACTTAAAGATTTTGAACAATTCTCTGGAATTTCTACTGGGGATGTTGTAAAACTTGTAGATCATTCAGTATCACCTGATCTTTCTTCGTTTGAATTGACCGTTTCGGAAAAAATTACAATAAATCCTTCCGATAAGAGATTGAAATTGACTGGATTTACCACAACTTCTATAACTAACGGCGACGAGAGTGGATATATATCTATAAGGAATACCTTCACCATTGCAAAAGGAAGAGTCGGAGTAATTTAAGATGCCTGATAACACTAACGTCAACAATAGTTCAGCAGTCGTAGTTGTAGGTAGAACTGCTCCTGTTCCTCCTGGTCAACAGAAAGCAGAAAAATCGATACCTGTTGTTGTTGCAAGCGACCAAAGCCCAATCCCAGTAGAAGAACAAAATAAGGTGCAATCAGAAGTTGCATTATCATTACTTGGAATTCCTCGTTCTGAAGTTGCTCTTGGTATTTTTGCTGACGTAAACACTTATGATGTAAATCCAACTGAATGGGCTTCAACTCCCGAACAATTTGCCACTGTATCTAATACTGGAGCATATGCTGGAGTTTTGCAACCTATGGGATGGGGATTATCTCACGTTCCAGAAGAATCTGGGGCTTTAATTGAATCTCCAGCAGATAAAACTGCTATCCTTACTTCAAAAAGATTTTTTAGATATCAACCAGGACGAGTTTCTGCAGCGACATTTGGTGTTAAAACAAGTTTGATTGCTGATGATGGAGCTTCCGTTCAAAATCCTTGTGTTCGTAAATATGGTATTTTTGATAATTATGATGGATATTATTGGGAATCTAGAAATGACGGAACTGAAGATAATTTTTCTGTAGTTAGAAGAAGTCAGTCTTTAATTTACGAAAATTCTATTGTTTTTAGTACCGCAGGGCAAACTCAAGATTATGGTAGAACTAATCCATTAGAACCGTTAGCACCAAGAACATCTGAATCTGAAGCATATGCCTTTAACTCTGGCGGAGCATTAGCAGATCCTAAGCATAAACAAGACGCAGGTAAATCTAAAAAGTTTGGCGATTTGGTCATATTAAGAGATAATCTTTTAATGACTCATGCTGGAGTATATGACCCATCTCTTTTACAAAATGAGTCCCAAATTGGAATTACTTCAATTTATAATGGAAATACTATTTCTTTAGCTGGTCTTGCTAAAAGTATTACTAATGCTACTTATGATATTGGAACTGGTCTGATGACCCTTACGACTGGTAGTGCTCACGGATTTGGTGAAGGTAGATTTATTACTCTCACTGGTATTGCAATGACTTGTTATTTGGATCCATCTGTTCCAAAGATTTATCCAAATAGAATAACCGGATATAATGTATTAATTATAAATTCGTCAACCTCTTTTACTGTTAATATTGGTGTTTCGACTGTTCCTACATTTTATGTTTCTGGTGGATATGCAATTGGTCTTTCTACTGGACAGCACGTTTCATATTCAAAAGGAAGTAATGCTGGAATAATTACTGGATTTATAGCAGATACTTCAATTTATAGACTTGCTTCAGTTGGTGTTAATACTATAACTGGAATTAGTACTGTTACCTTAAATAAATTGGATGGAAGTGCTCTTACTGGAATTGCTACAGTATCTGGTATTTCGTCTCACGTATTAATTACTCCGGTTCCTTTTGTTCAACCAACTTCTGGAACTGTTATTGATGCAGCTCTTAATAAGTATACTACAATAAAACCGACCGGTATGTTTCCGTATATGTATACGAATGCTGATGGAAATAAAGAAGGTTATATTGATACTTCTTTACCAGTAGGGCAAACTTCAACATTAAAGGAACAAATCGATGATGTTAATTTATATTATGATAAATGGGTAAATCAAAATATTAAAAAAGATTTTTGGAATGTTTATGAATATCGTGTTCCAAGATCTAGATTTAGTGGTGATAGGTTGGATGGAATAACAGATAAATTATTATATAGTGATGCGGTAAGTGATAAAAGAGCAGGGCAAGATGTTATTGCTGAGGACACTGGTGAACAAATATTAGATACTAGTATTTGGGATATTGACCTTACTAAGGTTACTATGTATAAAATTGAATTCTCTTGGTATGGTGCTGTTGGTGCTTTATTCCTTGCATATGTCCCCGTAAGCAGTGGTGAAGCACGTTGGGTACGTGTGCATCACCTAAGGGCATCTAATCAACTGAAAGTCTCCTCGCTGGGCAATGCGACTCTTCCTATTACATATATGGTTTATGGTGGTGGTAATGCATCACGATTTGGGTATGCAAATGCTAAAAGATTAGAATCTGTATTTTCCTATGGATCATCATCAGAACATATTGTTAAGTATGGTGCTTCTTATTATATTGATGGAGGAGATCGAGGAACAGTAAAACTGTTTAGTTATTCTACACCAACATCGGAAAGTGTATATGGATCTAAAAGAATTTTTACAGTTGGTTCCGGTACTACTGAAGCATCTTTAACCAATGCTATTAATGCATCTGACCCATATATTATTGCAGGAGCAACGTCAGGACTTTCTACTTCTTTTTATGTTGGTTCTAAAATTATTACTGCAAGTCCTTTAGATCAAAATATTGAAGTTACCTTTGTAGATATTACAAATAGATATCTTTATTTGAATGCACCATTGAATTCTTCTTCTCTTGGTACAATTACTATAATTCCAAATCGTGTTGTCCCGTTGATTGGTATCAAATGTAGAGATTTTATTCAAAGTAGTAGTGGAAAAAGTGTAAGAAATAGAACTCAAATATACCCAACAAGACTTTCTTCTGGTTCTACTGGAGTCGTAAAACTTGATTTGTTAAAATCACCAATTTTTCAAACTACGTCTTCTACTGTCGGAGTTCTAGCACTTTCAGTAGAATCCAATATTGGAAAAAGAGGAAAACCAACTTCAATATCTGTAACGAATTCGTCTTATCTCTCTTCAAATACTGGAATATATGGTTATTTTAGGGGTTATTTTAAAAATGATTCTACTCAAAGAAAAATTAGTATTTTGGGATATCTTGAAAATCAAGGAACAACTAATGGATATTACTTTTATGCATTAGAATCCACATCAGATGATATTATTATTACTACAAATGATAATTTTCTTAAAGAAGAAAATCACAATTCAGTAGGAACCATTGTTTCTGCAACTACTACAGAATTTACTTTAGCGCAATTGTCGTCTGTTAAAATTAATCCTCAAATTAGAAGCCCAATTCCAAATACTGGTACGGTCGTTTCGAGTATTTTCGTTCCTGCTTCTGGTGAAGAATATGATTTGTCTCCTTATTTTGATTATAATAAAGAGTATCTATCATTCCCACTTACCGATAAAGTTGAAAGTTTATACTTATGCGCTTCTTCGCAAACTAATTATGATAGCGCAACACCTGCTGCTGTTATTTCGGCAAGTATCACTTGGGAGGAGCAGTGATATATGAATGGCGGAAAGGATATAAAAATAGGAGACGACAAAAGACCAGTTTCTATTATACCTAGTAATGAGCAAAATCTTTTCAATATTTCAAATGGTGAATTATTAACTGATGAATTTGGAACTCCATTAATTACTGAAGTTGATACTTATTATACACAAGATGCAACAAAAAAAAGATCAACTTCTGTAGTTTTTTGTGATAAGAATACCCCATATGTTAGATTGGAATATGAAAATATTGGAATAATAACTGCTACTTATGGTAGTTTAAATAATATACTTGACTTTTCTAATTCTGTTGGTATTGTTACTATAATTGGGGTGAAGGTTGGAGATAAGATTTTTGGGGCAGGTATACCTGATGGTACATTTGTTTCTAGAGTTTCAGATAATAATACATTAATTTTATCAAATAATACAACTTTAACCGGAATACAGACTGCAAAAATTGGTGTTAGACGAGCAAGTTCCGTACTTAAAAAATCTAATGTAGTTTGGAAAGTCGTTGAGCAATTTAAGGAGTCAAGTGAGGTAAGTACTTCTTTGCTTGGGGTTAATCGCGCAGAAACACAATTAAGTTTATTTTCTAATGTATCTTCCTATGGATTAGATCCTGATGAATTTGAATTTTATTCTTTTAATTCTGGAACTAGTTTTGGATCTTGGGAAAATAGAGTAAATGAAATTTACGGAAATAGATATTTAGCAACACTTACTGAAGAGGTGCAAGAATCTGCAATTAAATTATCCGCATTTCCTG
>Ga0247843_1007988_pt1 | contig 12635 bp, 7 predicted proteins | sample LaCruzMarch2017__FD_192420 | JGI IMG/M metagenome (GOLD analysis project Ga0247843, IMG submission 192420) | Freshwater microbial communities from meromictic Lake La Cruz, Castile-La Mancha, Spain - LaCruzMarch2017_8m | ecosystem: Environmental > Aquatic > Freshwater > Lake | place: Spain...
CGTGCGCGAGTGGAACAAGCGTCGCCACGACGAACGGAAGACGATCACCTGGACCTTCACGTGTCGCGACGCTCGCCGCGTCTTCGGGTATCGCAAACGAGTCAAGAAGCCCCGGTCAAAGCACTAGCGCATCTTTCGGAGGGGCAAAGACTGGTCGCGTTTCTCGTCGCCGCGCCGGCGCCACTGGATCCCTCCGACTTTGGCGAGGGGTGCTCCGAGCTGCTCGACCCTGGTGAGCTCATTCTGTATGCCGATCGGGTCGAACGTGAAGCGCCCGCTCAGAACGCCGCCTTCGACCAGATCCGCCGGCACGCACGCCGTCTCCGGATGGCCGCTGGCGCGCTCCGGCAAGCCGCTCGCTTCAGTGGGCTTGCCCCTGGACCACCTGCAGAGGCCTTCCTCACCCCGGCATCGCGGCGCTTCTTCGCGACCCAGCCTGAGAGATTTCGCACCGGCACGCTGTTGCTCGAGTCGCGCCGGATCGACAACCTCGCAGCCGAGTGGGAGCGCCGTCAACCCAGGTCCAGTGGGCTGTAGGCGGGCTCCGACGTCGGCCAGGTGGCGGTCGGCCTCGGCTTCGGATAGTGACCCCGCCAGGGTTGGCCCGGCGATACAGGAACCTGGAGCCGTTGGAGCGATCCTACTCCCGGCACCCCCGAACGGATACCTCACGGTCGCCCGTGCATCACCAGTTGTAGGTGTTGAGACTGTTGCATCCCCACTGCACGGCTGCCCCCTGGTTGTTGCAGCTGTCGCCGATGATCCATCCCCCACCGATGTAGTTGTAACAGGCGGGTTGGCCGCTGTTGGTCGTCGTGTTGCAGCATTTCATGCCTGTCCCGCTCGGGCAGGTGACCGTTTCGAGCGGGCACACCTGGGTTCCACACTCCAACTCACCCGTCGCTGTGCAGTACCCACCGACGTATACGCAGCCCTCTGCGAGCGCAGGGCACTTGCCGGTGCAGTCGGGGGTCGGGTCGCAGACGAGCTGGCCGCAGTCGTGGGCCTCGCCGGCGCAGGTGTCGCCGTCGCGGGCGCAGCCCTCGGGAGGGGAGGCGCAGCGACCGGCGCAGGGCTCGCCACCATCGTCGCAGACGATCGTACCGCAATCGTAGTTGCCAGCGTCGTCGATTCCCCCGCCCACGTAGCGGCAGCCCTCGGGAGGCGGGAAGCAGCGCGCGGTGGCGCCGCTGTCGCAGACGATGGTGCCGCAGTCGTAGGCGTCGCCGACGCAGCCGGCGTCCTCGTAGTGGCAGCCGCTGGGGACACTCGCGCAGCGGCCGATGCAGCCGGTCGAGCCCGTGGTGATGCTGCAGACGAGCGAGCCGCACTGCGCGCCGCCGTCGACGCAGGCGCCCGCCTCGTAGGCGCAGTTCTCCGGCGGGGACACGCAGCGGCCAGTGCACGGGGCGAAGCTGAGCTGGCCGGCCCAGGTCGAGCCGAGACCGGCGAGGAGGAGGACACCGCCGCTCTGCGCGATCGATGGGAGGCGGCAGCCGATGGACGTCGTGCCGCTGCGGGCGACGATCGGGCAGAGCTCGCCACCCACGAGTACGCCGCCTACCTGATCGAGATCGGTGCCGGTGATGGTGAGGGTCTGACCGTCGACGCAGCCCTCGAGGATGAGCGGCGAGATTGTGGTCGAGCAGCCCGAGAGCGCGGTCGCGACCGGGCCCGCTGGCGAGGTGTAGGTGTCGGTGCCGACGATAGAATCGCCGTCGATGTCGACCTCGAACGTCGTGGCCAGCCCTCGCTCGCTCGAGTACGGGATTCGCCCGGTCACGGTCGTGCCGTTGACACGGAGCTCGCCGAGCGCGACGCCGCCGAACGTGCGGGCACGGACCGTGCCGCTCGGCGCTGAGCTGAGCTCGAAGCTCACGAGATCACCGGCGAGCGCCCAGTTGCCCACGAGGTTCGTCGCGCCTGCGATGAGGGGCTGGCCGGCGAAGCGGAGAGTGCCAGGGACGATGGTGATCCCAGACGCGGCGCCCGGGGCGCAGCTCGGATAGCCGGTGTTGCCCCAGTAGCAGCTCTCGCACGTCGGTCCGTCGAAGGTCGGCCCGCACAGGCACAGGTAGCCGGTGGCGAAGCCGTCGAGGCACCCGGCGCCGTTCTGGCACTGCGTCCCGCACGTCTGACCCGGGGCGTAGACGAGCTCGACGTCAGGCGTGGGCTCGCTCGCGACGCCGTTGACGAGCACCGTGACGGTCGCGCGGCCCTGCCCTCGCGGGAGCTCGCAGGTGAGGGTCGTGTCGTCGACCACGGTGAGCCCCATGCAGTCCACACCCGCGAGGTCGCCGTTGACGACGACCGCCACCGGACCGCCGCTGGCGAAGCCGGAGCCGGTCACGGTCAAGGTCGCCTGGCCTTCGGACGGGCAGTCGCTCGTGACCTTGGGACCGAGCTGGATCGGGCAACCGCTCACCCCCGTGACGAGGATGGGCGAGGGCGCGAACGACACCGTGTCGCTGCTGGTCGTGGTCTGACCGAGCGCGGTCACGTCGAAGGCGAACGGTCCGCCGACGCCGCCCGTGAGCCAGCACTCGACCCCGGTCGTGGTCAAGCCGACGTTGACGCACGGGCGTCGGGCGCCGCCGCCGCCGGCCGGCCCGTACTCGACACCTATGTTGCTCGGGTTCCGGGGGAGGTTGGCGGCGACGATCGAGACACGCTCGCCCGCGTACCACGGGACCGAGAGCGCGCTCGTCGGGGCGCCGTCGCCCAGGCGCAGCGTGCCCGCTTCGAGCTCCGGCGCGCGGTAGGCGAGCCGCTCCTGGCTCCAGGTCGAGGTGTAGCGGCCGCCGATGATGAAGCGCGCGCGGAGGTTCCCGCCGAAGGCCGCCGTCGTCTCACAGGTGGCCGAGCCCGGGGTCACACTCGTGACCGTGCAAGGGATGACGAGGCCCTTGCTGGAGAGCTCGATCACGAGGTTGCTCATCGTCGCGCCCTCGAGCTGCCCCTCGAGGATGAGGGACTCGCCGCCGAGCGGGTCGAGCTGCGTCAGGCTCTGCTCGCGACCGAGCCCTGTTGCCAGCGAGACCTTGGTGAGCTGGCGTATCGCGCCCGCGGCCGGCGCGGTCTCGATCACGCCGGTGGCTCGCTCGAGGCGGTGATCGAAGGTCAGGCCGCTTCCATAGACGGTGGTGACGCCGCTGCCGCTGCCATCGAGTGGGTTCTCGCCGCAGACCCGCTGGCCGGCCTCGGAGAGCTCGACCGTCCACTGTACCGTCGGGTAGATCCGGCCTGGCGGCAACGCGTAGCCGCTGCCGTCGGCGGCGAGCGGGAATGCCTCGTCTGCGGCCGTGCCGCGGAGCGTGAGGGTGCAGCTCGCGTTGGGCAGCGGCTCGGCCAGGCCGAGCGCGAGGTTCCAGTAGGCCTTCTGGGCGAGCTCCTCGAGGCCGTGGTAGACGGCCGCCCCGTAGAGGTACCCGTTCGGGTTCGCGTGCGGCGGCACCGCAAGGTCGAGAGTGCCCTCACCGACTGGAGCCACCAGCGCCCAGGTCCCATCGGTACAGAGCACCTCGGCGTCGTCGAGGTAGAGCCACGTTTCGCCGTTGGGGTCCGCCGTACAGGCGAAGCCGACCACGACCGTCATGCCACGGTCGCCATCTGGGTCATGGAGGAGCTCGAGATCCGAACCGTCGGGCTCCTGGCAGTCGAGCTTGGCTGAACAGAAGATGTCGTCGAACTCGACCGCGATGTCGAAGAAGCCCTGGTTCGCTTCCCGCATGAACGTCAGGTCGAAGGTCACCAAGGTGTCGGCGTTCTCTTTGCAGTCGACCTCGAGCGAGCAGCCCTCGGGGCAGGGGTCGCGCCACTGACCGACGTCGGCAGTGTGGGCCGCGTCGTAGAGCCCGTCGACCCAGAGCGTCACCCGGTTCTGCACGCCGTTGGTGGGGTCGCTGTCCGAGTCGCTCGCCGCATCGCACGTCCCGATGTAGCTGATGTCGCCCCCCGTCGCGTTGCCGAACTGGCCCGAGCAGATGGCTTCGGAGTCGCCGGCCAGAATGCTCTGGCCAGGCGTGCCTCGCGACCAGACGACGCCATCGCCATTGGCGACCGCGATGTCGTAGCAGGCGTCCCCGACCTCGGTGAAGGTGAGGCTCGCTACGGCGATCTCGACGCGCGGGCCTGACTCAATCCCCGTCGTGCGGCCACATGCTGCGACGACGAGCGCAAATCCAAGTACGACGAGAGACTTCGACATAGGACGCTCCTGCACATGAGCACGTGCCCGTTGACGACCGAGCGCGCCCCCGTGACTGACCGGGAGTTTCAGGTGCGACGTGACCGCGCGACTGTTCGCAAATCCGTCGGCCCGCCTCGGAGACTAGGCTGGGGTCGCTCGAGGGTGGGAGTCAGGTTTTTAGCGAGGGGACTCAGATATTTTCTTAGGCCGTCCGCGCCCGCGCCCACGGCGGATCTCATGTCCCGGCCACAGCGGCAGCGCCACACGCAGCGGGGTCAGCCCGGGCTGTAGCCCGATCCGGCCTTCGGCGATCTCGAGAGGGAGGCCGTGCTCGCCGAGCGAGGCAACGAGGGCGTGTAGGCGCTTGGTGCGCGAGCTGGCAGACATACGTTCGCCAGACCAGAGGACCTCGGCGAGCGCGTCGCGCGTCGGCGCGGGCTCACCACGCTCGGCTGCGAGTGCGACGGCCCCAAAGAGGCGCATCACGAGTGGTGACGTCGACAGGTCGTGCCACACCGAGCCGAGGCGATAGGCGGTGCCGTCAGCCGCGAGACCGAGGACCGAGCTCGACCCGGTGGCGAGCCCAAAGGCTGCGCGCGCGATGCGCTGCGCCAGACGTACCCGGAACGATCCAGCGGCTGCGGGCGAAGCGAGCGCTGCCTCGAGAGGCTCCAACGGTCGTTTGCCGAACGCGGCGAGCCGGATCTCGGCAATCAGTGCCCAGAGCCGTATCGCCTCGTCTTCGAGGGTACCTGTTTGGGGTGGCTCGGCAGACAGTCCTGACGCCGGGGCAGATCCGTGGAGCGCTCCGAGAGCCCCTGAGAGAGCGGTCGCAAAGGCCCGCGAGAAAGTGGTCGCGGGGCGCGCGGCTGAAAGACTGGTCGCCGCGCGGTCAGGGCGACCGGCTGCGAGTGCAGTCGCCACATGATCGAGATGGGTCTCCGTCGTCGCTTGGGTCGCGGCCGCGAGTCCCTCGGTGAAGAGCGCGACCGCCGTGTCGAAACGACCGAGCGCGGCGCCGAGCGCTCCGCGGTCGGCCAGGGCCCTCGCACGCTCGCGCTCGACATGAGGACGGAAGCGTTCGACGAGCGGCAGCCGGGGGGCGACCTCGCCTTCCAGGATATCCAGCGCGATCTCGGTTCGCCCCGCGTGGGTCGCGAGGAAGGCCCGATTGATCTGAGCGCGCAACGCTTCCTCGGCGAAGCCGCGCTCTGTGAGTGCGTGGATGACAACGACGAGGCGCTCGTCGTCGCGCTCCGGCTCGGCCTGACCGAGGGCGCGGCGGGCGATGATCTCCTGCTGGAGGACCAGCGCGCTGAGCGCGAGGTCCGCCTTCACTTCAGGCTCGGCGGCGAGGTCCGCGACGGACTGAAAGTCCCAGCGGAACTGGCTCAAGATGACGCGGAGGGCTCTGACGCGCACCATGGCGCGTGGGTCGCCGGCGGCCACTGCCTCGAGGCGGGCCTGGAGCTGGTCGACCTCGGGCGAGTCTCCGTGGTCGGACAGGTACTGGACTACGGGGAGGCCGGCCGCCAGCAGCACATGGCGCGACGCCTCCTCGCTCTTCGGGTCGGCCAGCAGCCGAATCACGGCGCGGACCACGAACGGCTCGAAGCCTGTTCGACGGAAGCAAGCGAGCAGGATCCCGCCGGCGCGGAGGGCCATTTCGACTGCGGTGGTTCCCGGTCGCTCGAGGCCCGTGCGCAGGATGTGCGAGAGCCGCTCCTGCTCGGTGATTGCGACCGCCGTGACTTCGGCCGGCAGCAACGCGATCGGGTCGATGTGTGACGGGAAGCGCGCGAGCAGCGCAGCGGCCATCCTCTCGTACGCCTCCGCGCGCGCCGTCGAGTCGAGCCTCGAAAGGGCCAGCTCGCGCACGGTCTCGAGGATACGGAAGCGGTCGGGAACCGCTACGACCGGCACGATCAAAGACAAGCGCGCGAGCCGTTCGACGACCGCGAACCCCTCGGCATGCGGCATCGCTATGATCGCGATTGCCAGCCCGAGATCAAAGGTTCCTGGCACGACGGAGAGGCGCTCCAGCGCCGTGCGCTCGGGCAGTGCGAGCTGGCTTGTAGCCCACTCGACCGCGGCGTAGCGGGTCGCCTGGCGCGGCTCGCGCCCCGGCTGGTGGAGCGTGTAGTGATGGTCGAGGAGCGCATCGAGGGCGCGCGGCGTAACGAGGCGTGCCCGCGCCGCCGCGAGCTCCAACGCAAGCGGAACGCCGTCGAGCCGGGCAGCCAGCGCAGCGAGGGCGTCCTCGTCGTCCCACCCCGCCAGCGAGCGCGGGCCTCGAGCCCGGGCACGTAGGAGCGCGGCCGCTGGGGATTGGGGACCCTGCGACGCAAGCGGCATGAGTGGCCAGGCCACCTCCTCGGGGAGTTCGAACGGAAGGCGTGATGACCCGATCAACGTGAGACCGGGAAGGCTCGCGAGGAGCCGGCGAAGGAGCGGCCCTACCCGCCCAACGAGGTGCTCGAGGTTGTCGAGCAGCAGGACAATACGGCCCGCCTCCGCCAGGCGCGCGGTGAGCTCGGGCTCCGCCTCGCGACCAGGCATCGGAGCAGGGGCGACCCGGGCGCCGATCGAGACCGCGAGCTCGTCGGCGCTTTCGATACCGACCGCGTCCAGTGCGATGAGCGCCGCGCCGATCACCCCGGCATGGCGCGAACCGAGCTCTCGTGCAAGCCGGCTCTTGCCGACGCCTCCAAGGCCCACGATGGTCAGCCAGCGCACGTCGCTCGCGAGGAGTCCGCCGAGCTCCGCCAGCTCACGATCGCGCCCGAATAGCACGTAGGATGCGTTCGGCTCGCTGTCCTTGCCGGTTGGTCTCTCTGTGGCCTCCATCGGGTTGTGTACGTCAAACAAGCGGGGTCGGGCTGTCAAGGGCCAAGCTCGAAGAGGGCGCTGGGCGCGGCTTGGGGGCTGTTCCTGGCGTTACAGTGGGGGGGCGCAGACGGGCCGTTGGGTGATCGTCGGGCCGGAAGAGGCCGATTCCGGCGGGTTGGCCTGGGTTGCAGGGACCAGTGAGGCCTTCGTCCGCGTCGTCGACGAACGCAGGAGAGTCAGGCCGCGGTGCGCGCGAGCTGCGGGCTCTCGGTGGGAGGTCCGGTGGCGGGGATGGACCACTTGTCCGAGTGGACGGCTGCGAGGATGGCGGTGATGGCGTCGGGGTCGTGGATGGACGGGAGCTGCGCCCCCGCGCCCCGCGTCGAGATGCGACCGTCACAGAAGGGGCACTTGAGGGCGTCGATGGCCCACACTCGGGAGCTGCGCCCCCGCACCCCGCGTCGTCCCCCAGCTCATGCGCCCGGGGCACTTGGGTGCGACGGGGACTGGGCTGTCAGCCGAGGGCGTGGGGACGATCAGTGCGCGAAGGGTGTGGTGCGGTCTTCAGCGGCGGGCTCACACGGCTCCACCTTGCGGCGGGATCGTGATCCAGTCCGCCGCGTGATTGCGGCGCTGGCATCGGCGGGATCGTGATCCACCTCCGGGTGTGCGAACGCGCCGTCGGCAACGGGCACGCTGGACGGCATGAGCCGACGATGTACCGGGAACCACGTCTCGGCCATTCTCGCGAAGACGAATTCGGCAACGCGCCGTGCTGTGGGCGCATCGGCCGCCCAGCGCCCAACGGTCTGACCAGACGCGTGACGTACCCGAGGAACTGAAACCGGGGCCTCGAGCGGTGACGCTCTGGTGGTGTGAGCTCAGACGAGGATGAAGGCGCGCGCCTTGTCGACCACCGATGCGACGAGGTCCGTCGGTACATCGGCGGCGCGCGAGAAGCCGTGGGCGCACAGGATGGCGCTGGCCAGGTCTGGTGTCGCAAAGCCGCGCGGGATGGCCTCGGCGTAGAGCCAGATGGCGGGCTCGACCGACGGGATGTTGTCCTGGCCCGCGTGTGCTGCGACACGCGCCAACATGGCTTGCGCCAGGAGGCCCATCGCGGGGCCCCGAAGTCCCTGGTCCAGCAGCACGTCGGCGGCGGTCAGCTGGCGTCTGGCGAGGGCGAGCATTGGAGGCTCGGGTGGAGGTTCGGGTGGCGCTTCGGGTTTCGGGGCCATCGCCACAGGCGCGACGGACTGCGCGTCGACCCTGGTGATGCTCGGCGCCTGGCCCATCCGGGAGAGCGCGAGCCAGGTGCGACGGTCGAGGGCTGCGACGGGTAGCCCGGTCGACAGGGCCAAGGCGCGTTCGGTCGCCTCCGCGTCGACCCGCGCGAGCAGGACGACGAGCCCGGTCGACGTCGCGATCATCTCTTCGATCGTGTGACCGCTCTCGTCGAAGGTGCGCTGCGCAGCCGCGATGGTCGCCTGGAGGGTCCCACTCTCGTGGTCGTCATCGCTGGGTGCATGGCGCGGGACGTGTTGGTCGCCTTCGGCTGCGAGCGTCTCGGCGTCGGTGGCTTCGTCAGTTGCTACATCCGCCTCGGGAGTCGCCCCGACATCACCGATCTCATCAGCAGCGATTGTGTCTGGGGTCTCCCCTGCGTCGTCGGGCTTCGTTTCGTCGCGACCCGGCGCGAGGTCGTCCATCGCCTCGAGCGCGACCTCGACCATCTTGCGCGAGACCGCGACCACGTCGCCTTCGCTCTCGGGCTCCACCACCGTGCTGAACAGCTCGGCCTTGCCGCGCACGAGGCTGGCGACACGCTGTTCGTAGCTCGCGTCGGCGATCAGCAGGAAGACATGGACCTGCTGGCGTTGTCCGAGCCGATGGATACGTCCGATGCGCTGCTCGAGCACGGCGGGATTCCACGGCATATCGAGATTCACGAAAATCGAGGCATTTTGCAGGTTGAGCCCGGTCGAGCCCGCATCCGTCGAGATGAAGACCTGGCAGTCCGGGTCGTCGCGGAAACGATCGACGAGCTCGCCGCGACGTTTTGTCGGGACGCCTCCATGCAGGCGTGCGACCCCAAGCCCGAGGCCTTCGGCGACCTCCTCGGCGAGCCGGGTCATCTGTTCCCATTGAGAGAAGACGACCACCTTCTCGCCCTGGTCGACACAGGCCGCCTCGAGGATTCGAGCGAGCTCGTCGAGCTTGGGCGAGCCCAGCGTCTCGTGGTCGACGAGGTAGGCGGCGTCGCAGGCCATACGCGCGCGTTGCAGCGACGAGAGGAGCTCCTTTTCTTCGCTCGGCGTGAGCGGGCGCCGCTTCATGATGTGTGCGAGTCGGCTCGCGGCCGACAGCGCTCCGTCGTGCAGCTCCGCCTGACGCTGCGAGAGGGGGACGGTCACCGTCTGGACGATCCGGTCGGGCAGCTGATCTTTCACGAGTCGCTTGTCGCGACGTAACATCACCGGGGCGAGCCGCCGCCTGAGCTCCGACAGGTTGCGATAAGCGACGACCTTTCCGCGCTCGTCCATGACGTGGTAATTCAGCAGAAAGTGCCAGAGCGGTCCGAGCACCCGCGAGTCGACGACCTGCATCACGGAGTAGAGGTCCTCGAGCCGATTCTCGAGCGGTGTGCCGCTCAAGACGAAGGCATAACGCGTCTCGAGCGCCTTGATCGACGCGGCCGTCTTGGTCTTCCAGTTCTTGATACGCTGCGCTTCGTCGAGGATCAGCAGGTCGGGCGCGAGCTCGGTCGAGATGGCGGTCAGGTCGCGCACGACGAGTTCGTAATTGACGATGCAGAAGTGGGGGCGTTGCCGATATTGGGCGATTCGGGGCGAGGCGCCCCCTTCGACGACGACGGCTTCGAGCCCGGTGAAGCGGTTGATCTCCTGGGCCCATTGCCGCTTCAGCGACGCGGGGCAGACGACCAGGATCCGTTCGACGCCTTCGTTGTCCAAGAGCCATTTCGCTGCGGCGATGGCCTGCAGCGTCTTGCCGAGCCCCATGTCGTCCGCGAGGACGGCGCGCCCGGTGCTCGCGAGGAAGGCGACGCCTTCCGTCTGATAAGGATAGAGCCGCGCGCGGACGCCAGGCAGGTGGCCGCCCGTGCGGGCGATGCTGGCTTGAATCCGGTGCTTTCGCTGCGCATGCGCGAGATCCGTCATCAGTCGTTGGGCGTGAACCCGCGCGTCGTCGCCGAGGTGGACATCGTGGCGCTCGCCGAGGTCGCGTTCGAGCGTCGACCAGGCGTCCGGCATCGTGCCGCGAAGGTTGCCGAGCGGGTCGAAGTGGCGATCGAGGAGCCGAGTCAAGTCGGCGTCGTCGATACGGCTCGGGCGTCGCAGCGCGATGCGCGGCTCGCTGTCGGGTCGGAGCTCGAAGGTGGTGACCGGGCTCGAAGTCCCTTCGTCGCCCTCGGGTGCGAGGTCGTCGAGCGGCCGCCCCCGACCCCACGACAGGAACACGACCGGTTGGGCCGGCTCGGGCGCGTTCAGCTTGCGCTTCTTCAGCCGATGCAGGACCGCCTCGATGTGTTTGCAGGTGCCGAGCCGATTGCTCGCGAAGTCCGGGCACGAACACGCATTGATACGCTCGCGCGTCGAGCGGAGGTGCACACGATACGGCCGCAGCTTGGCGCCCGCGTCGCTGACGGTGTGGGCGCTCCAGGTCCCGAACGTCGGGTCGCCCGAGACGTGCTCGACCACGACCTCGGTCCGCGCGCGTTGCTGGCGCAGCGCGATGGCCTCCTCGGCGGCGGTGTCGTGCGCGACCTCGACGACCTGCGCCGAGTAGGCCAGCAGGGCGGCGACGACATGTTTGCAGGCCGGCTCGAGGTCAAAGGGGCAGGTGCAACACACGAGCGGTTCATGGTCCTCGTCGAGGGCCACATCCACCTGATAGGGCTGGCCTTTGACCGAGCCTTCCACCTCGGCCCACAGGCGGCCGGTGTCCCAGCCGATCTCGAGCACACGATTCTCGCGGAAGTAGGCGAGCCCGCGCCGCAGCACCTGCTCGCTCGCGAGTCCTTGAAGGCGGTCGCGGTCGAAGAGAAAGGGGTCGAGTCCGGGCGTTGGGCGCTGCGTCGGTTCGTTCATGGCTACCTCGAGAGGCGAGATAGCCGACGGTGATCGGGCCGTCATCCCCATTTCGTATACATTTCGGAGGGTGACCGGATGCGAGGTCGCGGGAAGGTGTTCTCGGTCAGGGGCGTTGGGGGACCGCTTCGAGGTGCCGGCGCGGAAGGCGTCGCTTGACAGCGGGCGGCCAAACCGGGACGGTCGCGCTCCGAATCGTGTGAGGGGGTCATCATGAACGTGTCGAAGAAGTCGCTCAGTGTCCTCGCGGTGGTCGCGGGGCTCGCCTCGTTTTCAACCGTCCCCATGAGCCGCGCGGAGAAGCCCGGCTTGTTGCCCACCTCGCCCATCCCGAAGGATTTCCCGATGAAGCCCGACGTCACCGTTCCCGAAGGCGCCCCGCCGACCACCCTCGTCATCGATGACATCACCGTCGGCAACGGCGCCGAAGCCGTCGCCGGCAAGACCGTGACCGTGCAGTACGTCGGTGTCGCGTGGTCGAACGGCAAGCAGTTCGATGCGTCGTGGGACCGTGGCCAGCCCTTCTCGTTCCCGCTCGGCGGTGGGCGGGTCATCCAGGGTTGGGACAAGGGTGTCGCGGGCATGAAGATCGGCGGTCGTCGCAAGCTCACGATCCCGCCCGAGATGGGCTACGGGTCGCGCGGTGCAGGCGGCGCCATCAAGCCGAACGAGACGCTCATCTTCGTGGTCGACCTGCTCGAAGTGAAGTGAGGCGGGTGGCGTCTAGTGCCGTGACCGAGGCATGATGACTCATGCCTCGCCGCCGTTCTGCGAACGTCGGGCGCTTCGCGCGTCCCGGCTCTAGCCCTATTGGACAGGGGGTTTCACCCCCTTCGACCCCCGCGCCGCTTCGCGTCGCCCCTAGTGTTTCGACCGGATCGAAGCGCTCCGGTCGAAGCACTAGCGAGCGCTGACGACGCTTCGACGGGTAGCCGCCTGCTCACACACTCCGAGATCTCCTCCGGTCCTCGACGCTCATCAGAGAGCGCGTTGAGGGTCCGGCCGCGGCCCCGTCATACCTTCAGGGGTCCGCGACCGGATGTGTTCTTGGAGAGAGAACAACGAGGACCACTGAACACAAAGGCAGGTTGGATGTCCACCTGATCCGATCCGATTTCGATCTAGCCCTTGTGTAATCAATGGGTTCTGTGGTTCTGCACAATCTCCACAGGGCGATCCGACGCACCGTCCGAAGGCAATACGATCATTATCAGCGGATCGTATTGGTCGCTCGTGGTGAGCGCGTCGTAGTGAGCGGGTCGGTCCGACCCGTCCATCAAAGGTACTCGTCGGCGGCCATCTGATAGATGGCGAGGTCCTCGGGGCTGTAGCAGCAGAAGACGACCTGCTCGATGGAGGGGTGCTGCTCCTGGAAGTCGAGCACACTCGACACGGCGATCTGGGCCGCGCGTTGTTTGGGGAACTTGTAGACGCCGGTCGAGATCGCCGGAAAAGCCACGCTCCGGGCCTCGTTCTCGAGCGCCAGACGCAGCGCGTTTTCGTAGCAG
>Ga0247843_1007991_pt1 | contig 12632 bp, 12 predicted proteins | sample LaCruzMarch2017__FD_192420 | JGI IMG/M metagenome (GOLD analysis project Ga0247843, IMG submission 192420) | Freshwater microbial communities from meromictic Lake La Cruz, Castile-La Mancha, Spain - LaCruzMarch2017_8m | ecosystem: Environmental > Aquatic > Freshwater > Lake | place: Spain...
TAATCATTCAATTTATCCAGTATTACTCTAACACTATTTTCTTGCGTCGTTAATAGTATGCTTGAAAATGCAGTTGTGCTACCCAAGATTGGTATAGACAACAACTCCAGTATTTCTTCACTACTGAAATTTTTAAACATTCTTTTTAACCTTTTAGGAAGTGAATTGTAAACAATATTTGTAAAATAACTTCCACCGGAAGGGTATTTTTGATGTAGAAATTCCATTTTTTGTCCTTTGTTCATGAAAGCCCATTTCCATTCAATTTTAATTATTTCAAGTATTTTCATATTTTAGCGATAGGATTAATAAATAGCGATTACTTAGTTCTGATACAATTCTACTAAAACCCCACTGAATGTCTGCGGATCTATGTTACCGCCAGCTAGTTTAAACGCGCTACAAAGTAGCGTATATATGACAGATTCTGGTTGGCTTTGCGCTACTTTATGGCGTTTATTTTTAAATATGGTATTTATTTTCGTAAACTATCGAAAGCAGAAACTATTTTTTGAAAGTTTCTGCTTGTTTATAATTATGCATCACCATGATTTTTGACTTTGGCTCCATTTGGTAGAATCAATTTGTTCGATGGCTGACGTAATTTCACCATCAGGCCGAAACCATATTAGACCCATCATATTCCCTCCATGCACCGATAAATTTAATTCAACAGTTTTCATTCAAAAAGGCAGTTAATTCGTTTTCAAATTTAGAAAAGCAATCCACAAAAACAAGAACGGATATCTAAATCGATACGTTAAGGCATTGTTCCCTGCAGAAACCCCGTAAAATCAGACGTTATTCACGTTGAGATTCTTTATTAACGCGTTATTTTCTTCAAATTCTTTGTGAAATTGCTAGAATGCCCTAAAATCAAGCTCCGTGAGGTTAAATTACCTTTGATTAACTCAAAACAGGCCTTTATTGAGCTTCTGAAACGGTTTATTGGTTTGAGGAAAGGGTTTATTGATGTTTCGCATCGGTTGGTTGACCTTCCGAAGGGGTTAGTTACTATTTTGTAACCTTTGAAAAGGTTAAACCAAACGTTCATATCTCGGCGAAGGTTGATTTTGGGGTAAACGTTGAAATTTTACAAGGAAAACTAAAAATACCAATACTAATTGATGGTATTATGAAGGTTTTTTGAATACTAAGATACACAGCCCTGCCCCTTTCGAGAGGAGAATAGCTTCGACGGAGCTTGGAATAGTTACGTTCATTGAAGCATTACCAACTTTGAAATCCATTAATCAGTATAATTTTTGATTCAGACAATCCCATTCACCTTTCATGGTAATGATTTAAATAAAACCCTCAAGGTTGAAAAAAAAACCTTGAGGGTTGATGGAGAAACCCTCAAGGTTGAAAAAAAATCGTTAGGGTTGGAGGAGAATCAGACATATCCCTCCGGCTTTCAAGGGTGGAAAAGCTTCGGCGGAGCTTGGTATTGTTTAAATGATTATGGTATTACTATCTATAAAGCAAAACCTTCAAGGTTGGAAAAAAAACCTTGAGGGTTAGGGGAGAAAACAAAACCTTGAAGGTTTGAAAAAAAATCGTGAGGGTTCGAAAAAAATCGTGAGGGTTGGCGGAGGGGAAAAGCTACCACGGACATTGGAGAAGCGATTGGAAAAGTTTAACCCAAATTAATTGTTAGGAGGTTTGACAAAACCGTACGGTATGATGTAGTTCGGTTTGATCCCGATTATGAGTTAAAACCCTTAATCCGTAAAAGAAAATGCCTATTTGATTAAAACGATTCCCCCCCTCCTTTCAATCCTCAAATCATTCCATTTGACATCATTTTGAGGCAAGTGGTCAACAAACTAGCATGTCATCCCTACCAACTGAAACATTCTGGCATCTTCATAATACAAATAATAATTATGAAAAAAATCTTTAAACCCCTTTGTATTGCTATCCTATTTATCTCCTTATGGGGAGTCTCTTCGTGCAAAAAAAATGATCCACCGGTTGCTCCCATCACTACGGTTCCGCCCAAAGACACTATTAAACCTAAACCAGTTGTGTTGGAAGATACCCTGAAGGGAAATTGGGTAGTGATGGAGGCTAAACACAATGGAAGCCCGGATTTTTCCAGCAAAGGCTTAAAACTCAACTTTAAAACTAACGGAACCTACACCTTAGTAGGTAACGGTTATGCGGGAACCTGGGAGTTTTTAGAAAACAAGACGAAGGTTCTGATTGATAAATCAACCCCGGAATTTAAAACGACCTGGACTCTCGTAAAAATCACTAACAAAAACCTGGAGATAACGTTTAAGAGTCCTTTCACAGGCGGTAATGCCGAATGGAAGATGATTCGGTTTTAACCCAAATTAATCATTAGAAGGTTTAACAAAACCGAACGATATGATTTAGTTGGGTTTAATTCTCATCGTTTAAGTAGTCGGCTTCCAATCCCGGAGCAATTCCCATAAGTGCGTGATAAATATCTTTTCGTTTATCGCGGCTTATGGGAATTGTTTCGTTTAGAATAAAAATACTCAACTTCTCAATACTATCAATTTTTTCAATGTTCACTACATACGATCGATGCACTTGCAGAAAATTGGAGGCCGGTAATAGCCTCACCATTTGTTCCAAGGTCAATTTGCATATCAGCTTTTTTGTTTCCAGATAGACGACCACATAATTCTCCATACTTTTAACAAAAAGAATTTCGGAAGGCAAAATGCGGTAATACTTTCCATTGCTTTTCAGAAACAAATTCCCGCTCGGGTGCAAGCGATCGGCAAACCGGTTGTTGTATAATTTCAATACCTTTTCTACACATTCATTCAATCGGTCCCGTGATACAGGCTTTAATAAATAATCAACCGCTTTAAGATCGAAACCTGTATGTGCATAATGGCTATAAGCGGTTACAAATACAATCATGGGGCCATCATGGCGTTTGGTTAAATAATCCATAATGTTATGATTTCTAAGCATGATATCCAGAAAAATCAAATCGGGTTTGCAGGTTTCACTGGCTTTAATGTATTCGTCTATACAATTAGCCTGACCTACCACTTCCAACGTATTTATTCTTTCCAATTCTCTAATTATTCCCCGGCGGGCAACCACTTCATCGTCTACCACCAAACAACGTATCTTTCTTACTTCCATAATGTGAGATTGCATGTAAAAACTCCTGAAGGCGTGAGATTATTTATTTCAAAATGATGTTTGTTCTGATAAAGAAGATTAAGCCTTTTGATCACATTATTTAATCCAATTCCGGCCCCGGTATTTTTTTCTACCACCTCGGCATTGAAGGAATTTTTTATACTAAAATCGAACCGGTTCGATTTTAGTCCGGCCCAAATATCTATCCAACCGCTTTGCCGTCCTTCGGGGTAAACAAACTTAAAGGCATTTTCAATTAAAGGCATGAGCAACAAAGGTTCAATTTGGAAGTCATTCTCCTCCAAATCAAACCTGCATTTCACTTTCAGAAAATCCGTCTTTCTTTTGGATTGAAATTCTATATACGATTGTATGTATTTCAATTCTTCATTTAAAGAAACCTCCTTTTGACTGCTGCTTTGCATATGATATCTAAGGATATCGGAAAATTGGGTAATACTCTCTTTGGCGTCCTTATCCTCGTCATTTATTTGATAAAAAATTGTATTTAAGGAATTGAAAACAAAATGAGGATCCATCTGAGATTTCAAATAGTTGAGTTCAGCAATAAGTTTTTGTTCATTCAAATCGGCCAATCGATGGTTGAAGTGCTTTTTCTCTCGATTCATTTTGTCAATAACCACCGCAAACGAACCTGTAATGATGATGGCCACCGAATCTAAAAGTTGAAAACAAATAGAGTTAAAAAAGTCAACAAAATCCGGGCCTAAGATGTGGAATAGGGTATAGACCATCACATGATAATAATAGACCATTGCAATAGCAGCGCCTAAAATAATAAAAGACAGGCCATAAAGTAAACCTTTTCGCTTCCAGGACCTGCCCCTTAATTTAAAAATACTATACCCCCCAACATACGAAATGATGGCATCTCCCATAGCATTAAGAATGACGTGATAAATATGCTTTGTAGGATTACCCCAAAAATATAACCGGTATGAAAAGAAAACCAGAAATAACATCAGGATAAGGGGAGCATTGGCAATGAATAGCTTTTTTGGGTTCATACGGTTACAAATGACGGGAGTAGTGAAACAAATAAGGAACGGTTCGTCACCAAAATACAACCTTCCATAAATACGATCCTACTGTTTATCATTCTACAAGCCATTAGATGGAATATGAGTGCAACACGTTGCATTTCAATACAGTCTTACTTTCAGATAACTCAAAAAAAAAAGAAAATGAAAATGAAAAGAACACTTACAATTCTTGCACTTATTGTTACCTTCTTTGTGTCTTGCAAAAAGGAAGAAGCCACGGTAACACCTGCCCCCACCCCTAACCCTAAGCCTCAAAAGGCATCAAAAAATTCAATGTTCAATAACATATGGACACTTAAGGAAACCTATGAAGATGGCGTTCAAAAAACATCGAATGGAACAGGTCGGTATGAGTTTACCAAATTCGGGGGTTTTCGTGCCGAATTCAATGGGGTCTTTGAAGATATTGGATCTTATGAGTTTACCACCAAAGATTCAAATGAGGTGAAAGTTAGTGTTATAGGAGGCGGTCCTGCCTTCACCTGGACCTTGGTGAAATTGGAAGAAAAGGTCCTGAACACCGAATTTACGGCCAGTGGCAAAAGGCTTAAATATAATTATGTCCGTTAATGTATATTGAGTATTTTTTCTATTTGGAAAAAGCTGCCTCGCGCAGCTTTTTCTTATTATACGGTAATTCCACTATTCAGAGGTGTAGATAGAATTCTTATGCTCGGCTTCTCGAGATGGCTAAGCTTTATTCGCGTAAATTATTTTTATACATCTCTTAAAATCCAACTACTATTGTATTCCAGAATTCACACCTATTTTGAATTTAATTTCACAATCCAAACTTCCAAACATCGGTACTACCATTTTTAGCGAAATGAGTGCCTTGGCCAAAGAGCATAATGCCGTAAATCTATCCCAGGGATTTCCCGATTTTATATGTTCCCCCGAATTAACAGAAGCTCTAACCCGCGCTATGACGGATGGCTATAACCAATATGCCCCTATGCAAGGCATATATCCCCTTCGCGAATCTATAGCTGCCAAAACCGAAGCCCTCTATAAGCGTTCCTATCACCCTGAGCATGAAATTACGGTTGTGCCCGGTGCTACCTTAGGCATATTTACCACCATTATGGCCTTCATAAATTCGGGCGATGAAGTCATCGTTTTTGAGCCAGCCTACGATTGCTATGTTCCCGCCATTGAATTATGCGGCGGAATTCCAAGATATAGCAGCCTAAGTATGCCCAATTTCAGTATCAATTGGGAAGATGTGGAAGGCCTTATAACCTCCAAAACCCGCATGATTATTATCAATACCCCCCATAACCCGGGCACTTCGGTAATGTTGGAGGAGGATATGAAACATTTGGCCCGATTAACCAGAGGTACCAATATCATTATCCTGAGCGATGAGGTATACGAACATATTATTTTTGACGGTGTACCACACAACAGTATCGCCTTACACGATGAATTGGTTGAGCGTAGTGTTATTGTTTCATCTTTTGGAAAAACGTACCATGTAACAGGTTGGAAAACAGGGTATGTGATGGCACCCGAATCCTTGATGAAAGAATTCAGAAAAGTATATCAATTCAATGCCTTTTGCACGTTTGCGCCTGCCCAATGGGCCTTTCATACCATGCTTCAATCGCCCGATACCTATACATCGGTTTCGGCTTTTTATCAAAAAAAACGGGACACCTTGGTTAATCTTTTAAAAGGATCGAAGTTTAAAATTTTACCTGCCAAAGGATCTTACTTCCAATTGTTAGATTATTCCGGCATTACCTTGGAAAACGATTATTTACTGGCCCGAAAACTAACCATGGAGCATAAAATTGCCACCATACCCTTATCTTCGTTTTATCACCATAAAAAAGATGATAAACTATTAAGACTATGTTTTGCTAAAGAAAATGAAACCCTTGAAAAGGCCGCTTATTTATTAAACACATTTGAATGAAAGCACTCCATAACGAGGAACTGATCGTAGCCGGAATCCAAGCCAATATTACTTGGGAAAATAAGGAGGATAACCTGCTGTATTTCGATACGTATATAAGTGGCATTAAAGCAGAACATTCGGCGGTTGATTTAATTGTTTTACCCGAAATGTTTAGTACAGGTTTTACGATGAATCCTTCTCCCATGGCCGAAACCATGAATGGATCAACTTTAACGTGGATGAAAGAACTGTCTTCGGAACATGAAATTGCCCTTTGTGGCAGCCTAATTATAGAAGAAGATGGCCGGTATTATAATCGGTTTGTATTCGTAAATCCTAATCATGAAATAACCCATTACGACAAAAAGCATCTGTTTTCCTTTGCCGGAGAAGATAAAAAGTATTGGGCCGGAAACAACAAAATAACCATACACTTTAAAGGTTGGTCTATTACCCCCTTTATATGCTACGATTTAAGGTTTCCTGCCTGGTGTCGGAATAGTGAAAAGGCCGATTTACAAATCTTTGTGGCCAATTGGCCAGAAACCCGCATAGCCCATTGGCAAAAATTGTTACCCGCCAGAGCCATAGAAAACCAATGCTATGTATTGGGAGTTAATAGAATTGGGGCCGATAATAACGGACTTCAATATACAGGGCATAGTTGTGGCCTTGACCCTTTTGGAAATGGTATTGGTGAGATGGAAAATAAAGAAGGATATAGTTTGTTTGTCTTAAAAAAAGAGGTCTTAAATTCTGTCAGGGAAAGGCTTCCCTTTTTAGACGATATGGATTCCTTTGAGTTCCTTTAAATAATATTTGGATAATTGAAAAAAAAACTAAATTGCACAAAAATTAATCGCGGTATACCCTATGAAATTTATTAAAACATTAACGCTGATCGCCATATTAAGTGGTGTAACTCTTTTTAGTTGTAAAGAAGAAGAAAAAACGGTAACCCCTGTAATACCAAAAACAAAGACAGAATTGTTAACCAGTAAAACGTGGAAAATGTCGGCACGTACCAACGACAAGCCCATTAAGTTTTGCAGTACTTGCACCGCATCCACCGATTTATATGTTCAAATGACCGCCTGTGAAAAGGATGATACCATTCGATTCTTCACCAATTCAACATCCAAGCGCTATGCCGTAACCAAATGCACCGGAGATCAAGCTATAGTTACCGACTTATGGGGCTTTGCCGATGGGGAAAAAATATTGTCGTGGGAATCTCAGGACTATACTATTAAAGAATTGACCGAATCTAAAATGGTTTTGAATCATAAATTCACCAAAGGTTCTGAGAATTACGATGTAGTTGTTACCTATACGCACTAAAATCCTTTAATAATTTACATTTCAAATGGCTATTCTCAAAAAGAGTAGCCATTTTTATTTTAGTTTAATCCATATTAATGATTAGAAGGTATGACATAACGGAACTTTAGGATGTTGTTGGCTAACCATTCAATATAGAGGGACTAACATAGGATAAGGTTCCCAGAGTTGGAGTACCGGTTTGTCTAAAAAATATTTCCTTTTATCATCCAAATACCGGGGAATGTGTATTTCACCTTTAATTTGCACCTATGATTTTCAAACCTTTTCACAAAGCCTCCCTCACTCTCAGTATATTTATGATCAGCATCAATACTTTTGGCCAAAAGCCCATTCCTTTAGAGGATTTTTTTAAACATCCAAAGAAAAGTGGGTATCAAATATCACCCGATGGCAAGTACATTTCTTACCTGGGGCCATATAAAAGCAGAATGAATATTTATGTTCAGCCCATAGGAGAGAAAAAAGCGAAGAGAATAACCAGCGTAACCGATAGAGACCTTGGGGGGTATTTCTGGAAATCAGGTTCAAGGCTTGTTTACTTAAAAGACAATGCCGGCGATGAAAATTTTCATTTATATGCTGTGAATGTAGATGGCACAAACCTTAAGGATTTAACGCCATTCGATAGTGTTAAGGCAGATTTTGTGGATGTTTTAGAAGATAATGACAACGAAATGCTCATCCAGCTCAACAAGGATAATCGGGAGATTTTTGATGTTTACCGTTTAAATATCAATACTGGTGAAATGACCAAAATTGCTCAGAATCCCGGGAATATTACTGGTTGGGTAACCGACCACGATGGCAAATTGCGTGTGGCTGTAACTACAGATGGTGTTAACTCCAGTTTATTGTACCGAAAAACAGAGAACGATGAATTTAAGGTGGTATTAACCACTAATTTTAAAGAAACGGCAAGCCCATTGTTTTTTGACTTTGATAATAAAAACCTATTTGTAAATTCAAATATTGGTCGCGATAAATCGGCCATTGTTAGGATGAACCCCGAAACAGGTCAGGAATTAGATGTGATCTTTGAACATCCCGAAGTAGATGCAGGAAATCTATTTTATTCCCGCAAACGCAAAGTACTTACATCCGTTTCATTTACCACCTGGAAAAGAAACCGTAACATATTAGATGAACAAACCAAGTTGCTCATTTCAAATTTGGAATCAAAGTTACCAGGGTATGAAATTTCACTGAATTCCAGCACCAAAGATGAAGATGTATTTATCGTGAGAACTTATAGCGATCGCAGCCTAGGGTCGTATTATCTATATACTTTTAGCACCAATACCCTTACCACCATTGGCGCTATAAGTCCTTGGCTCAAAGAAAACAAGATGGCAGAAATGAAACCCATTACGTTTATTTCCCGGGATGGACTTACATTGAACGGATACCTAACCTTACCCAAAGGCCAAGAGTCCAAAAACCTCCCGGTAATAATTAATCCTCATGGAGGGCCTTGGGCCAGGGATAATTGGGGATTTAATCCGGAGATACAATTTTTGGCCAATCGGGGATTTGCAGTATTGCAAATAAACTTCCGGGGTTCAACAGGGTATGGTAGAGCATTTCTGGAATCTTCGTTTAAACAATGGGGATTGAAGATGCAGGATGATATAACAGATGGCGTAAACTGGTTGATACAAGAAGGGATAGCCGACCCAAAACGAATTGCCATATATGGTGGAAGTTACGGTGGATACGCCACCCTTGCCGGCATTACGTATACCCCTGATCTCTATGCCTGTGCCGTAGATTATGTTGGTGTGTCGAACTTGTTGTCGTTTATGCAAACCATTCCGCCGTATTGGAAACCGTATTTGGCTATGATGTATGAAATGGTAGGTAACCCTGAAACAGAAACCGATTTGTTAAAGGCAGCCTCTCCTGTATTTCATGTGGACAAAATAAAATGCCCTTTGTTTGTGGCACAGGGTGCCAAAGATCCACGGGTAAACATAAATGAAAGCAACCAAATAGTTGAAGCTTTGCGAAAAAGAGGCGTAACGGTGGAATACATGGTTAAGGAAAATGAAGGGCATGGGTTTCATAACGAAGAAAACCAATTCGAATTTTACAGAGCCATGGAAACATTTCTTAAAAAGCATTTAAATAAGTAATTCTGAATTACCTTTCACTCATGATAAAAACAGTCGTATCCTTTGTTCTTGCCAGTATTCTATTGTTTACGGCATCTTCCGCCAAAGCTCAGTCGGGTTGGACTTTGCAAAAATGCATCGATCATGCTTTGGAGAATAATATAATGATCAGACAAGGGAAACTGGCTGTTGCCGATAAACATTTAAGTTATCTTCAGAGTAAGGAGGCCTTTCTACCAAGTGTATCGGGGTTTGCCAATTATAATTTTAGTTTTGGACGAAATATTAACCCGGTGAACAATACCTATGTGCAACAAAATGTTCAAAGCAGTCAGTTTGGAATTACCACCCAACTCACTGTATTCAATGGGTTGCATAATGTAAATACGTATAAATTAAGTCAAATAAACGAGGCGGTAAGCCTGAAAGATCTTGAGGTAATATCCAATAACATTTCTTTACAGGTAGCCACCCAGTTTTTGCAAATTCTTTTTAATGAGGAAACCATTAAAACGGTAACTTCCCGAATTGCTTCCACAGAAAAACAACTTGAAACAGCTAATATTTTGTTTAATTCAGGGAATTCGAATCAAAGTTCTGTGTTTGAATTAGAGGCCAAATTAGCATCCGACAATTTAGACCTGGTTAATGCCAGGAATAATCTTCGTTTGTCGTTATTAGCTCTGGCCAATTTACTTCAGGAGCCATTTGATGACAACTTTAAAATAGAAAGTCCTCAAATAAGCATTCCAGAAGAAGTGATAGTGGAAGGCTCAGCAGCCATATATAATAAGGCCTTACGCGTAATGCCCGAAATAGAATTGGCCATATTGCAACATACAGCATCCAAAATGAATGAATCAGTATTCAAGGCCGGCTACTACCCATCTTTAAGTGTCAATGCCAATTTAAGCAGTCTGTTCTCGAATAATTTCAAAGACTTTACCAACCCAAAAGTTGTGTTGGTACCCATAGGATATGTGCAAAACAGTAACGAGGTTGTTTTATCACCCAGTTATACTTACGATGGACTAAGAACCATTCCTTTTTCAAACCAGGTAAATAACAATTTGGGGAAATCGATCGGTTTTAATCTGAATGTTCCTATTTACAGCAACGGTAAGGTGCGAACTGCTGTAAAAAGAGCAGAAATACAATCGGCGCAGCAACAGCTTAATATTCGTAAAGCGGAGAACGACCTTTACACCACTGTGGCTACAGCCGTAGCCAATTATACAGGAGCCAGGTCGAAATACATGGCCTTATCCTTAGCTGCCGAATCGCAGAAAAAAAACTTTGACTTTAATTCTCTGCGCTTTGAAGCCGGGGCTCTTTCTCCCTCCGACTTGGTAATATCCCTAAAAAACTATGAAGTTGCTGAGGCCAATTTATTACAAGGAAAATATGATTTGGTGTTCAGAAAAGTATTATTGGATTTTTACAGAGGAAAGCCACTGGTGTTGAACTAAAGCCCAGGAAGAACTAAATAAATGAAAGACGACCAAAACTAAATAACGAAATTTACCAACCCCACCCCCCCATGAAAAAACGACTCATCATTGTAGGCAGTATTATTGTGATATTGGTTATACTGCTTTTTATATTTAAAGGCAAAGGCCGCCAACCCCTGAAAGTATCGGCTGAAGAAGCTGCCCTTAGAGACATTGTTCAAACTGTTACGGCAACAGGAAAGGTACAGCCAGAAATAGAACTGGCTATAAGCCCTGATGTGTCGGGAGAAATAACGGACATTTATGTTCAGGAAGGCGACAAAGTAAGCGAAGGGCAAATGCTACTTAAAATAAAACCCGATTTGTATGTTTCATCGGTGGATAGGGCTAGTGCGGGTGTAAATTCTGCCCTTTCAGGGAAAAAACTGGATGAAGTAATGCTTGCCCAAGCTAAATCACGCCTGGCAGAGGCGACAGTTAATTATAAACGATCGAAAGACCTATTTGAAAAAAAGGTACTGAGCAGTGCGGATTATGAAAAAGTAGAAGCTGCTTATCGATTAGCTCTGTCGGACGTTGAATCGGCTAAAGAAAAAATTGCATCATCCAATTATTCAATTGATAATGCACAGGCCAATTTGAGAGAGGCAAAACAAAATCTTTCCCGAACCATTATTTATGCCCCTACCGATGGAACCGTCTCTAAAATAAACAACAAAAGAGGAGAAAGAGTGGTTGGTACAGCACAGATGCAAGGAACCGAGATCATGCGAATTTCCAACTTTACCAATGTGGAAGTGAGGGTGGATGTAAATGAAAACGATATTTTAAAAATAAACAAAGGGGATTCGGCCATTATAGAGGTTGATGCCTATGGTGAACGTAAATTCAAAGGTCTTGTAACCCAAATTGCCAAAGCATCCAATAAAGCGGTTTCGGCTATGAGTACGGATCAGGTTACTACCTTTGAAGTAAAAATAAGGATGCTTCGGTCCTCTTACAGCGATTTGATGGTGAATAACGCCATTCCATTTCTCCCTGGATTATCGGCCAATGTTGATATCCAAACGCAAAGAGGCAATGGTGTAATATCGCTACCCATAGAAAGTGTTACCACCCGGGTGGATAAAAAGAAAACCGGAAAAGACGATTCGGATGGTAAGGATGAAATTGTATTCATCGTAAATAATGGAACTGTGGAACGCAGGAAAGTAACGACTGGCATTCAGGATAATATGTATATCCAGATTTTATCGGGAATTAAGGTGAAAGAAAAAGCGATTACAGGGCCATACGATATTCTATCTACCACCCTGGATTCAGGAAGAAAAGTAATGGTTGTAAAAAAGGAAGATTTATTCAAAGAAAAATAAGAGCGTGAAACGCATTGGAGGGTATTAGGAGTGGATACTCTCCAAATCTTGCACTAATTTTCTGTAATCATATTGCAAATCGTCATGAAGTTTAGAGATAGCTTTTTCAATTTTAATGATCTGGTTATCATAGAGTGAATTTATAACTTTATTCTCATAATAAAGGAGACCCGACACCCTCATTTGTGAACAAAAGTATATACGGAGTTCCACTTCGGTCTGCTTATTCCCTGAAAATTTTATGTACTTAT
>Ga0247843_1007992_pt1 | contig 12631 bp, 27 predicted proteins | sample LaCruzMarch2017__FD_192420 | JGI IMG/M metagenome (GOLD analysis project Ga0247843, IMG submission 192420) | Freshwater microbial communities from meromictic Lake La Cruz, Castile-La Mancha, Spain - LaCruzMarch2017_8m | ecosystem: Environmental > Aquatic > Freshwater > Lake | place: Spain...
CTATTATTGATGGTATGAAGGTTAATAAACAAACAGCAGACTTTATTGAAATGAAGATTAAGCAAATTCAACAAGACTACTGGCAACCAAACGCAGAAACCATAGCAGCAATTAAAGAAGCAGAGATTGCGGACCCAAAGGAACTACATACTTGGGAAGATGTGAAGAAGGAACTTTATGGCGACGAGACCGATAAAAATCCTCAACGCTATTGGGGCAATGGTAGAGACGCACACTTTTTCTATGGTGATGATTACTTAGATGCGTGGAAGTGCGCCGACATTTGGCACAAAGACATTTTCTATTGGCCCTATAACGGACAATACATTGTAGGACAAATTAATCCTGTGGAGTGGTATAAAACCAAAGGCGATGAAGTGCAGTGGGGCCCGATCTTTGGACCATTCAATAGTCCAGAAGAGCTGGATGGTTGGTATGTTGGGTTTTGGAATTGGTGGCATGCGTTGAGTGATGAAAACAAAGTTGTTTATCATAACATTCCAACTATGGATAATCAGTGGCCTTTATGGAACACAGACTATATTGAGATGTTTAGAAAGTATGCGGCCATCAAAAGCGAATATGATTATAATAAGATTGCGGCTGAAGCCAAGAATGATAAATATAGCAACATGACCGAAGAAGAGTATTTGAAGTTATACTATCATCAAGGACCAAAAGTATTCACAAAAGAATGGAATGAAAGAGTTGCGGGCTTTATTGGTGATATTAAAGAAATTGAATCCAACCTTGAAGAACGAGATAATGAATTTGATGGCGAGATTATACAAGACCTGGAACGGAAGTTATTAGACTTCTTGAAAAAGACTTTATGAATTGGAACATCTTTTACCTAATCAATAAAGAGTTTTTGGATTTACTTTTCCTTGCGGCAATTTTACGCAGCCAAATAGGATTAGTATTTTTAAGTATTAAAATTAGTGAGGACGATAATTATGGCTTGGTGGCCTGAATACATTGATAGAATGTTTGCGATAGCAGAGAAAGAAGGACTTGTAAATAAGTTTGGTTCTTTTCCTATATCTGTATTTGTTAGAGTGTGGGAAGAGCAGTATAAAGTAAAACTTGCGGACTTCATTGTTAAGGAGATGCATAAGTTTTACCATTTAGAAAAAGGCTACACAAGTGTTGTTGACGCTACTGCTTATTGGAATAGAGCAGAGCAATGGTTTTTATATGGGAGAGAATAGTTGGTGTAGTAGTCTTTGTAATCAGCTTCATATATTACTTTATTAAAGAAATAGTAATATATGTAAAACAAAAGTTTAGCAAAAAGTTGAAATAGAACTCATATTGTGATATAATTATATTATAGAAATAAAGGAGAAATTCTATGAAAAGAGAAAGAGTTGATAGCCGTGATATGACTGCCGAAGAAGCGGCAGCTATGGAAGAAGTAAAGTATTTAATGGGTTTTGTTAATAGTGAAAGCTTTGAAAAATCAGCACAAGATGAATTCGTTCAAGCAGTCGTTGGTTCTGGTGCGGCTCATGCTATGAAAGACCGATACATTTTAACTGCGGCTGAAAGTGCGGCTCTTATTTCAGCACTGCGTAAACTTACAGGAAGAAAACTACAATGAGTAATGTTATTACACGCATGATCGAGATTGCTACACAAGATGGTGTAGATGTTTTACGCATGGGTATTCCGAAAGATATTTTTATTGCCGAGTGGGAAAACGAATATGGTATGACAATGCCAGAAGGTTTCGTTGAAGAAATTGAGCGTGAGTTTTCAAAAGGTTTGACACCAACTATTGCGGCTCAATATTGGATACAACTTGATGGTTGGTTCATGGATAACAATGAAGAAAATAAAGACTTAATAATATCTGCGATAAAGCACGCCTATTCTAAACTAAATAGAAAAGGAACAAAAGAGTTTAAGTCTTGGTTTATTTATTTTTATAGTATGGAATACTCTATGATAAATTTGCTTACCGAAGAGCAGGTGCTGCATTGTTATGTTGTTATACAAGACCTTGCGGCAAAGAAGGAGTTTAGAAATGAATAAAGCATTAAAGAAAAAAGGTAAAGAGCTGGTCGATACATTAGAGCAGCTAACCGAAGCCTATCAAAATCTATTTGAGTGGTGGTATAAAGCAACTATGTCAGGTCTTGAACCAAATGTATTAGCCGAAAGTCAAATAGATATGTGTTTAGCAAAAGCAAAAGAATTGTATGCTGAATGTTACAATAGAAAGTAGGTTAGCATGCATATTGAGGCAAAGAAAAAGCAAATAGAAATGCTTATGTATTTACTTAAAGGTAGTAAGCGAGAAAGGTTTCGTGATTTTTTAGTCAGCGAATTTACCGATGAAGACTTAAAAGAGCTGAACCATGCTAACGCAGATAAGTTGTTAGCATTTTTCGGCAAGGTCTAAACACTTGCATATTGGAAAGGAATATGGTATAATTATATTATGAAAAAGAAAATAGAAATAGAATATTCTTCAAAAGAAGAACTCATTCAAATGATTGTGCGGCTGTGGGATAGTGCCCCAACTTATATAGCCAAGCAAAGAATGATGGAGTTTTTAATTACTAACTATCGAGGTATGGATTTAAGTTCATTAAAAACTTTACGCGAAATGCCTTATAATGAGTTAGAAAAAATGTATCTTGCTGTAAAGTTTGTTTCAAATAAATAAAGGAGAAAGAATATGCCAGAAGTTAAACTATATGACGAAAGAGATTATGATTTTTATAATCCAAAACCATACCTACAACATTTGGTAAGTATTTGTCTTTTAAGTAAAGATAGTCAAAATAGAATTGCTTATGATATTGATGACGACAAGTATAATTATTTGTTTGTTTATCAAAATGAAGAAGATAAAGAACGAGATAGTAAAAAAACCCGTGTCTTTCATAACGACTTTGTTAATCTTGTAAAAACAGAAAATGTTAGTAGAGTTAAACAAGCACTTGAACGAAGTGTTAATAGTTACGCTAGCAACCTCTTTAATAACTTACAAAAAGAAAAATCCCGAATTAAAGAATTAGAAAAAACTATTGCCAATGCTCAAATAATTATTGAGGAACGCAAAAAAGAATTAAGGGGGATTGAAGATGTCATTGCAAAATATGCAAACCCGTCAGGAACTTCTGAAGTCCCTTTCTAATGAGCGAGTTAATATGATTACAAGAGCTGCGGAAGCCAAGAAACTTCTTGCAACTTTCGTATATAAAGGTTATGATGACCCCTTCGCAAAAGGTAGGTTATTAGAAACCATTTCCAAATGTGATTTCCGTGTGAAGGAAATAGACCAGCAGATTAAAAAGTTAAAGGAGGTGAACCTATGATTTTAGAAATTATTATCGGCGTAGCAGTTGGAGTATTAGTTTTAGTTTTAGCAGGTATTGGCATTATGTTTTTAACAATGCATGCATTAGCAGACTACCGACGCAATAAAGAAGTGGCAGACAGCGTATTAAATAAATATCTTATTGATATGAAGTTTAAGATGCCGCCACCAATGCCAGGACCAGTAAATCCAAACCAACCTCGTTAATTTACAACGGGGTTGTTTTGTGCTATAATTATATTATAAGTGAAAAGGAGAAAACTTATGGCATTTTATTACGCATCAAAAGATAAAGAAAGAACCTGTCAATATACAGGTGAAAGTTTAGAATTAGAATACTGGATTTCTAATGAAGGAAATTTCGCAAGTAATGATGGGGCTTTTATGGAAGCAGATTTTCAACCTGCGGAATATAAAGGTCATGAAGTATTTGTAGAAGGTGAAGCACCAAATAGTGGTGAACTTTTTGTGTATGTTGATTTAGAAAGTTTTATAACTATGAAAGACGGGCAAGAGGTGTTGGGATTAGCAGCGATGATTGAGTTTGTAAAAGCACACCCACTTGTAGATATTATGTATATTTATGACTTGGCTAGTGCGGCAGGAGACTTCCGTGTAAATGAAAAAGGTAATCTTACTTTTGTAGATGGATTAACATATGCCGTAGAATTAAATCCCAACAAAGAAAACTTTCTTTTTTATATCGACGGATTGCGACTAAGATTTATGCCTGCTGACACAAAATTATAAGGAGAAGTTATGAAAGAAAAAGCACCAAAGTATTTTAGCATTAAAACAAAAGTAGAATATGAAATTGTAATTGAAGCAAAAGATAAAGACGAAGCAGTAGAATGGGCTAATCAAGTTTTGCCCGAGATTATAATTTTAGACACCACATATTCAGATCGCGTAATGTTAAAGAACCGCGAAATAAAAGTCGGGACAATTAAGAAAGCAACAATATAAATGGAAGACAAAATTAAAATAGAATTAAAACCTATTCATATACCACCGATGATAGATGTAAACGTAAAAGAGCTGGCTGAAAAAATCAACCAAATCATTTTCGTTATCAATGAACTTGGTATAACTATTTATAAGGAAGATGCGGCTGCCATGGAAAAGTGGCGAGAGTTTTTGAAGGAGAACAAAGATGGAAAAAAGTAAATTGTTTAATAAGCCAATAGAGGAGCTCGAACCACTTGAAAAAGTATTGGAGTTTATTTATCGCTATGACTATCCTTTAACCGATAGTGGAAAATCCATAGCCCAGAAAGAACGCAATGAACTAAAATATAATCTAACTGAAGTTATTGCGGACATTTTGGAAGACAATGGAATTGAGTATATCACTCGAACCAGCGATGGTTATATCCTGGAAATTCAACATGAAAGATTAGGTGTTGTTCCTATTGAAATAAACATCAAAGTAAAGAACATTGATTTTGATATTGGTGGAGCCCAAGAAGATTGGGACATTCGTGTCAAAGAAAGAAAAGAAAAAGAAGAACGCAAACAATCAGCACTTGCGGCGAAAGAAGCACGTCGCCAAGCCCGTGAAGCGAAGCTTAAATAACAGCAAAGTTTTCTATGTATCAACGAAATGGCTTAAAACAGGTCATTCTTTTGGTATTGGATAGCCTAGTTTACTCCAAAGAGATACACTATTGCTTATGGTTGCGCAGCAACCGGCGAGGTTGAGCATAGGGAATTTTGGCGTTAGCCAAAACTTCCCGGCTATGCGAAACCGAGTTATAAGCATGCGTTAACACGGGTTACGGACGAACCTCCTGCGTCGGTCCGTCCTAGTTGTAGTATTTTTGGGAAGGGTGAGGTGGACTATCCTCGAGGACGGCAAGGTCATGTTTGGTTCATGCAGCCTGACTGAATATGTATTCTATATTTTACTTCTATCACTGCAATAAGTCAAATTTTCGCTATCGCAAATTCCACAATGTGCGGCGCGAGATCAGCGAATATTTGAGTTACGGCATGGAATGTGCTATAATTATATTATAGATAAAAGGAGAAAATCTATGAAGGAAACAGCGATTAAGATGCATCTGTATATTCAAGGTGCGGACTTTAATGTGGAGCAGGTTGATGCTTTGTTAAAGATAATTACACAACAAGCAACAAAAGCTGGCATACCAATGACTTTTCAAATTCACGAAGTGGAGGTAATTGACGATGGAAAATAAAGAATATTTTATCTGGTTACGAGATGACGACCAACCCATGGAAGACTGCTATGCGGCCTATATTATTAGGGTTTATGGCAAAGAAGACCGAGACCTTGTTTGGGACTTATTCAAGTCAGGGTGGGCAAATGAATTTTTTGAAGACGAAAACATAAAGAAAAAGTATGTTATTTTTGAAAACTATTTTTTAGAAAAACTAAAAGCAGAGCATGGTTTAGATTTAGAAATAATTGACCATGACACACTTTCTTTTTTTGGTGGTGGATAATATGAATAGTAGAATAAAATTTAATGACAAACAATGGGATGTAGAACTTATTGAATATCAAAAGTCCGGCCATATGGGACTTTGTATTGTTGAAGTTAGTAATGAAGATATAGTCCAAGATTTTTTAATTAGCACTCACATAAGAACATTAAAGCATGACGAAATTGCAGTATGGAACTTTGATGGATTTGAAGGCATATTAGAAACCTTAATTAAAGCAGAGGTTGTAGAAGAGCCACACAATTACATTGAAAAAAATTATGGCGACTTAAAATATATGGTTCCCATTGTGCGGCTAAAAATTTCCTTTATGAATTTAGTCGGCATCAAACCATCTCAATCCAAACAAAAATCGCATAGTATCGCGAATTCGGCAAGGCCCGCCGCAAAGTAGGTTGGAGGAAACTATCATGGACTATAAAAAAGCATTATTAGATATTATAAATGAGTGGAGCAAGGCTTTCTTTTCTAAGCACCGCGATGCCGATGTGGAAAAAGTTGCGAGTGCTTTATTTAGTAAATTTAGATTTCAAGTTGAAAATGAAAGTGAAGTTAAAGTTATGTTTATGTTATTAAAAATAATGATGTCAGAAGGGGTGATGTTAAATGGAACAAGACAAATTGAAAATCCTAGAAGTGACGCTTAAAGAACTTCGCAATAAAGTTTTACTTGACGAAGATATTAAGAATATGTTTTTGAAAAATTTTCCAGAATTAGATTTTGAAGAAACAGTGGACAGCACACTTGTAGAATTGATGGAGTATGCCCTTCAAAAAGATTATGATGTTTTAAGTCTTTCTTTAAAGGGTGCTGAATTATTTTTCTTGTCAGTATTATCTAACTTAGAAGATGACAGCGAAGAGCTGGAAGAAAACCCAAAAGGAGATGAAAAAAATTATGGCAAAGCTTAAAGGTTATTTTGTAAAAACAAATGAAGCAATTTATGATTTATCTGGACCGATGGGATCTGAATTTAAAGTTGTAAAAGATGGACTTCATACATCATTAGCATCAGTAAAAAATGGTGGTATTCTTTTTGATGTTGTAGAAACATATCAAACATTTGAAGACCTTGTAAAAAAAGGTAAAGACATTGCGGAAATTATAGAACCTAATACACCAGTTAGATATGCGGTTATTAAGGGAGTAATAAATGATAAAGTTGATACAAATGAAGGACTCGTAGACCCTTCATACATTAAAGCAGTTTTAGATTATAATGATTGGACTGACTCTTATACTCGCTTTGTAATTTTATAGGAGCACGTATGAAGATAAAAGTTAAAATGTATGGTGAATGGGTTGAATACAAATCCAAAAAAGTAGCAGAAGAAAAACTATTAGAGTATATGATGTGTAGTGATGGTGCGGAACGAGACCGATATACTCGTGCTTATCTATTCATAAAAAATGGTAGAAAAGAAATCAATACCGATGAGGAAATTTATTAGATAACGCGATTACGACAAAGTGCGGCGGGCTAAAAGCTTGTCGCTTTTCTAATTATGTGATATAATTATAGTATAAAGGAGAAAATATATGACTTATTCAATTATCCGTATTTATCACCCAGACTTAAACAAGCAGAGTCGTATTATTAAAAAAGGTCTTTCATTAGAAGAAGTGCAAGCTCACTGTGAAGACCCAAAAACATCAACCGACGATTGGTTTGATGGTTTTGAAAGAGAAGAATAGGAGGATTTCTTATGGCAAAGCTACCAGAAATTAAAGGCGGCCTTACCTCAAATGGGAATTTGAAAACGCAAGTGCATCAAAATCTAAAAGAGCAATATGCGGCGAAAGTTGCAAAAGCCCTCGGATTAAAAACTACACCAAACGGCGATTTCGCTATCGAGATTGCCACAGCTGACGGTGCTACGGTTTATGCCCGAGTAGATTATGCGATTACGACAACCAATCCATTTGTAGATAAAGGCAAGACTAAGACGAAAGACATAGATGCAGGAGCAGATATTACAGTTCCCAAAATATGAGAAAACCTTTTACTATTATTGAAAATGCGGCGGCAATGATTAGGCTTCTGCAAGAACAAGGTTATACTCAACGCCAGGCTTCAATCATTACAAAGGCTAACAAAGATTTTGTTAGTCGTGTATGGAGAAACTTGTCTTTTCAATCTATCAAAAGCGAACACTATCAGACCCACGACAAATGGGAAAAGAGTAAGTCTGTGTTAGATAAGTTATTAAAGGCTGTTGAGATTCCAGGATCCGGCTCCTTAACTAATAATGATAAAGGTTATATTCGTTTGCTTAAATATTGCGGCGTCGAGTATGAAGCGATTAAGACAATATACTCAGATCGTCCATTCCATGAACTTAGAAACATATGGTCTCTTGGAACAAATATAAAATTACAATGGTTTGATCCATCTATTTTAGGTATTCAAAAGGAAGACTATTTTAATTTTATATCAACATAAACTTGTTTTACATCTTAACACATGTTATAATTATAGTATAGAAAAATAAAGGAGAATATTTATCTATGACAGAAAGAGCATTTAGGTTAGAGGACTATATTGCCGTGCCGACTAGCGTAGAAAGTGATAAGATAGAATTATCTAAGAAACACTTTTACTCATCAATCACTCATGAGTATTGGCATCTTGGTGAAGACCATATCAACTACTCAACATATTTATTAGCACAAGAAAGCAAGTTGTCTTTCAACGAACCAGTATTACATGGCAATCAAGTCTTTGAGCTTTCTAATGTTATGCCAGAGCTGGACTACTACCGGACTATGTATAAGGTTATTATGCGACACCTTTCACAATTAGATTTTGGTATGTGTATTAGAGTAAATGGTTTAACTTTTAAAGATTATGATATGTTTTTTGATTATATGACTACATTATTTACCGATGAAGCACTTGTAAATAATGTTTTGATGGATAATATTACTATTGACCTTTCTGGTCTTATCATAGAAGATGAATACTTTTTACGCCATCACCCAGACCGCGACAATATCAAAGCTAATCCTATTAAAAAATATCAAAAAGGTATGAAGATTACTCGCTTCTTTACTTCTTTTTTAGAAGTATTAAACAAAAAAGATAAAGAAAGTGAAAAAGTAGTTGGTCGTTTTCGTATTGACCCAAACGATAAAGTTAAAATTTTTATGTCTGCCTACTTACCTTCATTCATTAAAGCAGGAGCTGTTGGTCATAGTTGCCTTTCCGAAGGTGGCGTCAACGAACACGCTACTTTTATGACACTTGGTTATAAAAATCTTTTAGTTGTTCATGATAGTGATTTTTCGTTCCGTGCTTTTTTAGCATTAGACCATGTAAATAAATACTTTACTATGGCTCACACGTATCCACGTGAAAACTTTTTCTTACAACTTATTACTTACAAATATTTAGAATCTCTTGGTTATAAAGCTGTTAGAAATTACTTTCAATTTCCACAATATATGGATATGGGTTTATCAGAACATTTCAGTGGAATAAGTGTAGAAGGCGATAATAGAGATGCTTACAATAAATTTGATGAAGGTATCTTTAAGTTCTTTGGTAGGTCAGAAGCTGGTAATCAAAGCATTGCCCGCACCTATGGTTGTGATGGTTGCGACAAGAGCAGCGTCAATCCTGACTTTTTAGGTGGAGAAGACTACTGCGAATCGTGCCGAGAAAATGACGAAGACTATGGCCACTGTCAAAGCTGTGATGAAAGATACCACAGCGACGATTTATATTATGATGAAGAAAATGAAGAGTCATATTGCAACTCTTGCCGTGACAACATTGAAGAAGAAAGAGAAGAAAAACGCCAAAAAGAAGAACAAGAAAATAGTAGTGAAGAAGGTGAAGGCGAATCTAATATTACTGATGATGAAGAGTCGATTAATGTTGATACTATGCGGACCAAACTTAGTGATATGAATTTACAAGTTGGCACCAACTTAGTTCGTAGTCATGATGCTGATACTTTTTACCCAACATTAAAACTGATGAAGCACCTGCCAAACCACATGAGCGATAAAGATGTTAGATTACTTAGCATATATAATAATAAGGTCAGCAATTATCGTGAGTTTATGATTTTTGCCTCACTTATGGAATCCATGGGTATTGGTTGGAGAGATAATAATATTGCGAGCAAGTGGAATCCAACTAAGGGAAGCACAAGATATCCATATAATATAAATGTTATGTTTGAAGAAAGAGCAAATCATATTAATACTCCACACTTACTTTATAATTCCAAAGATGATGCACCTGTGAATGAGTTGTATTTACGCTACTTCTATTTAGCAAAGAACCGATTACTACAAATTAAAACAGAAAAAACTGCATATGCTATGGCGTTAGCTTCAGCCAACGCTGACCAAGTTCCAATCGCAGACCAACTACAATTCGTTTCAAAGAAATATTCTTATGCTGACTTACACTCTATATTACCTATTGAAAAGACCAGCAGAATTGAGTTTGACAGTAATGCGGCCTATGATATGTTTATGTATCTAGCACATACTGTTGGTTTTTTATGGAGCGACTTAGCACCATTACATACCAAAGTTTCCTACATGGCTGACCAAAGCAATATTACAAAACACTATTATGAAATCAACAATAAAGGTTTCGTTAGCGTTCATAACTATGAAGACCGCAAACCAGATGGCATCGTGACCATCACCAAAGAAATGTTAATTAACTTGTCAAAGAATTAAAAATTGACAATTTACAAACCGTGTGCTATACTTATGGTATAGTCATTAAAGTAGAGTAGTAGTAATCTCCTTACTGCTATTCTACTTAATTTTATAAAACTTACATTTATTGTAGTTTTTATAAAATTATTAGAAAGAGGTGATAGAATGGCAAATAATTTTGACCCACTATTAGCTGGTATAGCTATAGCTATGGCTACAAAAAAGAAGAAGAAGAAGATTAGTAATAAACCAAAAAGTCCTCTTGATGATGATTTTGATTTAGAGGCAAGTATTAACGAACATTTTGAAGAAGAAGAAAACTAAAGTGCTGCCTTAGCAGCGGAGTGATGTTAATGGCTGAAAATAAAACAGTAAACCCTAAGTTTTATAGCAGGTATTCATTTTCATCTGTTGCTATTTCATCAAGAAATGTTAAATTAAGAAAAAGATTAGATTTAGCAAAGATGTTTCCCGCAGGGATGGGTGCTATATATTCTTTTGAATTTTCTGTTGGCCCTTCAGATAATGATAATGACCAAGCAAGACTTCACTATATAGGTCTTTCTTTTTCAAACCCTACTTTAGAGCGTGTTGAAGGTCATAGAGAAGATGCAAAAAGTGCAAGTAAAAAAACTCTTGATTATTTAGGATATGCGGCAGCAGTATATAATGAAAGACCTGGTGCAAGGAATGTATCAAGATTTCAAGATTTAGTTGAAGTTATGAATATAGTTAGCATATTTGATTTAGCTCTTATGGAAAGATACTACATTCAAACAGAAAAAACTATGGGGTCTGGAGCATCCACTTATCAAAGTTTTGACGAGATGGTGAATGATAGAAATTTTGTTAATGGTAAAAAATTCACAGTTAAGGACATACCTTTAAATACAGAAGCTGGTGGTCAGGGTGGTCCTATTTTACAAAACGCATTAAGATCTGGTGAGACATCTCGTGTCGTCACACCTGAAGATATCGTATTCGGAGCTTTAGCATATATAGAAGATAAAGATAAAGATGTTTTAGATATGAGAAGTAAATATATGCCATCGGAGTTAAAAGTAATTCCTAATGATTCACTGATAATAAAAAAATATAATCTTCCAACAAATTCTCCTTATGATTTTATATTACCATATAAGGTACATTATATTATTGAGACATTTGCCAGGTTGGGTGCTGCACACACAGCAATGGCTGATGTTCTTAAAAAAACAGTCCAAGATAGTGATTCGTATAGAAATGCATCAGGTGCTGAAAAGTCAGCGCTAATTGAAAAAGCAAAATCTGATGATAAAAAATATGATGAGAAATATTCTTTACAAGGATATTTTCAATCATTAGCTGCACAAAAAGAAAAAGCAAATATAACAAAAACAAATATGACAAAATCATACATAAATGTTGGTTATATAGCAAGAGTTATTAAGATATCCGGCTACGATGCAAAAGCAGAATATCTCTATGGTGATAATCCGAACTATTCTGGTAAGTTTAAAAATAAAGATTTTGCTAACGCTTATGGTAAAGTATATCAAGTAGATACTTCAAAACCTACAATGTTTAAATATTTCGCCCAAGGTTTTTTATCAGCAATGTTTTCAAACAATGTAAAGGTTCGAGACTTTTTAAGGGACTTTGATATACAGTTATCAAAAGCTGATGAACAAAAAAGTCAAAAAGCAATAAATGAAGCTAGAAAAAAGTTGTCAGAGAACCAAAAAGACATTATGCAAGAACTAGCCAGAATTGAAATTTTAGACCTAATAGATGAGTTAAGTAAAGAAAAAGGAAAGAATATAAAAGTTAATAAAGAAAATCTAGAATTATTAAAAAGTAAAACAATTAAAGACATAACGACTGTTGTAGATAGGGTTATAGAAATATTAGATAATACATTGCCAGGAGGATTAACAAATGAAGAAAAAATATTTCTACATGCTAGAATTAGAAACATCGCATTTGCTTTCAACGTTGGCAAAATTACAACTGGTTAAAAGTTTGCATTTTACATAAAGTGTGTTATAATTATAGTGTAAGAAAAAATCTTACACTATTTTTATTTAAGTGCTCTCTTAGTTTAATGGTAGAACAACTGACTTGTAATCAGTAAATAGGAGTCCAATTCTCTTAGGGAGCACCATATA
>Ga0247843_1007993_pt1 | contig 12625 bp, 8 predicted proteins | sample LaCruzMarch2017__FD_192420 | JGI IMG/M metagenome (GOLD analysis project Ga0247843, IMG submission 192420) | Freshwater microbial communities from meromictic Lake La Cruz, Castile-La Mancha, Spain - LaCruzMarch2017_8m | ecosystem: Environmental > Aquatic > Freshwater > Lake | place: Spain...
AGGATGATGATGCGATGCCGTTGTTCCATCCCCCTCCTCCTCGTGACGACAACAATGACGGTGCTACTCTACCAATGATGGAGGAGCGCAGGAGTGTGGTCATCGTTGACTACTGTGCCCCCCGGGAGCAGTAAAAAAAAACGAGAGCCCACGAGTCGTGCCTCTTCACTCGTGATTCGGCGAAACAAAGTCAAAAGACCAACCATGACTCTGCGGGGTGGGTGGGGAGACGTCGTCAATTTCAATCCAAGATGATGATGATGATAGCAAAACGAGGCGGTCCCAAGCTCAAGGCCGTGGCTGTATCGGTCTTGATATTCTGCGGCACCGTGACACTACTCAATTTATCTCAATTGCTCGTATATGATGATAATAATGACGATCTCGACATCCATGACGTTACAGTTACGCGTCGTCGTCAACTATCCAAATCACTTCCCGATGGAGGGTGCGAAATCACATGGCCGAAGAAACCGCCATCCGACATCGAAATTACCTACGCCGCATCCTACCCCGGATGTGGTGCACGAATGACATGGAACCTCGTCGAGGCCCTCACCGGTCTCGAGACCGGTGACGATTGGAATAACAACGGACGCGGGTCCGACGTCGTTACCGTAAAGACGCATTATCCGCAGAGTAATGGCATACTCGTCGAATTCGACGAACGAATTCAACGCGTATTCGTCGTATTGCGCAACCCGATGAAGAGCATACCCAGCTTCTTCAATCATATATACGAAATGAGGAATCACTTGCCGGTACATTCCGAGCGTGCGCCGTTGGCGGAATGGACGAAATGGCGCGATGCATACTTGGATATCGAAATAGCCGAATATAAGAAGTTCGTCATCTATTGGATGGAACGGTACGACGCGCCCGAGGATCGACTATTACTCACCTACGAGGGATTGACCGATGAACTCATCGGACCGGAGGTGACCAGAACGTTAAATGACTTTCTGGGCATGGCCAGGGGCGTCACGCCCATCGAGTCGGAGAGCGTGGCGTGTATATGGAAGGCCGTGGTGAAGAATCAACCGCCGGAACATCAGAAGGAACAATTTGATAAGTTACAAAGTCAAGCGTTGAATCGACCACGGGGTTCGATCCCGGTCCCATCGGCTATTCAACCGCCCAAGACTAATAATCGCGGTGGGGGCGAGGATGGTGCCAAGCAGGAAGAGCGGCGGCAACAATCAAGGAAGACGAGGGGACGATCTCCCCCACCAGCGGAACGTCATCTGGAGGGGGGAGAACAATCGGTTCAACAGGACACAAGAAGTATGGGAGGCAGTAGCACGAGTAGTACTAATACAGCACTTTCTATCAAGGAAATGTATTTACGAAATTCTGCCATTCCTTTACTACCAACAAAGAAGGAACCCCCTTACCACAAGATCATCCCTTCAGAACATGTCAATAGTGTTCCAAATCAAGACTCTGGAACAACTATTGTCGACAAGGAGATGTTGTCAACGAAAAATGATCAAGTTCCTCCACCACCCCCCATCAATAAAAAGGATGATGTTGATCCACTGGATGTGCTTAATGAAGAAATGAAGAAAATACTAGTAGATGGACGAGAATTACTAATCCGTACACGACGTAAGAAGCCATTCAATGTTCAGCAATTAGATACACTCTCCGAGCAGCAGGAATCATTTGTATTTGAGAATGTAATAGACTCATCATTGGGAGGACATAATCGAAGATTGCAAGTAGTTGTCAATGAGGAGGAAGACGACGACATGAACGAGATGATGATCCACAATCAAAGTCATCGACGCCTTGATCCTGGACATCACAATTCACAACGTGCTGGACCCGACGTGCCTCGTCCCTACTTGCCTCGTCAATTGGACAATATGATGCAAATGTTACTTGAGATTGCGAACATGTATGAAAAGAAAGATGTAAGGTTGTATCATATTATGATGGGATATTATGAACAAATTCGATCCGAGCGTGGGAAGATGAATTCGGACGAACCGATGAATGTTAAATCGGTCGGGGGGTTCTATTGATATATTTAGTATTGTTAGCAATGTAGTGGTAGTATCTGTGATTGTGTAAAAAGTTGAATTACTTAATTTTTAGACAATATCTAACTCCTATAATAATGCTGTGCACATCCTTTTAGTCTCTCTCACCCCACCTTTTGCAGTCTGATCATTTTTGGATGAATATAAAGAAGCATATGGAATCTAACCCCGCCCAAACAAATCATCACCTAGCCTAAGTACTCATGTATTGGGAAGCATCAATCTCATCAGGAAGTTCAGGAATGTTCACCTCAAAACGGCCTTGGATTTTGTTTAAGATCTCTTGATCAGGCTCACTTGAAATGAACGAGATGGCAAGACCTTTGGTACCGAACCGACCAGCACGTCCAACACGGTGCAAGAACTGATCAGAATCATCCGGGAAGTCGTAATTAATAACAACGTTGACACGCTCAATGTCAATACCACGTCCAAACAGGTCGGTAGACACGAGGATGCGTGCATTGAACTCCTTAAAGGACTTGTACTTGGCAATACGTTCTTCCTGCTTCTGACCGGCATGGATGCAGATGGATGGGAAGTTGCATTCAGTCAAGAGACGATTGAGCTCGTTAGCACGAGCAACCTTTGACACAAAGATAACAACCTGATTAAACTCAAGTGCATCAAGTAAGTCATTTAACTTGCGATTCTTCTCGGCCTCTTGAAGTTTGACATAGTACAACTGTAACCCATGTAGAGTTAGCTTCGTATCATCATCGACGTAAATTTCCATCGGATCTTGACAGAACTTCTTACACACCGGACGGATCTCCTTACTCAACGTAGCACTGAACATCATCACCTGCTTCTCGTGGGGGGTCATACGAAAGATTTCTTGAATGTCACGACGCATGTCCAACGACTCCAAGATACGATCGCACTCGTCCATAACAAAGTGCTTAATATGATCAAGCTTGAGTGTCTTCTCCCTTGCAAGTCCAAGGACACGTCCAGGCGTACCCACGACAATGTGAGGACAGTCATTCTTGAGCACATCCCTATTCGTCTTAATGGCCACACCTCCATAAAATACGGCCGTCTTCACTTCGGGCAGGTACTTCGAGAATCGTTCATACTCGTGTGCAATTTGGAATGCCAATTCACGTGTATGACACAATACAAGCACACTAACTTGATTCTCCCCCGCGGGGAAGGCACTCGGATCAAGCTGATGCAACGTCGCGAGGACGAATACGGCAGTTTTACCCATACCACTTTTAGCCTGACAGACAATATCCATCCCAAGTACGGCCTGGGGGATGCATTCATGCTGAACCTCGGAGGGGTGTTCAAAACCACAATCCACAACAGCACGGAGACATTCCGGCTTGAGAATGAAGTCCTTGAAACCCGATGCATGAATTCCTACATAGTGACCCCTGGATGGGAGGAGGATTAGAAAGTGAAGAAAAAATCAGATTGTGGGATGGCAGATAACACAAATATCATGGAGAGGAGATCGTCGGGATTTTTGGTGAAGATAATCGTCGGGGTGGATGGATGAAATGTCGGTGTCAGCAAAGACCCACAACACAAAGAGTCAACCAAGGAGAGAGCCCACCAACTCTCAGTTGGACACCTTTGCGTCACATGCGAAAACGCAAATGTTACCAAACTAAGCGTGGTGTATCAGTGCTGAGGCCATTCCTTGATTGACTCATCACTACGCTTCGCGTCAACGCCAACATCATTTTCTTTTCTGTCCCAACAATATTTTCCACCCCCTTTCCGCCACCCCCCTCCCCTCTCCCAGGTCTGCGGGTACATTGTTTGTATCCCCCCCCCCTCCTCTTCATTCAGGTCTCCCCCCTAAAAAGTGATTGGGGCTCATACACATTACTTCGAGGGAGGTATCATTGGACATTCGACCCAGAAATTAAGTATCTGACCTTGAGACAGAGAGTCGTGGGCGGGGATGATTCCATCCGACTTGGAAGAGAAGAAGGGATAGGAGGGTGCAGGGTGCTGGGAGCGGCCCAAAAATCACCGCAGGGATATATGAAGGTGTATCCTTGGCCCTCTTTTCTTCCTCTCACCCGTAGTATCTCCACACAGGCTGCTGGCACCTCTCACCCATATAATAATAATAAAATTATTTTTGATTTCAGGGCTGCTGGCGCCTCTCACCCAAACAGAGCGCTACTGGTACTCAAGGCTGGCGGAAATAACGACCCCTCCTCCCAAGGGAAGAAGGGTATATCTCGCCAAAGAGCGGGCTGTCACCCATAACATATATCCCCATCCTTGTTATTTCTTGTCTTCATCTACACACATCACAGTACGTTTGTTATTTTCGATTGAGTAGACTCACTTCTTGGTTTCTTTGCCCTCGGCATCGCCAGTTTCCTCGGCGGTAACGTTCTGTTCTTCCTCCTCCTCGTCGTAATCGACAAGATCTTGATCATCCTCTTCGGCCATGGTTGCGGGTAGGTGCAGAGTTGTTGGGTGGAAAAATGAGAAGGGCGGGAAATGGTGCACCTCCTCCCTCCTCGGATAATTGTCATTGGCCGAGGAGATGGACGCAAAAACAGTAATGGTGGCGGACGCTAAACGCCCCGCTGAGCCTACAACATCACCCGACAATGATGGAAGGAAACAACCAAAACTTTTGGCTGCGCCGTTGGGTTCGTCCGGCGATGATAGCCTCTTCGGACTCGCCGATTACATTTCATCCATGGTGGTTCAATTTCTTGGCGTACGGAGCCTGGTTTCTTTCGGTGCCACGGGCAAATCCCATCGTGAAACGATGCAGAATGAGGTCAAGCGTAGAAAGGAGTGTGTTGCCGAGGTTGAGGTGGAGGTGACGGGGCTAATGGCCTCGTCGAAACAGTCTTCTAAATTATCCCACTACATCAATGAGTACATCAAAGTTCACAGTGATAGTGAAGTTTATGATACGAGACATGAGGAGCTATGGGAGTACCTATACGAACTCCATGGACGGTACAACTGTCTAGCAGAAGAAAATGGGGAGGTGGCCGTGACTAGTCTTACCCATGATAACTTCGTCACGGCCAAAAAACTGGTGTACAACGCTATGCGTTTGATCGATGATGAAATCGGAATTTTTCACAAACGTTTGGTCACCACTGATGATTCGTCAAATAGTTATTATGATATTTGGGAGGATATCAAACTTCCTAAACGCAAACGTGATTTCAATTACGAAAATGGCGACATTGGTCCGTGGAATACCGGCTCAGATGGAGAGGAAGTACCACTGCCGAAAAGGTCCGATCATGACATTGCTTTGCCATTCGGCAAAAGAGAGCCTGGTGATAAAATTCGAATCTTTCGTCGCGAAAGGAAGAAGTTTTATTCTCGTGCTCGACTGACTGTAGGTAACAACCGTTCAACTGTCGGGCCTCCCTTCATCTTGCCACGTTGCTTTTACTTCTCTCCACGAGGTGAAATGAGCAGAATGTCGAGAGGGGCTATTAAAAAAGCTTCCAGGTGGGCATGTTGGGTGGATGTCCGCAAATTTCTTCCCATCGGTGAGGCATTCGATTCTCTCATTGAGAAGAAGGCGATCGAAATAGCGGAAGATGGAAATGTTGATGCTTTCCGTATCGCTGCGAGAGTATTATTCTTCAAACGTGCACCATTTATGAGAGATTATCTCTTGAAGATAATCACCATTGCTGATGCCAAATTTGATGATGGAAATGGAATCATTGATGACGGCTCGGTATATTCAGATGGAGACGAGGATTTCGAGAGTGATTATTAGTTCAACGTAGTGCTCAAATCAGCATGGTTAGACACTGAGGTTAAGTCCTCGATCCATTCATATTCATGACAAAAAATGCACATCCCTATCAAGACGTGCTGGTTGTTAATCTTTGTTGCTTGCTGCCGTACCTCCAAGACTAAACAAACAGGGGGATTATTTGAGGAAGGATAAGATCCACTTCAAGGCCGTGACAGGCAAGATATATCCTACTTGTATTTCGAGAGATGAACAGTGAAGCACAAGATAAATCTTTATAAAGTATCCTAAAATTATGCATCTTCCAAACAAAATATTTATGATTATTTCATGTTTCTTTACAGAGAACTAAACAAAGGGATTCCACACGCCATGTCTCGTGTGTGATAGGGTGCTAAACATTGATCCCCCCCCCTCCCCGACACATCCCACACAATCAAACAAACAGCTCAGGATCAAAGTCACCACAATCAAGTGTATCGACCAATAGATCAAGAAAGTCTTCATCGTCACTTGATAAATCAGAGGTGCTACCTTCTCCTCCCTCAGTGGTAACCACAACATGAGGAGGGAGTTTCAACTCGTCAAGGACCATCTCTTCGATGATGGCTTGACCGGATGTAAGTACACCAAACTCGTCTACCACCCCCCCTTCTTCTGTCATCTTGGCCGTGGGATCATGCTTTGGGAGTCCGAGAAGCTGATCCTCCTCCTCAACTCCTTGTAGTAGTAGCCGCTCCGAGTCAATCATCTTGTCATCAGTCATCATGGCAGTAGCAGAAGAAGAATCGACGGTGGCACCAGCAATCAACACTGCGGGTTGATAAATTATTATAGGTATTGTTCCCCAACCCCCAGAAACAAAGGGGATGGGACACCAATGGGCGTTGAAATATTATTCTCTCTCCCCTCCCTCCCCCCCCCGAAGGAAAAGAGAGGGGGAGAAATATTAAATTCCAACATGGGGTGATTCACTTTAGACTATGCATGTCGTGAGATCGGTATTATGTGCTCCTTTTTCGATTTTTCTTCTTCGTCTTGATGATGACTGATAACTTGTTGAAAGACATAGGCGGCCGCATTAGTTGGAGGTGGAGTAAGGACAGCTTCTGTTTTCTCAACCGGGGCATAATCCTTTGGTTCAGAGAGGAGAGGGGGAAAGGTTAGATGGTCAGTGTTAGCAACAACATTAGCATCATCACTAGTGTGAGATGAGAAATCAGGCAACGGGGGAGGCAATATGTCATATGTTGTGGATGAGCCAATGGGGCTGGTGCAGACCACGTGTGCCTTGGGGCCGATACCGCTTGACGGCACGGGTGAACTTGGGGGACTGCTGGGATGGCTAATCACCGACGACGTATTCATCGGCTTGATGAGATCTTGGGCCTTGTTCGGGTCAACCAACTTGGTAAGTAGGTCAATGTGACGTTCCATACATTTCATCTTGGCTTCCATATCCTCATATCGAGACTTCCAATCTTGGACCTCCCCCTCGAGCTCTTCAATCCTACTACGAATCTTATTCCGACTTGCGGCCGCACTCTCTCTATTGCGTTCCCGTCTCTGTTCCTTCCGCCATTCGGAAATTTGCTCCTTCGTCATGGGGACGGGTGCAGCGGGGACGTATTGGTTTTGCGGACGGTTGTAGAGCGGTGACTTCTTCTTCGGCGGTTCGGTCGATGACGATGATTGGACCTCATCGGAGACCTTGCGCTTAATCGCCGTGGTATTGGCAACGGGTTTTTGGACGACGTTGACGGCGGTCATGATTCTTCGTGGAATTTATGAGCTGAGGGAGGGGTGGCGTGGGTGGTGCTGAAGGTCGTGCAATCGTAGTCGGACGGCGTGGCCGATCAAAAAATGAGAGGTAATTGCGGTTTCGAAGAGTTTCGACTATCAAAATAATCCACGACTCATTTGATTACCACTAAATCAGGATGTAAAACCTGACGAGAACAACTACGATAATGTTAACAAATTCCTCGTGGAAATGAAAATAGGATTACGTGAAAGCATGCACATTAAGAAATGAGGAGAATCTGCCTCCCGCATAAAATGGATTTCTTTTCCAGTCGGTAAATCATGGCCGCCCGCTACTAGATGTCGCCCCATTCCAACCTTGAAACGAAGCGGCAGCAGAATATCGTGGACCTGCTACTGAAGGGTGGGTGCCATCTATGTGGCTGTACGTCAGGGTCACGGTCTTACCGTCGTTTCGTTGGTATTAACGACGAAATGATGGTCGATAACCATGCAGAGGAAAATTCACCCAACTCCGAGATTCGTGCCTTCTCAACCTTCCACCCCCCTCTTCTTAATCCTCCACATTGCGCATATCTTGGAGCAGACGTTAGATTACATAGTAGCAGCAGCAATGATATGAGCAACAACAACAAAATCGTCGACAAGGCATCATTAATTGCCAACGAATCACACGAGCTTGAAATACCACCCATGCGTTCTTGTATGTGCAATGGTAATTCCACACCCGGTCCATTCCCCCTTAAGGTATGCGAAATGTGTATTTCTGACGATACACGTTCCGGCACGGGCCGGATCCGTACATGTGGGATATGTGGTGTCGTGGCCTGCACCGAAGACTGTTCCGTCCATGATATAAAATTACTCGAGGTTACCGATCGGGATGAATGGAATAATGCCGGATGCTTAGAATGTCGGGGGATGGAATCATTTAGTGAAATGGAATTATTCAAACAACGTCCGCATCCCAATGGATGCAAGTCACGGGCCACGCGTGTATGTACTGGATGCGTGGAATTATTCAGTCTTTTTTCGTATGGTGTCAAGTATCAATTCCAATGTCGGTACTTCAAGTGTGATCGACTACTTATCCCTAGTCACATTGTCGAACTTAAGCGCTGTCTGAGTCCATTCCCATTAAGTGAACTTCCCGATGAGTTGTTGAATTCGATTATTGACTTTTTGGGTGGACGAGATCTATTCAACTTTGGACTAGTATGTACGAAACTATTTCGTAAAGTCGAGACTGTAACAAAAGAGATTGTTGAGAGGTTCAATCATCAGTTCCCCACTGGACCGACACATATACGAACACAATCCATCCATGGAACACTCGAGGGTGTACCATCAATTAAGAAGAGGAAGGTTGTGTATGCCGAGGGCACGAATGGTATATCTCTCAAACCACCCGAAGATGGGAAAACATGGGTGGGTGTTCTTAATCAGATGGAAAAACTCGCACGTACTATATTCTACTTTGATTATCAAATCTCAATTGGAGATGCTGGTGCTCCGATGCGATATTTGCGTAATCCACACAAGCTGGTATTTGATAGGGCGTACTCCAAGCCACCCGGAACAGGAGGTAGTGCTCTGGCCCCTTACTTTGAATCGAACGGATTATCAATGAGAGGAGGACAGGTCCTTGTGACGAGATATCGATGGCATCATGACTGGGACGACGGTAACAACGACGCGGGAGGGCGGCTACCGCCGCCACCACCACCTCCTAGAGGTCCAAGACGGGTAGACGCTCGATCGGTCCTTTTCGCGACTGACAGATCATTGGAATGTGGAATCCACCGTGTCATCATCAAATACAATTGTTTCTGTGAGGGTGGGTCTCTAGGTTCGATTGGGATACTCCGACAGCACGAACAGGAGGATGGATCGCCTGTCGTTTGGCAAACGTCGTGGGCTATAGCTGATGCTAGTCGGACTGAGGAGCATGTATTCGGAATGGAGTATGATGCCAGTCGCAAGACACTACGGATATATAAGAAGAATCTTAAGACGAATAAGATGGAACCACACAACAGGGCCGATAGTATGCCCGATGGTACGCCCTTGATCGTTGTTACTGAGTTGGGAGGGGGGAAGTTATACTTCGCAGCATCACTATCGTCGGGGTCTGTTGGCATAAAGGGCAATCAACTTAGTATAAGATCATGCAACGAGGTTGAATGGACGGCATTCCTCGCGCACACGGCACAGCGGAGTGTTATCCCGCGCCGTGGTCGTGGACGACGGGGGGAAGACCGATTGATGCGCTACCTCGATCACCGTGCCCGTCGGGCAATGGCTGGTAATGACAATGGTGAAATCGCGGCACGGATACAGGTTGAGCGCATGATGGATATGATGGAGCGTGAAATTGCATTGGATGATTCAGACTCGGAAATTGATGACATTGAAATGCATATTGAGATGGCAGACGATGAATTCCTTATTGATCATGCGGCGCAAGCTCTTTAATCTCGCGGGAGAGGGGGGGGGGGGGGGAAGGAGGTTTTTTTTTCGGGGGGGGGGGGGGGGGGGGGGGAGAAGATAGATTTTGTTTGTATGATTTTGTTTGTATGGCTCTACTTTAATATGAGCAACACTGGAAAAAAAGACGTTTGACCACTTGTTTGTTGACTGTTTATAACACAAAATGATACTATCTTAATCTCAAGTGGGGATTTGGTAAATCTTTAATGATAAAGTCTCTGAGTTGAACATAAATATTCCTAGACTAAGGAACACGCTTTACATCGGAAATGAAACCAAATTATCAACCCACGGATCACACTGTGTAGTCATTGCATCATTTTGATCCCAAGTATTCTGCCGTAAATTGCAGATATGTAGTGTTTGGGAATAATAATATCATATTGTATAGCCTGCCTCTGCTTTGTTTTTTTGGCACGAGAAGTTTGCATCAGGTTAGAGAGAAAGACAATAGAAATACATTCTGAATATTCTAAACCAGATTAACGTAAATCTAAAATCTAAGAACCGCAAATGACGCTACTTATAGCTTTCGGGCACAAATATTCTCTAATCAATCAAATTGCAGAATTCAATTGCAATTTTTGTTTCTAATATTCACCAAGAACACTTCTCATCTTCCTCAAACGAATCATTTGACGTCGTCGACTTGAAATGCTTTGGGCACTTGTACCACTCATAGAATGTGATATACCATAGAATAATGATGTAGTATCAGTAATCGTTGATGCAATTGATGATTGATCATCAATGGTCTTTGTTACCGGTTGTGGTGGTGATGGTAGTACTTTAGTTTCATTGACTTCCAAAGGCAAAGTATGGTTACTATGCATAACCTTCTTCTCACGTCGTAACGAACGTTTTGTTGATTCAATGTCATAATTTGGAAGTGCAGCGGCAATACTTGACGCTGAAAAAAGTGATGCTGTTACAGATATATCATCATCCATTATCTGTAACGAGGAGGATGAATTCGTCGTATCGATTTTCTTCTGATCGAGTTTTGGTGCTGACATTGTACTGCATTTGCTCTCCATTCTCTTTTGACGTCGGTATTTCTTAGCTGCACATTGCAGATTGGTGGTGGTGACGGCTGGCAATTCAATATGCTTTTTCAGACTTGATGCGATTGAAGTATTCAACGTATTAGTTTGAAGTGGCTTCTTACTGTCTGTATCAGACATGAAGCTCGCATTGTGTACTGACGGGCTGCTGGTTCTTACCCGTGATGCCTCAGTTTTACTTTTGAGTGACTGGAGTGTTTTACTCGTGCTCTGAGAATTGGTCATATACTCTGGACGAACATTCATCATCACCTTGGTAGGTAATTTTGGAGGTGTGGAGGCAGTTGACTGGGGTAGAGTGCTCGAAGTGTTTGACTTCGTGTGCTCGGCATGACCGTGATTCGACACTGGACTCATCTTGCAAATTGAGGGACTGTTTGATCTTACTCTTGATGCTGCAGTTTTATTCTTCAGCGATTGGAGTGTACGGCTGGGTCTTGTTTTTGGAGGAATCGAGGTCAATAAGTTCGGTAGAGCACTTGATCTCTTAGGTGGAAGCAGCTTAGTATCCTCTTGACGGTCTAACACAGATGCACTGCTAGATTTTACCTGTGCCACCATATGCTCCTTCTTCGATCCTTTCACGAGGAACTTTGCCTCTAGCGCAAACATCTCGTCATACAGCTTGTCAACTGAAGGTGCCTGTATGACTTTTGATGCTGCTACAGTTTTATCTTTGACCGAATGGTGTGATTTACTGGAATTCGTAGCACTACTTTCAACGTCTACTGATTTTGGAGATATAAATGCAATCGATGCAGGTACATCGTCCATACTCTTATTCGATAACCGCTGTACATTTTCTTGATTCGACACTTGACTCATCTTACGCATTGCAATTTTACTCTTGAGCGAATGGAGTGAATTACTGGGTCGTGTCGTGCTAATCTTCTCGTTCCCTTCCAGTAGTGGCTGTACATGCGTTGTACTACTCTCCGGCATATGTGTCAAGGCAAACTTGTTGTATTCGTTCTGATGAATCAATCGCTGGAGCTCCCGACTGAGAAGGATTGGAAGTAGCTCATCGAGTGTTTTACCATCCACCTGCCTTAAGGAAGTCACATCTATGATCCACTCATCTTCCAGAATACGGATATATTTTGATACATCCATACCCTTACGACCAGTCTTCGCGGCGGCATTCTCAAGTAGGACGCGGAGTACGCAATTGTTCGTATCCTCATTGTCATCGTTGGATTCGATGGAGCTTACATCCACCTCCTCCTCCTCCTGAGGTGGCAATGGCGACGATGCGATGACTGATCTACTCCTTGCTCGTGATGCGGCAGTTTTACTCTTGAGCAATTGTAATGAACGACTGGGTCGCGTGTTTGTTGTTGAAGTTTCAGCAACCATTGACTTCGATGGTCGTTTGACAGTGTTGGAATCGTCGATGACTTGACTTCTAAAACTTGGGACGTTGTCTGTTTGACAACATCGACGCTCGGCCACCCTATTGAGAAAGTAACTTCGTGTTGTGGTTGCTGATGTCGAAGACGAATCATTGATGGTATGATGTTGCGATAACCGACTTTCGTTATTCCTATTAT
>Ga0247843_1007994_pt1 | contig 12624 bp, 17 predicted proteins | sample LaCruzMarch2017__FD_192420 | JGI IMG/M metagenome (GOLD analysis project Ga0247843, IMG submission 192420) | Freshwater microbial communities from meromictic Lake La Cruz, Castile-La Mancha, Spain - LaCruzMarch2017_8m | ecosystem: Environmental > Aquatic > Freshwater > Lake | place: Spain...
CCGCCGCGTTCAATGTTGGTGAGCAGGCCGGCGAGGTCGCCGGCTTTTTCGATCATGGGTCCGCTGGTAGTGCGGACTTCGGCTCCCATGGCGTTGCCGATGATATACGCGAGGGTCGTCTTGCCGAGGCCCGGGGGGCCGCTGAGGAGGATGTGCTGAAGGGTGTCGCCGCGTTGCTTGGCGGCTTCGACCATGACTTGCAGACGCTCGACGGTCTTTTCCTGACCTGCGAACTCCTCGAAGAGGGGCGGGCGCAGGGACACCTCGAACGTGGCGTCGAGGGGTTCCGGGGGCTGGGATTTTGGGTCCGGTGGAGTCATGCTGGCAGTTGGAGTGGGGCAGACGGCAACGATGGGAGCAGGTGTGGCATACCCCAAGTGGTAGACATCCCTCTTTTCCCTGCCACGAGAAAGTTAATGGGCGAATGGAAACCTTCCGGAGAAGGTCCCCTCGCCGACGGGCTCAGAACGGGATATCGTCGTCTCCATCGGTGGGAGGCGGAGCGGCTTGGCGCTGTGGCGCGGGAGCCGCTGGACGACGTGGTGCGGAGGACTCGTAGTTTTCCTGCTCACCACCGCCGCTTCCTCCTCCGCTGGATGAGCGCGGAGCGGAGCCTTCCGTGCGGGAGCCGAGGAGTTGGAGATTCTCGCCAACGACTTTCATGCGGCTGCGTTTCTGTCCACTGGCCTTGTCTTCCCAAGTGTCCATTCGGAGGCGGCCTTCGATATAGATTGGGCGGCCCTTTTTGGCGTATTCTCCAGCGATTTCCGCCAGGCGGCCCCAGAGTTCGACGTCAACGAAGGTCGTCTCTTCACGTTTTTCGCCGTTGTCGAGGGTGTAATTTCTGTTGATGGCCAGGCCAATGTCCGTTACGGCGCTGCCTTTCGAGGTGAACTTGACTTCGGGGTCGCGTGTGACGTTTCCGATGAGGATAACTTTATTGACGTTGGCCATGGCTGTGGATCCTGTTGGGTTATGCGGCGGCGGCCGCAGGGGCTTTTTTGGTTGTGAGCTTCATGTAGCTCTGTAGCAGGACGTCGGTGTCGAGCTTGAGCTTGGTGCGGAGCTTGTCGATGATGGTGGGAGCGGCTTCAAAAACGAAATTGACGAAATACGCGCTGGTGAGGTGGTTTGTCTCGTAGGCGAGTTCGCGTTTCTCGAGGCGCTGGACTTGCTCGATGGTGGCGCCTTCAGTTTTGAGCAGCTTTTCAAGGCGCTCGATGGTGTCTTTGATGGTTTCTTCCTTGCCTCGCGTGTTAAGGGCGAGGAGTGCTTCGTATCTGTTCATGATTCCTGGTTTTTCTGGTTGAATTGATTCATTGCGGCCTCAAGGCCGTGTGCATTGGCGTATTCAAAGGCATCGGACGCGCGGTTTACCGATTCTGCGACGGTCGGGAGTTCATCCTTTTGAAAATTTCCCAACACGTGGTTGTGAAGGGTGGTGGTGCCTGGCGCGCCGATTCCCACGCGGAGGCGGGGAACGGCTTCTGTGCCCAGGTGAACGAGCACGGATTCGAGCCCGTTGTGCCCTCCCGAGCTGCCGGATTTGCGGAGGCGGAGCATGCCGATGGGCAGAGAGATGTCGTCGATAATCACCATGATCTCGGGGGGCGGGATTTTATAATATTTCGAGAATGTGCCCACGGCCTCTCCGCTGAGGTTCATGAAGGTTTGAGGCTTCATGAGGGTGCGTCCGCCGATGCGTGCTGTCTCGGAGTTCCACTTTTGGTCGAAGCTGAATGTGGTGGCTGCGCGGCGTGCGAGTTCGTCGCCGACCATAAACCCGATGTTGTGGCGGGTTCCTTGGTATTGGCTGCCGGGGTTGCCAAGGCAGGCAACGAGTCGGTAGGCCGCGGGTGGTTCCACGTGGAGGTGTGTTATTTTTTGTCCCCGGAGCCCTCGGTCTTTTTCTCCTTGAGAACTTCGGGTGCCGCGGGAGCGCCTGTAGCTGTGGCTGCAGCGGCGACGGTGGGCTCGGCAACGATGAAGACGGTGAGGTCGGCATCGTCAAGGGCTTCGACGCCTTCGGGCAATTGGACGTCGCGTATGTGGATGGACTCGCCAACCTTCAAGGCGGAGACATCGACTTTGATGAGTTCCGGAAGGTTTTTCGGGAGGCATCGAAGGCTGATTGTTCGGATGCTTTGCTCGAGAAGGCCGCCAAAATTCTTCACGCCATCGGGTTCGCCGAAGGGTTCGATGGTGATGTCGGCGGTGATTTTCTCCGTCATCGACACGGCAAGGAAATCCACATGCAGGATTTGGGGCCGGAGGATGTGGTGTTGGACTTCCTGGATGAGTGAAAGTTGGGTGGTTTTATCGGCTCCGTCTTCGATGGAGAGTTCAACGAGGATGTTCTCGCCGACAGCATGGGAAAGAAGCTTCTCGAGTTCGCGGTGTGAGATCTCGAGATTTGCCGGGGTTTTGTGGTGGCCGTAGATAACGGCTGGGACGCCACCGCGGGCGCGGACGCGTTTGACGGCATTTCTGCCTTGTTCAGTTCGGGGACGCGCGGTGAGTGTGACTTGCTTGGCCATATGTGTAGTTTACTTTGTGGTTTTAACTTCAAAGAGCGAACTGACGGACTCGTCGTCGTGGATGCGCCGAATCCCCTCACCAAGAAGCTCGGCAACGGAGAGTGATGTCACTCTGCTGCCGAGGGTGAGGCGTGCCGGGACGCTGTTTGTGGAAATCAACTCCTTGAGATCGGAGTCCTTCAAACGCTCGACCGCCAAATCTGTCAGGATGGTGTGCGAAATGCCAGCATAAATATCGAGGGCCCCATTTTTGCGGAGAATTTTGGCGGCGCCGGTGATAGTGCCGGCGGTTTCGGTGAGGTCATCGACGATGAGGACGTTTTTTCCCTCTACTTCACCGATGATGTGGGAAGCCTCGGTCTCGGTGGCACTTTTGCGTTGCTTGACGACGATGGCCAAACGGGTGCCTAGGGCAGTGGCATAGGCGGAGGCCATTTTGACGCCGCCGACATCTGGCGAGACGACGATGAGGTTTGGTATGGCGAGTTTGCGGATGTGTTCGACCATCACGGGCATTGCATGGAGGTGGTCGACGGGGATGTCAAAAAACCCCTGCAATTGTTGGGCGTGGAGGTCCATCGTGAGCACGCGGTTCACGCCTGCGGCAACGATGAGGTTGGCGACGAGCTTGGCTGTGATGGGAACGCGGGGTTGGTCCTTGCGGTCTTGGCGGGCGTAGCCGAAGAACGGGATCACGGCGGTGATGCGTGCGGCGCTGGCGCGGCGGGCGGCATCCACCATGATGAGGAGTTCCATCAGATTCTGATTCGTGGGTGGGCACGAGGGCTGGATGATGAACACGTCGCGACCGCGAATGTTGTCGTTGATTTTGACGAACGTCTCACCATCGGGGAACGAGCTTACAGTGGCATCGCCGAGGTTGACGCCGAGGTAGCTGCAAATATCCCTGGCAAGGGCCGGGTGGGCGTTGCCTGTGAAGATTTTCATTTCCGGGTTGCTGGAAAGAGTCATGGAATGTCGGGCAGCTTTTTTTTGGGTTGGGGTGCGGATTTATTGGTTGGCGAGGGGCTTGGGGGTTGGCGGGGGTTCGAGGGGGATCGTGGGTTCGATGCGTGTCTGGGCGAGTCGGGAAAGGTAGGTTTTTTCCATGAGGTCGCACTTCTTCGCGAGAAGGTTGTCAAGTTTTTTCATCTTACGAAAGAGCGTGCGATAATACTCGCGGTAGGCGGCGCGCTCGCCTTCAAAGGTGCTAGCTGTTTTGGCCTTGTCTAGGAGGGTGGCCACGGAGGGGTCTTTTTCGGCTTTTAGACGGATTTCCTTGTAGCGGATATTAAGCTTGCGTTCCTGTTCTTCGCCTGATGCGGCGAGTGTGCGAGGGTCGATCGGAGGCGAGCCCGCGCCGTCGGCGGGCATGAGATCGTTCGGTTCGACAAAATCCTGATCCGACTCCTGGAGGGTGGGCATGTCGTTTGCGAATGGGATTTCTGTTCCTGAGGATGCCCCGGAGTCCACGCCTCCGGACTGTTGGGGAAGGTTGATGAAATCCTGGTCGGAGGCTGCAGCGGGATCCGCGGCGGGGACGGGGGCTGGAGTCGGGGTCGGCGAGGGCTCGGCGGAGGGCTCGGCGGAGGGCTCGGCGGAGGGCTCGGCGGAGGGCTCGGCGGAGGGTGTGGAATCGGTCCTTGGAGTGGACGCGGGTGCTGCCGGAGTGCTGGGCGAGGGCTCCTCAGCAGGAGGGAGCTGTTGCGCAGAGACGAAGGTGGAGAGGAAAGTGCCAGCTAGGAGAGTAAGAATAAATCGCATCGGAAAAAAAGGCCTGTGGCGGCGCGGCTTGAAATGACATCAATTTTGAGGTGGGTTGGCAAGATCATGAATCCGATGCAGCAGGAAGTTTCCGATGGCCCGATTGAGGCGGCCCGTGCGATGAGGCACAAGCGGGGGTTTGTTTTTTTGGATTCCTCGCTTGCCGGAGATGGTTCCGTCTCGATCCTGGCGTGCGAGCCGAATCTCACGTTGCGCGGGCGAGACTGGGATTCCGTGAGTGGCGAACTGGCGCGGAGGTCGGGAGGCGGCGACGGTGCGGCGATTGGTTGGGTTGCCTATGACGGGAGTTTTCATTTCTCCTTCTACGATCGCTTGCACGTCTTCGCGCACGGGAGCGCGAGGTGGGATGCAAAGCCGGGGGAGTTTGCACCCGTGCCCCATGGATCAAATCTTGGCGCACTGAATTTCAAGCCGCTTGTGGACCGGGGGAGGTTCCTAGAAATGGTTGAGCGGGCGAGGGGCTACATCGCAGCGGGGGATATTTACCAGGTTTGTTTGAGCCATCCTTTTGAGGCTCTGGGTGGTGGCGATGCGTGGAATTACTATGAGAGCTTAAGGGCGTGCTCGCCCGCACCGCATGGGGCTTTTATCGATGCGGGAGATTTGAAGATCGCATCCGCCTCGCCGGAGTGCTTTTTGCGAATGTCCGGCCGGAGTATTTCGACAAGGCCGATCAAGGGCACACGCCCGCGCCGACCTGATGCGTGGAGCGACGCGCTTAGCTCCCAAGATCTCATGACATCGTCGAAAGAGATGGCCGAATTGGTGATGATCACCGACCTGGAGCGCAACGATCTCGGGCAGGTCTGTAACTACGGGAGTATCTGCGTGCCCGAGTTGCTGAGGCTCGAGAAATACGAGCAGGTTTTTCACCTCGTCTCAACGGTGTCGGGCGAGCTGCGGGAGGAGGTGGGGCATGTCGAGGCCTTGAGAGCCTGCTTCCCGGGCGGCTCGATTTCCGGTGCCCCAAAGAAGCGCGCGCTGGAAATCATCAAGGAACTCGAGCCGCACCCACGCGGTCTCTACACGGGGGCGATCGGCTACTTTGGCTACAGTGGGGAGAGCCAGTTTTCGATCGCCATCCGCACGGCGGTTTTTGAGCCCGGGCGTGCACATTTCCATGTTGGAGCCGGCATCGTTGCGGATTCCCTCGCGGAGGCCGAGTGGGAGGAAACCTGGCACAAGGCGGCTGGTCTGCTGATGGCTGCCGGAGGAAATTCCCCCCGCGCGGAGGCCGGCCCTCACGGACCACCCCGCACTCGATAGTCCAAAAAACCCCTCAGGTCGCATGGCAGGTCGCATTTCCAGTCCAACCATTCTCCCTTCCACGGAAGGCGCATCCCGCAAGAGTGCAGGGCGTGCCTGGGCAGGTGGAGGATTCCGGCCAAGCGTGGCGTCCAACCCGTGCGTATGAACTCGAGATAGCATTCCTCGGATGGGCCGTAAATTTTGTCACCCACCACGGGATATCCTGCATGGGAGGCATGCACCCGGATTTGGTGGGTTCGCCCGGTGAGCGGCCTCGCCTCCACGAGAGAGAAGATTCCCAGGCTGTTTTCAAAACGCTCAATAACGCGGAATCCCGTCAGCGCCGAAGCCCCCTGCGGATGGGCTGCTCTTTTCAAATGGATGCGAGTTTCCGCAATCTCGCCTTGGCGGATAATTGACGCGTCAACGTGAAATTCCTCCTCTCGGGGATGTCCGCACAGGAAGGCCAGGTAGGTCTTCTCGATCCGTCCCTCCTGCATGGCGATCGCGGCATCTCTGGCGGCTTTCGCGCTTTTTGCAACAAGCACAAGTCCGCTCGTCTCACGATCCAAGCGGTTGATCAGCGAGACCTGGCCTTGGTTTGCGATTTCAAAAGAGAGCAGCTCCCGCAATCCATCCCACAGGGTCAGTGGCCCGCCGGGCTTGGACGGGTGCACCAGCAGGCCTGCGGGTTTTTCCACCACCAGCAAATCTTCTGTTTCGCCGACAATTCGGAAGTCTGCTTGCTCGGGAATCATTCGCCGTGGAGTATCGCTCTTTCATGGTCGAACTGCAAAACGTCACGCGAATTTATTCCTCGGGAACAGAGGAGGTGCGCGCCCTCGATGGCGTGTCTCTCACTTTGGCTCCGGGGGATTTCGCCACCATCACCGGTCCCAGTGGTTGCGGGAAAAGCACCTTGCTCAACCTGCTCGGGGGGCTGGATCACCCGACATCCGGTGAAATTCGCATCGCCGGCTTGCCCTTGCACACAGCAGGTCAGGCCGAACTCACCCACTACCGCCGCCACACGCTCGGTATCGTTTTTCAATTCTTCAACCTTCTCCCTGCCATGACCGTTCGGGAAAATGTCGAGCTTCCCCTGTTGCTGCGCGGCGAATCCTCTCGGATCGCCGCCTCGAGGGTTTCCGAAATGCTCCAACTAGTGGGGCTTTCGCATCGCGCCAGCCATTTTCCCCATCAGCTCAGCGGAGGGGAAATGCAGCGCACAGCCATCGCGCGCGCCCTGGCCGGACGCCCCGCCCTCCTCCTCGCCGACGAGCCCACCGGCAATCTCGACTCCGTCAATGCCGGGCTTGTTTGCGACACACTCTCAAAGATTGCTTCCCAAAAAATTGCCACACTGGTTATTGTCACCCACAGCGACATGGTGGCCTCGATGGCTCCCGTGCGTATTCAAATGCTCGATGGAAAAATCCTCTCCAAACATGTTTCTGGCCCTCCAGCCGGATGACAACCGCCTCAAGCAGTTCGCGATGTTCTCAGGGCTCGGTCCGGACGAACTCTCCACCCTCATCAAGCTCACGGACATCGTTTCCTTTTCCAAAGGTTCGCGGATCATCCACAGCGGCGAGGAGGGTCACTGCCTCTACCTCCTCCTCGAGGGCAATGCCGTGGTCTGCGCCCCCGCCCCCGACAGTGAAGTCGAGTTGGCACGCTTGGGACTAGGCGATTTTTTCGGGGAAATCTCGCTCGTCGATGATGGGCCCCGCTCTGCGGATGTGACCGCGCTGGAGGATTGCAAGCTTCTTCGCATCACCCGCATCACCATTGGCGTTCTCTCCGGCCTGCAACCCTCCGCCGCTGTCCAGATTCTGAGCGCCATCGGAAGCGAGCTTGTCAAACGCCTGCGCGGCACCAACAAAAAATACTTGGATCTCCTGCACCGTTGCTCCGGTCGCGAGTAATCCCTCAATCCCATTCGCACCTTGGAAAAACAACGCACACTCGCAACCTCCGCCACTCTCACAGGCAGCGCCCTGCACACCGGCGAGAACGTCACCCTCACCATCCTGCCGGCACCGGCCAACCACGGGTATAAATTCCAGCGAGTCGATCTTCCCGACGAACCCGTCGTGGATGCCGCCGCCGCGCATGTCAAGACCGTCGAGCGTGCCACCACCCTTGTTCAAGGCATGGTGAAAATCCACACCGTCGAGCACGTCCTCTCCGCCCTGGCTGGCATGGGCGTCGACAACGCGCTCATCCAGATGAACGCGAACGAACCCCCCATCGGCGACGGCAGTGCCTCCGAATACGTCGCCATTATTCTCAAGGCCGGCACCGTCGAGCAGGATGCGCCTCGCAGCTATTTCGAGATTCGTGAACCCCTCACCATCGAGTTGAACGGTTCCCTCCTCCTCCTCCTTCCCGACCCCAAATTCCGCGTCTCCTGCACCCAAGTCGGCCCCGAGGGGCGGTTTACCCAATACCTCTCCACCGAAATCACCCCCGCCATCTACGAGAAGCAGATCGCCCCCGCCCGCACCTTTGTCTTCTACGAGGACGTGAAGCCCCTCATGGACAAAGGCCTCATCAAGGGAGGCAGTCTTGAAAACGCCATCGTCGCTCGGGGAGACAGCGTCCTCAGCAAGGAACCGCTCCGCTTTCCCGACGAATTCGTCCGCCACAAGATCCTCGATATCGTTGGAGACCTCGCCCTCGCCGGTCGGCCACTCCGGGGTCACATCATCGCCGTCAAACCCGGCCACGGCATCAACACCGAAGCCGCAAAAAAACTCGCCGAGCGCTTCATCACCACCGCAGTCCCTGTCGCCAAGCCCACCGTGGCCAGCGCGGGTCCGCTCGATATCAATGCCGTCATGAGCATTCTTCCCCACCGCTACCCGTTCCTCATGGTGGATCGCATTGTGGAATTCGACGGCCAGCTCAAAGCCACCGGCGTCAAAGCCGTCTCGATCAACGAACCCTATTTCCAAGGCCACTTCCCCGGCCATCCCGTCATGCCCGGCGTGCTCCAACTCGAGGCCATGGCCCAAGTCGCCAGCATCGTCATGATGCGCCGCACCGAGAACGACGGGAAGATCGGCTATTTCATGAGCGCCGACGAAGTCAAATTCCGCAAACCCGTCATGCCTGGCGACACCCTCTTCATCGAGTGCGAACTCACCAGCGCCAAAAAGCGTCTCGGCAAGGCCTCCTGCCGCTGTCTCGTCAATGGGGAGGTCGTTTCCGAAGGCATCCTGCTCTTCGGCCTCATCGATAAATGACAAGCATCCATCCGAGTTCCGTCATCGACCCCTCCGCGATCCTTCACCCCGGCGTGGAAGTCGGGCCCTTCTGCCACATCGGCCCGCAAGTCGAGATCGGGAGCGGCTCGCGCCTCCTCGGCCATGTCTCCATCGCCGGTCCCACACGCATCGGCGAAGGCAATACCTTCCACCCCCACTGCTCCATCGGCCACCAGTCCCAAGATCTTAAATACAGCGAAGAACCCACCTATCTCGAGATCGGGAACAACAACTCCTTCCGCGAATTCTGCACCGTCAATCGAGGCACTCTCCGAGGCGCAAAAACCCTCATCGGCCACCACGGGAACTTCCTCGCCTACTCACACATCGCCCACGATTGCATTGTCGGTGACCATGTCATCTTTTCCAACAACGGCACCCTCGCCGGCCATGTGACCGTCGAGGATCATGCCATCATCGGCGGCCTCTCCGGCGTTCATCAGTTTTGCCGCATTGGTCGACACTCCATCGTCGGCGGATGCACGAAAATCGTCCAGGATGTCCCCCCTTACATGATCGCCGACGGCAACCCCGCCGAAGTCCGAGGCATCAACCAAGTGGGCCTCGAACGCCGCGGCTTCCCCCCCGAGGCCACCCGCGCCCTTCGCGAAGCTTACCGCCTCCTCTACCGCTCTCATCTCAACGTGAAACAAGCCTCCGAAAAAATCGCCGCCGACCACACCGGTCCCGAGCCCATCGCGCACCTGCTCGAATTCATCGAAGCAAGCCAGCGCGGCATCATCCGCTGACCCACCGCCCCGGGCGCGTCCAGCCCACGGCTCGGAGAGAGGTCACGCCATCGGCGCTCAAGCCCCCCTCGATTTCTTGAAGGAACGAGAGCCGTTCCGCCCACCCTTTGGACATTCCTCGCGATTCAAGATCATTTCCGCGTTCCATCGAAACTCTTCGTTTCTCAAAAATCCTCTCACATCCACCCTCGTGCCCGCCATGGCTGTTGGCCCAAGTTTCGCAAGGCCGACCGCAAACCCGCATAAAACCTCAGACATCCTGACCTCCGGGCGGCGCGCACCGCAGTCGAGGAACCTCAATGAACCGAATTGAAGGACTTCCTCTCGTGTGGTGATAGTGGGGTATGCCGCAAATCCAGCTCCCGATTTTTCCCGCCAGCAGCACGCCGATCACCAGCGAACTTGCCTTTCAGGAAAGGGACTCCGTGGTTTGGTATTTCAACGGGCACCTTCCGGTTTTCAGCCATCCGGTCGCTGACATCGCATCGTTCCGATTTTTTACCAGCCAGCTCATAGCCAATGGCAACGCCTCGCAAAGCGAGATTTCACGCGCCTTCGGAGTGCCTCTTGTCAGCGTGAAGCGGGCCTGCAAAAAGTTGCGCGACGAGGGAGCCGCGGGATTTTTTCGCCCACTTGTGCCCCGTCAAGGTCACAAGCTCACGGAGCAACGCCTTCAGGAAGTCCAAAACCGTCTCGATGCGGGAATGGAAGTTCCAGCCATCGGCGCAGAACTTGGCGTGCTGCCCAACACGATTCACAAAGCCATCCGCGCCGGGCGGCTCAAAAAACGCAAACACTCACCCATCCCAACGGAGAAAAAAGCACACTCCAACTCGCCGAACGCGGCACCCGGTTGACCAACGGCCTCTGGGTCCGTGAAATCCGCGCCCTGAGCGAAACCGGCCACCAAACCGCGATCTTGAGCACCGATTATCGCAGTGACCTGGCACGCACCGCCGCCGAGCTCAGTCGAGCACACGCCACCTTTGGCGCTCACACCCTCGGCGCGCAGGAAAACGAACCCGAAGCCGTAGCCCGCCACGAAGAAAAAAAAGGAGCCGCCCTTCTGGCCCTCCAAGCCAAACAAGCCCAACTCGAATCCCTCAAAACCCAGCGCAAAGCCACCGCGAAACACATCCAGATCAAAGACCTCCCGCCCGAGCAGCGAGTCGCCCAGTTGCGTGGAGGCCGAAAGCACTTCATCGACACCATCAAGCTCATCGCCTACCGAGCCGAAACCGCCCTCGTGCAACTCGCCCGCGAAACCCTCCGCCGCCACGACGACGCCCGCAGCTTTGTGCGCGCCCTCTTCGCCACCAGCGTCAACCTGCGCCCCGACCCCGCCCGCAACGAACTACGCGTCGAAATCCACGGCCAAGCCAACCCCATCCACGACGCCACCCTCGAAGCCCTATGCACCGAACTCAACGCCACAGAAATCTGCTATCCCGGCACCACCCTCCGCCTCGTCTACCGCCCAATCGGGTCATCCATTTTTCCCGCAGGTCAGGATGTCTGAGACTCCACCGAGACGACCGATGTCGTGGAACTCGGTCCCGAACTCGTCGCCCTCAAAGCCTGGGAGGAGCTGCGTTTCCCCCCCATGCTTGAAGCCCTCGGAATGAACCCCAACTTCATTGCCACGGCCCAGCTCATGGTTTCCAACCGCCTCATCGAGCCTCTGAGCGAATGGGCTCTCATCGATTGGTCCCACCGCACCAAGCTTCCCGAACTCCTCGACATCCGACTCACCAAAACCGCCAAGGACCGCCTCTACCGCACCAGCGACGATCTCATGGCCCTTCGCAAGGACATCGAGTCCACGCTGCGCCAGCGCGAGCGGGATCTTTTTTAGCTCAGCCGCAGCGTCATTCTCTACGACGTCACCAACAGCCATTTCGAGGGCTTCTGCGCCTCCAGCCCCAAGGCCAAACACGGAAAAAACAAGCAACACCGCAACGACTGCCGTCAGGTCGCCGTGGGCATCGCCTTTGACGAACACGGATTTCCGCTCGCCCACGAGACCTTCGAAGGCAACATGGCCGACACAAAAACTCTGCCCCGAATTCTCGATCGCCTCGCCCTCCATGATGACGGTCTCAAGCCCGTGGTCATCCTCGACGCCGGATTCGCCTCGCGCGCCAACCTCGCTCTACTCAGGGAGCGCGGCTATTCCTACATCGTCAACAAGCGTCCTCGCCCAATGCGGTGACTCTGTTTTGAAGACCGACAAGAGCCTCGGAGCCGCGCAGCTCTGGGAGCTCTTTATGACTCCTCTGAAAGCCGAGGTCGGCTTTGCCCAACTCAAAGATACGCTCGGACTGAGCCCGAATTTCCATCAACTCGAAGACCGCGTCGACGGCCACATTTTTATCAGCGTGCTCGCCTGCCACCTTCTGCGCTGGGTCGGCAAACGCCTCAAGGACCACAACGACACGTGCGACTGGCAAACGATCCGCCGCCTGCTCGGCACGCACAGCCTCGTCACCACCCGGCTCCCGCTCGCCGACGGCCGCACGATCAACATCCGCAAGCCAAGCCAACCCGAAGACGAACAAAAACACGTCTACCAAATGCTCGGTCTCGACTGGAAATCTATCTTCCCGAGTAGAAAAACCGAAATCCCAGCGTGAAGAGATTGTAGTGCCTTTGAGAAGACCCTCTAGGTTTTATGGGGGTTTGCGGTCGGCCGTGCAAATCTTGGACTAACAAACAAACGCTGCTGCTTACCGTCGACGACTGCTCGGGCTTGTTTGTCGCGGGCCGCTTCGTCGAGCGAGATACCACCTGGAACCACTTCCAACATTTCCGCGAGGCCTTCGAACGTCACGGTCTGCCCGAGGCGATCTACACCGACGCCCTGAGCCTCTTCGGGCCGAGTTCCAGCAACCATCACGCCGACCCGTGCAGCGAGTTTCAGCGCGCCTTGCGGGCACTCCACGTCGCGCACCTCGTGGCACCGACGCCGCAAGCCAAAGGCAAGATCGAGCGCGCTTTTCAAACCTTTCAAAACCGTCTCGTCACCCTGCTGGC
>Ga0247843_1007996_pt1 | contig 12622 bp, 15 predicted proteins | sample LaCruzMarch2017__FD_192420 | JGI IMG/M metagenome (GOLD analysis project Ga0247843, IMG submission 192420) | Freshwater microbial communities from meromictic Lake La Cruz, Castile-La Mancha, Spain - LaCruzMarch2017_8m | ecosystem: Environmental > Aquatic > Freshwater > Lake | place: Spain...
TGATTTAATGTTTTACTTAACGCTTTAAAGGGGTTATAAACTATCCTTTTTTTAATTACCTGCGTCTCCATTTTCCCGGAACATAAACCCAACCATTCCGGTGTTTACTCCAATACCCATCTACATACCGATACCCTTTCCGATAATTGGTATAGTAACCGTCTTGCCAATAGTAATTGTTTCCACGGGCAACCCAATGACCACTAACCCAAACTTTGCCATGGGGCGCCCTTCCCGAAGGAACAATCACCGCACCTCGGGGTGCCACAGGCTTTACTTTGACAATAACCTGGGCATGGCTTGTATAGAAGCTTACCACCAGGATAATAATTGCGAACCATCTCAGTGCTTTCATATCTTCTGATTATTTAGTATTTCTCTGACATCGTTGAAAGAACTTTTATTCCGTTTAATTAATCCAATGACATTAAAATGACCTGCTAAATTATTGATAATCGAAGCTGTATTTACTTTCGTCTTCCTCTACCTACCACCTTATCCGGATCCAACAAGATAAACTCCACCACTTGCTTTTCTAGCTGCTTTCGGGTTTTGTCTTTTGGCATTGGCTTATAATCTTTCACATACCGTGCTTTTATCATATCCATATCTGCCTCCCATTTCGCGCGATTAGGTTTTAAGGATTCGGCTATTTGCTCAATCGATGTTTTATGGTTAACAATGATTTCTTTTAATGCTTTTTTTGCCTCTTGAATTAACACCTTTTGTTTTTCTCCATTTTCCGGATCTTCTTCAACCCCCATCCATTCGTTTTTAATAATTTCCTTACGTTTGGTTCTTATGCTCGCTATGGTTGCTTTTTCTTCTTCACTTAATTCTAACTCAAACCTGGCGCGTTCCTTAGTAAGCACTGGAAGGATATAAAATCTGGTGTAACGCCGTATTTCTTTTAGCATTTCAGGATTTCGCATTTCCTCCTTATACCGTTTTCTTAAAGAATCCGATGGATCACTTTGTTCCTTTGAAAGGGATGTTTTAGATTCTCCTTTTCTATTTTGTCTGCTGTATTTTAAAGGCAAAGAAGCATCTTGGGTATCTTTCACTATCCCTGTTTCCTCCCTTGGTTTTTTTACAATCTTTTCTTTTTCAAATTTCTTTAGCTCATTTTTCTGTTTTTCATTCAGAAGCTGTTGTATCTCAGCAAACATTGAATCCCTTAAATGCCTTTGATAGCTGCGGCTTAATGCACTTTCTTCTTTTATTTTTGGAATATACTCAGATACTATTGAATCGATCACCTGCCTTTGATTGCTATCGGCTTTCACATAGTCGTATAAATACTTTTTAAACCCAATCGGTGTTTCACGTTGGCGGGCTGCTTCAATACTCTGCCTGGTTAAACGACCGGATAGCAGAAAACCAGACCCAAATCCTAAAATGAAAATTGATAAAAAAACGAGTATTGTTTTAATCTTCATATCAATGGGTTTAAATAATTCAAAAGCTCATCATCCGAAAAATTACCCAGTCCCAGCAAATTGTCCATGGAAAGACTACCTTCCTGATAATAGCTGTATCCAAACAATACCAATAAACATAGGGTTCCAGCGTACATACACCGTTTTAAATAAATTCGGTTTACCAGCAGTTTACCAATAACAGGGAGGGTTTCGTATCGCTCTAGTTTGGCCAATACACGCGTACTAAAAAAGGGTCGAAAACTAACGTCCGTAGTCCCTTCTAGTGCTTTTCCCAATTCATCCTCAGTCATGTTTTTCATATTATATTTTTACTATACTATCTTTCTTTTTTTGTATTTCTTACCAACTTAATTACCAAACGTAATTCACTCTACTCCTTATTTCTTATATCCCAATTTCACGAGTTCCTCTTTCAATTTATCTTGCCCCCTGCTTAACCTGGACAACACTGTTCCTTGTGGAATTTCCAGAATAGCGGCCGTTTCGCGGGTGTCGTATCCTTCGATCATTCGCAATACCACCACGGTTCGTAGTTTAGGTTCTACCGCTTGCAAGGCTTTATGAACCAAATCATGGGTGTCTTTTTGTTCATCGTATCTGCCGGGGTCGGGTATTTCATTTGTCTTTTGGTCATCATCGGATGCGTTGAAAAAATAAAACCGCAGCTTGCGAATCTTTTGTCTTTTAATTTCATTCAGGCTCAAATTGATGGCAATGCGGGTAAGGTAGGTAGACAATGAAGCTGTGCCCCTATACTGGTGAATGTTTTGATAAAAACGTATAAACACCTCCTGTCCAACGTCATCAGCTTCATCCGAATAGCCTAACATATTTATGACGGTTGCAGCCACTTTTTTTTCATACCTGTCTATCAATATTCTGAACGCCTCCTGATTATTCTTTTTTATGAGTTCAATGATTGCCTCATCGTCCAGGTTTTTCAAATAGCACTTATTTTAATGGTATGACAATTCAAAATGTGTATTTATTTCAAATTAATAAAAAAAAGATGGGTTGTGACCAACGAATGATCAACAACCCATATTTTTACCCGGTTAAGGGGGTGTTACTTTTTTGCAGGATCTATCAATAGAAAATGAATAGCCCCTTTCTTATCGTGTTTTCCTTTTTTACCTTTATGGGGCTTCGACTCCATATCACTGATGTATTTCGCTTTTATCGCATCCATATCTGTTTTCCATTTTTCATGATAAGGAATAAGGTCTGAATTTATTTTTTCCAATGAGGCAGAATGTTTTTCTAGAATAGGTTTCAAGGTTTCCATCGTGTATTGTTTCAATTCTTCTTTTCTCCTCTTTCTATCCTCCGGATTGCCTTCACTCTTATTACCCCCTTTTTCTGAGCCCCTAAATGCCTGATGTTTGGCTCTTACTTCGGCAATTACTAACTTATCTTCTGCTGATAATTCAGTTTCGAATTGAATTCTTTTTTCCAACATCACCGGTTTAATGGTTTCTTGTTTATAGGCTTTCAATTCCCTTTTGAGTTCTGGATTATTCCTTTCTGCCTTCTTTTGTTCTCGGATAGCATTCCATTTCACAAGTTGTTCGGCATTCAAAACACCTTCAATGGCTGCTTTTCTTTCCATAACCAAATTTTTCATAGCTTCATTATCAGAGGATTCCGATTTTCGGGCGGCTTTGATCTTGGTGGCATATTCTTTATGAATGGATTTAATAGATGCTTCCTGCGCATCCGTTAATCCCAATTCCATTTTGTAATCCAATATACTCTCACGCTTCGCAGTTCGTTTCGAGTCCTGAGCAAGGGCAACTGATCCCATCACAATACTTAATAGTACTAATAAAACAATTTTCGTTTTCATCTTTTATCTGTTATCTGATTCTTAGACATTGGATATACAAGATTTATTCCAATACTATAATTTTTTAATCCTTTTTATATAATTCCCCTATCCCTTCCATTTTTCTATTTCTTTTTGTATAAAAGCTTCTAATTGTTCTTTTCCGGGCAGTTCCAGCAGATATTTAGAAACAAACAATTGATTATCTATGCCGGCAGTTGCAAATTCAACGAGGGCTTTGTTTTTATCGGTTACTAACAATATACCCATCGGTGGGTTATCGTCTTTTAGCATTACTTTAGCTTTATAATAATTGACATAAGTGTTTAACTGCCCAATATTGTTGTGGTCAAAGGCTTCAACTTTCAGGTCAACCAATACATGGCACTTGAGCACCCTGTGGTAAAAAACCAAATCCACGGTAAAGTATTCATCGCCAATGAGCATTTTTTTCTGGCGCGCTTCCAAACAAAAGCCATGTCCCATCTCAAGCATAAAATCTTGCAAATAATCCAACAGAGCAGTTTCTAAATCACTTTCTTCTACTGCGTCCCTTGTTTTCAATCCTAAAAATTCAAATGCATACACTGATTTTATGATATCTGAAGGAAACAACGTTTCGGCTTTTTGATTTATAATACCGCGCAACATTTCCGGTTTTAAGCTCATGCCCGAGCGTTCAAAGTAAAGGCTGTTAATCTGCCGCTTCAATTCCCTTACTGACCAACAACCTTTTATACATTCTATTTCATAAAAGGTGCGTTTAAGCTCTGATTCTATGTTTAATAGTTGCTCTAAATGCGTATATGAAAGCTGATAGATTATTTTATCAGCTGGCGTTCGATCCTTGTTTTCAGAAAGTGGGGTTGGCAACCCCACTTTTGCAGCTTCTTCAAAAAGTGGGGTCAGTGACCCCACTTTTTCAATTAGCTCCTGAAGAGGTGAATAACCGTTGCGTAGTATATTTTCAGAAATTGATTTTCCCAAATAACTATACAATAAGTAAAACTGCCGAAATCTAAATAAGGATCGTCGCTCAATACCTTTTATATGCTTTAAATTTGAAGAAAGAGACTCTATCAGACGTTCTCCATATGCGGCATTGTCGTCACCATTTTGCTCAAACTCAACAATATAAAATCCTATCAACCAATTTCGCAAAGTCAAGGCAACATTTACAGCCTTAGAAGCCTGCTGTTGAAAATGGTTATGGGTTTTTTCAATGGTGTTTACAAGCAGTTCGTATTTCATGCCAGCATCCCTTTAATTGTTTCAATAAACTAATTGCTTTACTAAAGATAATTGTATAAGGATTGTATTGTCCATTTCTTATAATTTCTCTTTACCTCAACTGGCTTTACAAAGCTATTTATAAAATGAAACTAATCCTAGTGACGCGACCATCCAATTCTTTCTCTAATATCTTGCTGTTTCTTTTTGCTTCAATCAGTTTCACTTTTTCGGAAAAAGCCATTAACTTTAATTGATTTAAACTCTATTAAAATATATTTTTGTCTGGTGAGCTTTAGATATAAACTTTACAACACGCAAGGATTGAATTTTAAACGTTTTGCTATAGCACATTGGATAGATGTTTTTCTCAGGGAATATTCCTGCATACAAGTTGACAACTTCACTAGCTTCCTCCGACAAAATCTTGCAAGCATTGGAAATATTTAGGTGAAATTTAAATATAAGAAACTCACATCATGAAGAAAATTATCTTTTCATTTTCATTAATTGTTTCCTTAAACATTGAAGTTCACGCTAATAATTCAATTAGCGATACGACTCAAAATAGGTATGTTGAATTTGGATTTAAGTACAATCAATTAAAATATGGATCTATTCACAATTTTTTTTCAACATATAAAAATGTTCGATTTGGTTATAGTCTCCATGTTCATGAATTTTCAATTGGTTACTCCCCTTTGAAGCAAGCGATTATTGCAGAAACAAATCATGGTTATATCTTAGATGTGTATTCAATTCGGGCAGCTGGTGGATATTGTAAGAAAATTAATAGCCCCAATTAAATTTGGTTTGTGAAACCAGAATTCGCTTTAAATCTATATTATTTTCAACTGTATTATTCCCATTCAATAATTTTACATGGGAATGAAAAGCCTTATTACAATAAAGGATCTAATATATCAATTACAATTCCGGTATATTCATCACTAAGTTTTAAAAAATTCAAAGACAAAAAAAACTATACCTTTGGTGGGATATTTAATAAGAAAAATAATCCAAGCAGAATGCCATAACGGCGGTAGTGTTCTAAATTATCATGTTATTTGGTGTCGGTAGTGTCTCAAATTTGTTTGTGAAATCCCCTTATTCATCCCATTAAGCCCCCATTCATTCCCATATCCACTACATAAAATTTGATAAACGATAAATTGAGAACTGTTACCCTTTTCTCAAACTGAAAAAAACCAAATCATTCAAGAAATCCATCACGCCGGTTTCCTGTTTATGGATATCAAAATCCGTTAGCGATGGCAGATTATTCATAAAGAAATTTTGGAAATGGGCCATTTCAGTAATGGTAGAAGCCAACGACCTAGGGTATTTATAGGTTGGATGGCATCCTAAAATAATATTTCCTACAACAGCACAAAACTGTTCATATGGCCTAAAAAACTGCTGCTTGTTATCTTCCCCCACTTGTTTGGTTAGGTAAGCCTTTGACAGCAGAACCTCAGCCGAATTAATTTTTGACCATGTTTAGGGGATGTTTTCAGTGTTCGTATTGCCGGAAATATTATTAATGAAGATATTTTAGGGAGCATGGAATTTGGGTGCAAAGTAGCCGGTGCAAAAATCATCGTAGTATTAGGTCATACCAAATGCGGCGCTGTAAAAGGGGCTTGCGATCATGTGGAAATGGGTAACCTTACCGCATTGCTTAAAAAAATAAAACCGGCCGTTGATGAAGAAGAAAGCACCAAAGAAAATAGAACCTCAAGTAATTCGGTGTTCGTTGAAAATGTAGCTTCTTTGAATGTGAAACGTACAGTTCAATCCATCATGGAGCATAGTCCTATTTTAAAAGAAATGGTAGATACCAGGAAAATTGGAATTATTGGTGGCATTCACGACATTACCACAGGTTCTGTCTCCTTTTATGAGGAAACCATGCGTTCTACTTCCAATTAAATTCCTCCAAAACATCTAGAAAACACGTTTTTCAAGTGTTTTCAAGCTCCGTTAAACCAAAGCAAGGGTTTTTTAATGTTTTCAACAGGTTTTTTAACTCTACGAGAGGTCTTTTTATAGTTCCGAAAGCCTTAGTTATCTTTCAGAATCGCTTTATTGGCTTCGGGATTGGTCTTTCTATGTTTTTGTAACCTTTGAAAGGCTTAATTTGATATTTTCAGACTTACAACCCAGAAAATCAACTTGGAAAACCAACATTTACTAATGTGGCAAAGGAATTCCGAGGTAATTTCCAGATTTTTTATCTAATTTTCTTATTAAATGATAAGCTTAGAATGAGTCATGCCATTAAATGTGGATTGGAATTCCATAAAAATTGGCAATTATGTAAGGTCAGGCTCGATTTTTGGTCTAACTCAAGCAGGAAAAAGAAATCAAAAGGATTTGGCTGGACCTTGGAAAAGAAAAAAGGCATTGCTTAAAAAGTAAATGTTCTAGAATGTAAATCAAGGCTTAGTTAATCCCAGAAACTCAATAATATTGTTTCTAAGTATTTTTTCTTTTAAGACGGCATCCATGGAATGATCTGTTTCAATAAACTTCCCATGGTCTAAATCTCCTAAAGGAAATGGATAATCTGTTCCGTAAGTAATCTTATCGTTTCCAAAAGTATCAATGGTAAATTTCAATGCTTTTGAATCATGGGTAATACCATCTACCCAAAATCTGCCCATATAATCACGGGGATCTTTCACATCATTAAGATTTACAAGATCAGGACGACAATGGTATCCATGAGAAATACGACCCAGTGTAATGGGAAATGCTCCTCCTCCATGAGCAAACATAACCCGGAGTTTTGGATACCGATCGAAAATACCACCGAAAATCATATTGCATATAGCCCGCGATTCTTCGGCGGGCATCCCCACTAACCAAGGAAGCCAGTATTTTTGCATTTCCTTTTCTCCCATCATATTCCAAGGATGGACGAAAATACTCATATCCAGTGCCTCGGCAGCTTCATACACCGGAAACAAGGATTCATCATCCAGGTTTGTGCCGTCAATATTTGAGCCTATCTCTATCCCGGGCATGCCCATTTTAGAAATACGTTCCAATTCCATAACGGCCAACTGGGGGGCTTGCATGGGCAAGGTTCCTAGTGTAATAAACCGGTCGGGGTATTTATTCTGAACATTAATTAAATGATCATTAATAAACATACTCCAATCCAGAGTGTGTTCGGGTTGTGCCCAATAATTGAACAAGACAGGAATAGTACACAACACCATCATATCAACTTGATGGCTGTTCATGTCTTCAATAATGGCTTCAGGGTCCCAACAATTCCTTCCTACCCGTCTAAAAAAAACGCCATCATCACGCATCAATTTTTTAGTATCGGTTTTAGGTTCGTCCTCCAAATAAATAAAACCTTTATAACCATATTTATCCGAAGGCATGGGCCAGGTTTCTGGCATTATATGCGCATGGGAATCAATTTTTTTGACGTGCGGAAGAATAAAGGGTTTCGACAAAGTTGTAGTTAAGATAGGGTGAGAAGGAATTCATTAAACAAACCTTGGATCGGTTTGCATGATATGTCCGCATTGCTTGCAGGTGCGGAGTTCCTCAGAATTATAATACTCGCGGAAACGTGGAAAGAAGTCCTTTTCAATATCATTCAAAACGAAGTATGTTTCGTGAAGTTTGTGGTTACATTTCTCACAAAACCACATCAATCCATCTACCATTTCCCTATCTGCCCGTTTCACTTCAATAACCAACCCCATGGTTCCGGCTTCCCTGTGCGGTGAATGGGGAGTTTTGGCAGGCAATAAAAACATTTCCCCTTCCTTTATATGAACATCCACGGCCTTTCCATCTTCCTGGATTTTTACCAATATATCCCCTTCCAGTTGATAAAAGAGTTCTTCGGTTTCGTTGTAATGATAATCTTTGCGGGCATTGGGACCAGCTACCATCATTACAATGTAGTCCCCTGCTTCTTCATATAAATTGCGGTTACCCACAGGCGGTTTCATTTCATGCCTATGTTCTTCTATCCATTTGTTAATGTTGAAAGGGCGTCTGATATTCATGGTAATTATTAATAAAAATCGAAATTATTTAAAATTATCGGGATTTCAATCTTTAGATTTCTTTCTGTTTAAAAAGTAGTTAAATCATCTAATAAGTTGTTGGTTTGCGGGCTTAAACAAATTTCAATTTCATACGTTATTATATATTACATGGAACCCAATCGTTTTCTGTTCAAGCTCACGGCAATAATACTTCAGTATATCCTCGTTGCTCTTATTTTTATTCCCATAGTTTATGCTTTTCAACTGCTTAAGTACAGCTTTAAAACGGAGGAAATTGAGTTTATAAGAGTCTTGTTCTTTGCCGTAGCTTTATCCATGCCATTTACCGTGGCCAATGCGTTTTCTTTTGCAAAGTTCGAGAAAATCGACATGGCTTATTACCTTAAATCAAACCAAAAGCATTCTGCCTTTATTGATTTAAATCCTTCCGAAGCGCTTGAAAATATCCGTACCAACCTCTCAAAAAAAGACTTTTGGAAATTAAAGAGCCAAACTGAGAATTCATTGAACTTTAGAGTAAAAAACCTGGTGCTTACGGATAAAGTTAGTATTGTGATAAAACCTTATTTAAACAACCAAACGGAGATAACTATTAATAGCCGTCCGTTATTATCGTATATGTTTCTGGATTTCGGCCGTAATTATAGAAATATTATCACTGTATTGTTGGCCGTTAAACATTCATAACTATTGGACATCTCCATTCTTTCAGGCTCATCAAGGCCCAACAACAAAACCCTCAGGCTGGCAAAAGCCATTGCCAATTTAGTGCCGGATGCTCAAATCATCGACTTTAAAGATTACGACATTCCTTTTCCAAACATGGGTGGAGTTAATCCGGAAAATTTAACACCTTTCCAGGAACTATTACTAAATGCCATGGATAGGTCGAAAGTGGTTTTTGTTTTAAGCCCGGAATACAACTGGTTTCCTTCTGCCGAATTGATAAATATGGTGCATCAATTGGCTAACCACGACCATTATAAAATATTTAACAATACTGTATTTGCCTTTGCGGGAATTTCAACAGGAGCCGGTGGACGTATGCCAACTGTTCAATTGAGTTATCTGTTCGATAAAATATTGAATGTATACAATATGGATTCTATTACCAGTCCAAAAAAATTTGAAGCACGGTTTATCGGTGAGGCTCTGGACGCAGATGGAAAGTCGTTAGGCAACCTGGAATTTGACAAAGGGTTGAGCGATTTTGTTTTTTACACCTTGAAAGTAGCTTCCCGTTGGCATTAAGGTTGGAATTGACAAATAAGGAAGTTTAGATTAACTTCTTTCAACTGGAAAGGATTGAGGGGGAATTAATTCTCCGGTTTGTTTCGTTTCAATAAGGGAGTTAGCAATAAAGAAAGGGATTGATTGCGCATAAAATATTTATAAACCCAATTGATAAACACGACCATCCTGTTTTTAAACCCAATCAACAAAAACAAGTGCAAGACCATCCATAATAACCAGGCAAAAAACCCTTGAAAGCTTAGACGAGGCTTTGCCAAATCCACCACTGCTTTATTTCGACCCACGGTTGCCATGGAGCCCTTATTGTTGTACTTATAGGGAATAAGTGGTTTTCCCAAATTTAAATTCTTCAAGTTTTTGGCAAGGTTCGAGGCCTGATCAATAGCTACATTTGCCACCTGTGGCAATCCTTTTGGATAGTGAGGAGTGGCCATAAAGGCAATATCCCCAAGGGCAAATACATTTTCAACATCCTGTACCCTGTTGAATTCATCCACAATAATTCGATTGCCAGAACCAACACGATCGGCAGCAATACCAGAGGGCAAGTTACCTGTAATTCCAGCCGCCCATATTACCATGGATGATGCAATACTGCCGCCATCCTGTAACAAAACCGATTCCCCATCATAGGCTTTTACGTAGGTATTGGTTATTACAATAACCCCCATTTTTTCAAGGTATTCTTTGGCTTTTTTGGACGCATTCTCACTCATATTGCCCAACACTTTAGGACTTCCTTCCAAAAGATAAATTTTCATGAGTTTTTCGTTCAATTCCGGATATTCGTGTGGAATCTTTTCGTGCTTAAGCTCAGCCAACGCCCCACTTAATTCAATGCCTGTAGGCCCTCCTCCTACAACAACCACAGTGAGAAGCTGTTCTACCCTATCGGTATTGGTGCTCATGGTTGCATCTTCAAAGTTTTGAATGATCTGGTTTCGCAATTGCAATGCCTCCATTGTCGATTTCATGGGAAAGGCATGATTCTTAATTTCTTTATTACCAAAATAGTTGGTATCCGCACCTGTGGCTATTACCAAGGTATCATACGCTAATATTCCGGTAGAAGTATGGACGCTTTTATTAGCAGTATCAATGGTGTTAAGTTCCGAAATTCGAATAGTAACATTCTTGCTCTTTTGAAAAATACTGCGAAGAGGAAACGAAATATTGCTGGCATCCAAATTGGCTGTAGCAACCTGATACATGAGGGGTTGGAATTGATGAAAGTTATTTCGGTCGACTAACGTAACCTTAAAATCGGGATTATTATTGAGTTTTCTTGCCAAACGAAGTCCTGCAAACCCGGCACCTATAATTACTATATGATTGATTTTCATGTAAAGAATTTAATAACACTAAAATGGGGAGAATGAATATCCTATTTTATTATACAAAGATTATAAATATTGACATAGGAATGGGGGAAAAGATTAGTAATCCGCTAGAAACAATAATCCTTTAAATGCCCATATAAATTAAGTCGACGGTTTCCCACTTAAAAGTGTGATTTTATAGCAAACGACGCTTAATCTAGTGGTTCGTGTTCGGATGGTTTAACACCTACAAGAAAATAAATAACCACGCCAATTACAGCCGAGCTAGTAACCATAAAGGCAGTGGCAAATCCAAAATAATACCATATTCCCCCAGCCAGGGAACTGGCTAACATGGCACATATACTTTGAAAACCGGCATAGGTGCCAATGGCAGTTGCAGTATCTTTCTTATAGGTAATGTTTGTAATCCAGGCTTTACCAATACCATCCGTGGCGGCGGCATATAAACCATAAAGAAAGAACAGGATCACATATATGAAGGGATCTGTGGAGAGAGCCATGCCAAAATAAACCGTAGAAAACAAGATCAGTCCGATAACTACAACTTTTTTCAATCCAATTTTATCGGCCAAGATCCCCATTGGATAAGCAAACAAAGCAAAAATGAGGTTGTAGAAGATATATATTCCTATGACCTCTGTATCGTTCAATCCCGATTCTTTAACTTTCATAAGCAAGAAAAGGTCGGAACTGTTGAACAACGTAAACACCAACAGTCCTGAGGCAACCTTCCGGTAAATTACAGGGCTTGTTTTCCAATAATGAATAAAAGCAAAAAACGAAGTTTCTTTGGCCGACTTTGGTTGTACTCCTTTTTTATCTTTAAGCATAAAAGAAGCTATGATGGATAGTGCCCCTGGAATAATTGCTATAAAAAACAGTATCCTATATTGGCCCGGATTAAAATAGAGATAGACAAGGGCGAATAAGGGCCCAATTACAGCTCCCAACGTATCCATTGAGCGATGAAAACCAAACACTTTGCCCTTTGTTTCTTTGGTGGCTTCATCCGATAGAATAGCATCCCGGGCACCAGTGCGTATACCTTTACCAAGACGATCGATGGTTCGCGCAAAAAATATCCAAACCGGGTAAACAAAAGCACCCATCAAGGGTTTGGATAGCGCACTTAATAGATAACCTAATTGCACAAAGGGCACCCTTCTTGCGGTGGTATCGGATAGCTTACCAAAGTATCCTTTGCTCAGGCCAGCAATGGCTTCAGCCAGACCTTCCAGAATTCCTATGATAAGTACCGAAAAGCCAATGCTTTTAAGGTAGGCCGGCATAATTGGATACAACATTTCGCTAGCCAAATCGGTAAATAAGCTAATGAAGGAGAGAAGCCAAACTGTTTTGGTTATGTACTTCATTCAAAACTGGGTTTAATCATATATATCAATGGCCGCATACAATTCTTGAATGAACAAAAATAACCAAATAACCCATGGTTGAAAGATATCCTGTTGAAGCTAAATAAGCATTTTG
>Ga0247843_1007997_pt1 | contig 12616 bp, 10 predicted proteins | sample LaCruzMarch2017__FD_192420 | JGI IMG/M metagenome (GOLD analysis project Ga0247843, IMG submission 192420) | Freshwater microbial communities from meromictic Lake La Cruz, Castile-La Mancha, Spain - LaCruzMarch2017_8m | ecosystem: Environmental > Aquatic > Freshwater > Lake | place: Spain...
AGGCGAATCCCAGATCGGCCATGCCCCCTGCCCGATCGTGCGCCTCGGCTGCACGCCGGAGCGGCCGCCGGCCCTGCCCCGGGCCCTGGAGGCGATTGCCCACGCCGACCTGATCGTGCTGGGGCCCGGCAGCCTCTACACCTCCCTGCTCCCGAATCTGCTGGTACCGGAACTGGTGAGCGCCATCAGCGCCAGCAAGGCGCCGCGGCTGTACATCTGCAACCTGATGACCCAGCCCGGTGAAACCGATGGCCTGGACGTGGGCGGCCACCTGCGGGCGATCGAAGCCCAGCTGGCCAGCCTGGGGGTGGAGCAGCGCCTCTTTGGCGCCGTGCTGGCCCAGGAGGACCTGGCCGATTCCAGCCTGCTGGACGTGTACCGGCTGCGGGGCGCCGAACCGGTGACCTGCGAGGCCGCACGCCTGAAGGAACAGGGCTATGAAGTGATCCTGGCTCCGCTGCAGGGGGCCCGCCCCAGTGCCACGCTGCGTCACGAACCGCGCAGCGTGGCCAAGGAGGTGATGCGCTATTACCGGAAGCACCGCAAACCATGAGTCGCACCGCCCTGATCCTCGGCGTCACCGGCCAGGACGGCGCCTACCTGAGCCACCTGCTGCTGGGCAAGGGTTACCGGGTGGTGGGAACGAGCCGTGATGCCCAGATGGCCAACACAAGCCGGCTGGAGCGGCTGGGCATCCGCGAGGGCCTGGAGATCGTGTCGCTGGCACCGAACGACTTCCGCAGTGTGCTCAAGGTGGTGAGCGGCGTGGCGCCGGATGAGATCTACAACCTGGCCGGGCAGACGAGTGTGGGGTTGTCGTTCGAGCAGCCGGTGGAGTGCATGGAATCGATCGCCGGCGGCACGCTCAACCTGCTGGAGGTGATCCGCTATCTGGGGGCGCCGGTGCGGCTGTTCAATGCCGGCAGCTCGGAATGCTTCGGTGACACGGGCCGCACTCCGGCGAACGAGGACACCCCCTTCCGCCCCCGCAGCCCCTATGCGGTGGCGAAGGCCACGGCCTACTGGCAGGTGGCGAACTACCGGGAGGCCTACGGACTGTTTGCCTGCACCGGAATCCTGGCCAACCATGAATCCCCCCTGCGGCCTGAGCGGTTCGTAACCCAGAAGATCATCCAGGGGGTGAAGGCGATTGCAGAAGGGAAACAGGAAAAGCTGCAGCTGGGCAACCTCGACATCTGGCGCGACTGGGGCTGGGCACCGGAGTACGTGGAAGCGATGCACAGGATGCTGCAGATCGAACAACCACGGGACTATGTAATCGCCTCCGGGACGTCCCATTCGCTGGGGGAATTTGCCGCGGCAGCCTTTGCGCACGGCGATCTCCTTGCGCAGGAACGACTGGAGGTGACGAGCAGCCTGATGCGGCCCGCCGATCTGAGCTATTCGGCCATGGACCCAAGTCGTATTGAAAGAGACCTTAACTGGAGGGCGATCCATGGCCTGGAAGCGATTGTCGCCAAGATGTACGCCGAGGTGCTGCAGTGACCGGCCCTGACCATGAGTGAGACCAGCCATCACCACCCATCCCAAAGAGCCAAACAGATAGAGATGTCTCAGCCACACCGGGCAATCGCCTCAGTCATTACCTCGAATTACATCCCCCAGGCGCTAACGCTTTACTCCTACATCATCGAAAGCAACCCAGGAACAAGCTTTGTTGTTTTGATCGTCGGCGAATCCGCTGATCTGCCAGAGACTTTACCGTCTGGGCCGGAATGGATCTGTTGGGATGCGATCGTCGAAGAGGAAGTCCGCCTGCGCCTGGCCACGGAATACACACCTTTCGAGCTTTCCTGTGTGGCAAGGGGCCGCTTTCATCATTACTTGGCAACCCAGCGAGCGTTTGATCGATGGCTCATGCTGGATACAGATATCGGGATCCTTTCCGACCTAAAGCCGATCTGGCAGGCACTGGATTCCAGCGCAATCGTACTCACTCCCCATGCGAGCAAACCAGTCCCCTTGCAATACGCAACGGCCCATGAGGGGAACATCCTCAAAAGCGGATTGTTCAATGCCGGTGTCGTGGGCATGAAACGCTCAGCCGTTGCGCAGCAGGCTTCCCAATGGTTGAGTGAACGGCTGGAAGCCTTCGGCCACGCCCATGCCCATCGGATCATATCCGGTCTCCCCAACCATCAGGACTTTGAATTTGTCGACCAGATATGGCTAAATTTACTATATCTTTACTTCCAGTCGGATATTACTGTTCTCCGCGAAGAAACATGCAATCTTGGCCACTGGAATCTGCATCAAGGCGAGCTGATGCCACGCGATGGTGTTGCTTACTTCAACAACCAGAGAGTTGTGATTGCCCACTTTTCCGGGCTACCGGATCGGCAGAATCTCGAAATGGTCTCAGCCCACTCTCAACTCTATCTGGATCGTCCATCGCAAGCGTGGGCCGCCATGGCGGAAGACTACCTGGACAGACTGGCAAGAGCAGAAAGGGACGTCCCCTCGGTTCCCTACGCCTACACCGCCATCCAGCCCAGAAAGAGCACGGAGGAGCGCGCTTCACCGGCAATTTCTGTCCCGCCACAACAGATCATCAAACGAGCGTTGCGGAAGCTTTGTCTTGGACTGAAGTCTCCAGACAAGATCATTGGAGGCATGAAACTGGTTGGCTGGCAAATAAAGAGGTCAAGCCAGATACTTCCATCGCTTCTATCCAACAGAAGCGCAGAGAAGATTTTCATCGACCGAAGCCCCAATGCTTTCACGAACCTGATTCCCTGCATGGGAAACTATGAAACATACGCTATAAGAGCATGGATACTGCAGGCGGTATCGCAAGCCAAACAACAATTCCACGGCAAACTTCTTGATGTTGGCGCGGGCAGCTCGCCCTACGAAGAGCTGATCATGTCAACGGGCCACATCAGCCAATACATCAAGCTAGATTTTGCAAAGTCGAAGTATCACAAAGGCCACTCCTTAGATCTCACTTGGGATGGCAAGATCATTCCCCTTCAGCCGCAGACCATCGATACCGTGTTGATGACAGAAGTTCTGGAACACGTGCGCAGACCTGGTGATTTGCTAAGGGAGGTTCGCCGAGTTCTGAAGCCCGGCGGCGTTCTGTTTCTGACCGTACCCTTCATCTGGCCGATGCATGAACTTCCCTACGACTATCATCGGTTCACTCCGGTAGCCTTGAAGGCCTATCTTGAAGAAGCTGACTTTAACGTGCAGAATATACAGATTCTAGGCGGCTGGGACCATAGCCTTGCCCAACTGCTTGGCCTATGGCTCACCAACCGCAGCATGGGAGAACGGAAAAGAAAGCTCGCTAAACTACTGGCCTGGCCACTTTATTCTTTTCTGCTACGCAGAGGCAAGGACGAATTCAGCGCAATTCGCAATCATCAGATGCACCTCGGTTTGGCAGGGGTGGCGATTGCAGGAGAGAACAAGAGACCCTGACCCACTAGACAGCAACTGCCAGAACTCAGCCGGAAGTACGCAACAGAGAGGGCCGAAGGAGCTCTTTAGAAACAACAATATTGATGTATTTACCAAGAACCGGAATAGGACCCTTTGATAATTCAACAAGGCACCAAACCAGCCACCGAAAAAGGCTGAGACGGGATAGATACATGACAAGAAAGGCGCACACAACCGCCCTCTTGAAATGCAGGGTTATAGAAAAGAGGTCAAGGTAGCGCCGAGCACAAATCTGGACGAACTCTTGGTCCCGGCCGAGACCTGCTCGCAAGGACTGCATGGATAACGATGGAGCGATATCTGCAACCTTTGCAATCTTTGAAAGCATGATGCACCTAAGTCGAGATGAAGCGATTGCCTGAACGACAAAAGGACATCGAGATGTGAAATTATCATGGTTCCAAGCGATCTCAGCAGCGGGAGGCTCCCAATCAGCAATCTTGCTGGCAGAAAAGAAACATTGCATGTCAGCGAGCTCACCCAGGCCAATCAACAACAAAGCAAGATGAGCGCTATGGGCATAGATGAATGGGTACGCCCGACTGAGATAGGGGACAAAGACCTCTCTTTGATAGACTCCTGCGGTGATGAAGAGGATGTTTGAATAGCAGTCAAGTCGCTCGACAAATTCGGCAAGACCAAAGGTAGAAAACGAATTACATCTAGTAGCTCTTAGCTGAAGAATGCTGGTTGAGAAATTAAGATAGACGCATTTACTCTGCCGAGTTACCTCATGCATTATGCAATCAACGGAGTTGGGCAGTGGCTTGTCATCGTCCCCAACAATCCAAAGCCATTTTGTTGCGGCAAGTTCAAAACAGCGCAGAATATTTGCATCTCCTCCAATGTTTGCAGCGTTGCGTACAAATCTTAATGTACCTTGCAAAGAGGAAGATTCGAATTTGCGCAGAACCAGCGGGGTATCGTCCGTAGAGAAGTTATCAATAACAAGAATACGAGCACCATTTAACCTGCACGATTGTAGATGCTCGAGACATCGTTTTAGATAGCGAGATCTGTTGTATGTAGGAATTGCAATCGTCAGGTCAGAATAGTCATCCATAATGCTTGCTAGTCGGGCTCACACGTCACAGAGTAGTCTCAGATAGGCCAATCAAATCAGGATGCGGGCTAAGTCATGATGATAATGATCCTCAACTAACTGCATAGTCCGGTGTTGTGTTTGGTAATGGCCAATCAGATAAGACCATTGGCCGTTTCCCTGAGCTGCCCTGGAAGATCCAGAGGAGCAATGTGATACTGGGCAAGAAGCGCGAGGAAGGGGCCGGAATCTGCCTCGTAGCGGTTGGCCTCCAGAGATGGATCGATGCAGAACAGGGGTTCCGGCAGGTTCCACAGGCGGCTGATGATCCTGGCCAGCTCCACCAACGAAAGGGTTTCCATGCAGGCGTCCACCTGGAGAAATCCAGGCGGGAGAGGCGTGCGCAATAGGGCCCAGAAGAGACGCATCATCGTGCCGACATGGACATAGCTGCGAATCACCGGCCTCTCACTGCGGACCTCAATCTGTTGCCCCGCGTTGGCCTTGGAAAGGAAATCGCTGAGGGCAAAGAGGCGGGGATCCTTGATGAATCTCCCTGAAGCGGCATAGACACGGAACACAGCCGCCATACGGCTGGCGCCACTGTGGTGCCATAACGCTTCTTCTTCCTGCTTCAGGGTGGCATAAGGGTTGCCATGGAGATCAGGCGTCTGGCCATCGAGCACAGCTGCAGCCCCCGAGGAGGTGGTGATGATCGGAATGGCCGGGTTGTGCTGAAGGAAGGCAGCGATGCTTGCCGTGATGGCGCGGTTGATCTGGATGTAGGGCTCCAGTCCGATCTCAGGCACTCTGTCGCGGGTGAGAAATGCCAGATGAATCAGCCCGGAGGCGTTGTGGATGTGCTCCAAAGCATCCAAGCCAACGGCTTGAATCGGGCCTTGGGGGCTTCCGAAATCAATCAGCTTGGCCGAAGAAGCACAGGCCACCACATCAGAACGGAGAGCCTCGGGACCGTAAAGGGCTTCGTACTCCCATAGAGCGGTGCGGCCAAACCAGCCGCTGGCGCCTGTCAGGATCCATGGTGCAGCCATTGCCTTAGATGGCGAGCTGGCTAGTCATTGCCGAGAACCTTCCAGCGACTTTCAAGCATCTCAATCCGGCTCTCATCTTCCTTGTGAATAAACCCATAGTAATCCCTCTTGTTCAACAGCCAGAGCAACTCGAAATGCACCGCATCTTTCAGTGCAGACTCAAGCCCTCCACCAACAAGAGCACTGCCCTCGAACACCACCTTACGTGTTTCAAAGCGGGTGAGGTGAACAGCATGGAACCGCTTCAGGTTGGCAAGGGCGTCAATCGAGACAGCACCACCCACCACAAAATCAAGCCCGGCATCACGGCAGGCCGCAGCCGCCTGCTCGGCCTTGACGGTGACGGCTTCGGATTCAATGCCGTCACGGCCCAGGCCGAGGGAGCCGGCGAAATCAACTCGGCCGAAGACAAGGCCCTCGCAGCCAGGCTGGCCGCTGGCAATGGCCACCATCTGGTCCAGATGGTTGAACGCAGTAATCGTTTCGAGATTGAAGAGAAAGTCAACTTCGTCACTTTCGTCGGCGCTGAACACCTTGTTCTTAGCCTGGATGTACTTACTCAGGGCATAGGGGGTTTCCACCATGGGGGCAATGATATAGCGAACTCCAAACTGTTTTGCTTCTAGAAGATCTCTGATCGCCTCGCAGCCACCCACCTTCAAGGCAATAGAAACACCAGAGCGATGGGCAATTTCGAGGAGACGCAGCAGCTCATCGGTGCGGGTTCCTTCAGCTTCAAACTCCGCCTTGGTGGCCACGACACCATGCTCTTCGCGTCCGCGGCGGAGCAACTCACACATCTTGCGCTCATAGCTGTTCATTACTGAAACTCAGCCACTTTTAACAGTGGAGCTTACCATGGACTCGCTCAGTGGCTGGTGCGGAGCAGCACGCATGCATGCATCACCATTCATTCGTCAAGAAAAGGGCTCCAGTGCTGCATCTCGATGTCGCTGAGGTCGGGGCTCATGCGATGAAGAGGGTTGGACTCCATGCCTCCATCGGCTCGAACTCTACTGCTGATTTTTGGAAAGAAAGTTTGGTTGGGATCAATGGGTACCATAAAAGCAAAGGGTGTGGAGCCAGTGAACGCAGCCTTGAAATCGTCATGGCCAAACCAGCCATCCTCCAGGTGCATCATCGGGATGCCATAGGCAGCGAACAGCTTGCCCCAGTCGGGGAAACCAAGACCAGACTCCACATCGCAGCCAAGATAAGCCCCGCCAAAGTAGTTTTTCTGGGTCATCCGAATGGATGCATAGCCATTATTGGAAAACAGGAAGATCTTCAGGTTGAGTGCGTTGGCGGTCACGGTTGCCAGTTCCTGAAGGTTCTGGGTGAAACCGCCATCCCCCTCCACCAGCACCACTCTCCGATCTGGCGCAGCCACCGCTGCGCCGATGGCGCCAGAGAGGCCATAACCCATGCTGGCCAAACCCTTATCGGTGACCATCACCTGGCCTTGACGCTGCTGGAAAGCCTGCATCATCACCGTGAAAGCACCACCGCTGCTGCAGGGGATGATGAGATCTCGATCGGCACAGACCGTTGATAGATCAAGTGCAAAGTCGTAGGGGTTGAGATAGCCTGGTTCGGTGGTATTGGTCGGTTCAGAAAGAGGCAAGGCTTGCTTGATGTCGCAGGCAAACTGCAGCCAGCCTGCGTGATCGCCAAGCTCGGCTTGCAACAACTCGAGCAAGGCCTGATGGGCATCGCCGCAGATCGGCCAGTCAACACGGGGGTTGGGTTTGGCAAGTTCAGCGGGATCGATGTCCACCTGGGCGACCCGCCCATGGGGGAGGAAGGCTTGCCAGTTGAATCCCGTTTGCTGCAGGCCGAGCCTGGTCCCGAAGGCGAGCAACAGGTCGCTCTGTTGAAGCAACATGTTGCTGTACCGCATCCCCCAGGTATTGGGGCGGCCGGCATAGTTGCGTTGATCTGCGGGAATGCGATCGGCTGCGTTCCAGGTGGTCATCACGGGGAACGGCAGCTTGGCCAGGGCTTCCTGATGCTGTCGACAGAAGCGACGGGAGAGCCCGCCGCCAAGGAGAAGGGTTGGTCTGCTGGCGTCGCGGAGTGCCTGCAGCAGATCAGACGGCAGCAACGGTCCCGAGGATATCGGTGCGTCGGGATTCGATTCCTCTGTTGTGGGCTCGCTCGTCAGTTCGGACTCCAACCAGCTCTCGGGCACCGCCATGGCCTGAACATCGAGGGGAAAGTCAAGAAAGACAGGTCCGGGCCTGCCGCGACGACCCTGGCGAACGGCGTCAAGGAACCGCAGACGAGGCCAGGGCTCAAGCAGACGCTGGCTGAGCTTGCAGACCGGGGCGGCCATCGCCACCCCATCCACCTCCTGAATCCCAAGCTGACGAAGCCCCGTTGGAGCGAGATCTTCCCGTTTGACCTGGCCTCCGATGAGCAAGAGGTCGCGGCTTTCCAGGTAGGCACCGGCCACTCCGGTGAGGGCGTTGGTGAGCCCGGGACCTGCAGTGACGAGGGCAAAGGCGCGGTCGTGAGCGCCATCGCAAGCGGAGCCCACTTCATTGTGATATTCCACCGCGATCGCCGCGGCCACCTCATGCACCACAGGAACGCAACGCAGCTGGGAGCGAATGCCATCGAGGAGATGCATGATGTTGCCACCAGCCACGAAGTAGCAGGTGGTGTAGCCCTCCTGAACCAACCAGCTGATCAGAACCTTGGCGTATTTCATGCCGCAACCTCACGGATCACTGCCAGCATGGCCTCCAGCACGGCGGCTTCCTGCTGCGGTTCGCGTGGCAACAGGATTTCCTCAACCCCCAGGGGGATGGCAGCTCCTTCCCGGGGAGGCACGATCACGTGATAAGAGAGACGCCCATGCTTCTTGTCGCTGCGGAAGGCCTCAAGGAATCGGTGGGGGTCGAACTGCCGGAGAGGATCTGGGCTGAGGACACCATCGAGAAGGGCGTGGGTGTGATCGATCAGCGCGGTGGATCCAGCAGGGTCGCCGACAAAACGATGGGCGGCCTGCATTCCCAGCGCCACCCCCAGACCATGGGGAACGGCATAGGCCGTGGCGGATTCGAGGGCGTGCCCCCAGGTGTGACCGAAGTTCAGGAGGCGACGTTCAGCCCGATCGAACTCATCGGTTTCGATGAACCATTGCTTCACCGCCAGCACGTGGTGCAGAAGTTCAGCCAGTTGTAAATCGCTCCATTCACCCGCCAGCAGGGGAGCGGCGAGCTGGCGATAGCGGTCAAAGCTCTCGGTGCCGTGACAGAAGCAGATCTTGGCGGCCTCGGCGAGGCCGCCACGCAGTTCCGTGAGCGGAAGGCTCCTGGCGAGCGGAGCCATCAGCGTGATCTGCCGAGGCGGATGGAAGGTTCCCACCAGGTTCTTGGCCGAACCGACATTGATCGAACTCTTGCCACCGAGGCAAGAGTCGGCCATAGCCAGAAAGGTGCTGGGCACATAAATCCAGGGGATCCCGCGCATGTAAATGGACGCCACAAAGGTGGTGATGTCCTGAATCACACCGCCTCCGAGCCCCAGCAGGGTGGAGGAGCGGTTGAGGCCCCGTTGCTTGAGCTCGAGCAACACGTCACCCATGCGATCAAACGACTTGGCCGTCTCATCCGCCTGGATCAGCACCACGCGGTCATCGAGCGCAGGATCCAGACGGCCGGCAAAAAAGTCGTCGACGAGCAGCAGATCAGCCTGGGGCTGCCAGCTCGCCAACGAGGCCATGGCTGGAAAGTCCACCTGATAGGTGCAGCTGCTGCTGCAAATGGTGAGAGGCTCCTGGAGCTGCATCGCGCTTGTGACCGGGTCGATCGCGGGTGGCATGACGGTAGGCCTGGCTCTAGAGGCGGCGCACGGCACTGAAGCCGCCATCCACGGTGAGACTCTGGCCTGTGATGGCCCGATTGTCCGATCCCACCAGAAAGGCCACCGCCGCCGCCACATTCTCTGGTGTGGGCAGGCGGCCAAGGGGGCAAGCGCTGCTGATCGAGGCCATCTGGGCGGCGCTGAGATGGGCCCGCGACATCGGCGTGTCGACCACCCCAGGAAGCACCGCATTGATCAGCACATCCCGGGGGCCTAGATCGGCCGCCGCGGAGCGGAGCAGGCCTGCGACGGCGGCCTTGGACACGGTGTAGGAAAACTTCTCGGTGCGGGCCTGCTCCTGCCAGATCGAACTGATCACACAGAGCCGTGCGGGGGACGCCAGCCGATCGAGATCCAGAAGGCGGGCAAGGGTGCGGGCTACGAAAGTCACATTGGCCTCCATCACCGCGGCGAAATCAGCTTCGTTGAAGGAGAGCAGGGAATCGGTGGCATTGAGACCCTGGGCCCAGACGACAGCGTCGAGTTTTGGCAGATCCGGGATGGCATCCAGACCGGCGCTGTGGGGTGGGGTGATCACCGCAAAGCCGCTCTGAGTGAGCCGATCCACGATCGCGGAGCCGAGCGCACCCCGACCGCCAAAAACGAGGGCCTGCATCACGGATTGGCGGCGGCTGGGCGGTTGAGCGTCTGGCTAGTGGCCGGGAGAGCGAAGGAACAGATCACATCGACGCCCCGGGCCTCCATCGCCGCCTTGAAGCCAGCATCAGTACCCAGAAGGAGATTCTGGATTATAATAATCGTATTCGACCCCACCTTCTCCCCCACCAGCCGCAGAGCCGGGGGCCGATCTGATGGGGCGACCCAGCTCGCGGGCCTGGTCGGTGCGGTTGAAGGGGGCCGAGGGTCTGACGGCGAGCTTGAAGCCGAATCACGAGCCGTCCGTACGTCACCGGGCTGTGGCGCACTAAGGAACGCCACCAGCTCCTGTTCCAAGCGTGGCGGACACGGCGTAGGGGATGGGGATACCCTCCTGCCAAGCGCTGCGTTCGGGATCCACGGTGGGGCGTAACGTGCCATGGAGCTCAATGGGGGCGGAGGCGGCGCAACCGTTGGGTGAGGGAGCGGGAAACGGAGGAAAGCTTGCGAGACCAGGCGGCCATGCTCATGCAGAAGGCCACAATGAACATCTTAAAATGCTCAGAAATGGTGCTTGCAGGCAGAGCCGCTTCGATCGGCGCCCAGGCCGAGGGGGGGGAAGGGAGATTCAGAGACGCAAAGAACTCCTGACGTGAGTCCCAATAGGCATTAAGTTCGGCAGCCGATGGTTGGGGGGATGAATCTGTAAATCCAAAGGACAACAAGTCTGCCAGGGATTGGGCATTTCGAGCCAAAGCCGACCGGTATGACCGAACAATAGCCTGATGATCATAACCATGATCAAGGATGTTAAGGAATTGGTCCACATCATTCCATACCACCCCATCCAAGCGTACGGGAAAAGAATGTTTGACTCCAGTTTCATCCCAGCCAATTGGAATGAAAACGGGAATCCCCATCAATATCGCTTCATGGGCAAGGCTGGTGAGCGGGTCGAAACACACCAGAAAGTCAGTCTGTGAAAGCAACTCGTAGAGAGCCTGCTTGGTTGATGGTTCAAACCGGGTGATCAGGCGGGACTGGGAGCGATTGATTCGGCTTCGAAGTGCATGAGGCAGAGGGCGTAGATAGCCTTTACCGGCATAAATACTTGCACGCAGACGGCGTGGCTTGTTGGCTGAAGTGAGGCAACGCGAAGGCGACAGAGCGGCCTCGATCCATGGCTCAAGCTCTGGAAAACGAGACTGAAGGTAAAAGGTTGGAATCTGTGCAGAGATCATCGGGCTATAGACAGCCTGTCGCTCGCCCGGCAAGAGCACCACTCGATTGCCCCAGCATCCCTCACCACGGAAAAGGCCGAGTGGGGCCATCGTGTAGTGACAGATCTGGGATGCATTTTCCCGAACTTCCAGCAGGCGCTCTGGGGTGAGCGTATCGCCGAGAATGGCACAAGATCCCGGAATGGCCCGCCAGCTTATGGGCAGATCATCAAAGGGATAGGGTAGGCGTGTAAAGCGCGGATGACTGGAATCGGCTGGAACAATGCTGACGTTGAGGCCAGAGGATTGGAGCAACTGGGCGGCGTGAAGCAATACACTGATCCCATTGCTATGGGGAAAGTTTTCTGGCGCAGTCACCAGAAAGGAATAATGCCTATGGCGAAGATCAGGCCTTATCACGAACAACCCAGAATGAGAACTGACGGCTATGCTATCACCCACGAGAAGAGTACTCTCAGGGAAGTTGTCAGCTCGGCGTGCTGAGCACAGCACCGAAATGGAATGCACTGCGGATGGAAGTTCAGAGTGGTCGGCGTAGAGGATCAGCGACTGCTGCTGGCACTGGTGGCTGCCAAGGCCAGTGCGCTGGCGGCAATGCTCCTTCAGGCAGGCCCGCTGCAGCAGATCAGCCGCGATCTCCGCCAGCTCCACCTCGGCTAAATCACAGCCCACCTCCTTGTACCTCCGTCACGCTGGCCTTCGGCCAGGTAGGCAGCTCCAGACGTCGACCACCAGATAGAGGTATGGCCATACGCCGCGAACCTTGGTCGGCAGGAAGCCGATGACCCAAGACCAGACCGGATTGGGGCGATCCGCTCTCAAAAGCGGCACGGAGGGCGGTTCCTTCGGCAGCCTGGCACTCCCGTGGCGGCATCCTGGGCCGCATGGTGCAAGCGGACCACCTACTCGGGGAATAGGTCGCTCCCTGCAGTAGGCGCCCAGTTCGGTGGATTTCAGTCGGGCGCTCTCCAGTTCCACCTTGGACTTGCCGGCAGCGCTCCCCCTGAAAGCTCTTGGTCTTCCTCCATTTGTAGAATGGTGAACACATGGATGGACGCTCCTCTGAAATCCGGGCCACACCTTGCCTGCGCGGCGGGCTCATCCTCCTGCTCACATCAGCCCACTGCTTCGCAGAAGACGGGGGCCAAACGGCCTCGCAGTAACGACGCAATGATCCTCTCCATCAAGCCTAGGGTGTATGGATGAAGGGGATGATAACTTGTAACCGTTCACGGGGTGTGCCGGCCTGACCTTGACATGACGTAGGCAGTCACCACTTCATGATTGATGCACAGCTCATTTGCTCAGCCTCTCAGCGCGCACCTTTCACTGCTCTGGTCGCTCTG
>Ga0247843_1007998_pt1 | contig 12615 bp, 15 predicted proteins | sample LaCruzMarch2017__FD_192420 | JGI IMG/M metagenome (GOLD analysis project Ga0247843, IMG submission 192420) | Freshwater microbial communities from meromictic Lake La Cruz, Castile-La Mancha, Spain - LaCruzMarch2017_8m | ecosystem: Environmental > Aquatic > Freshwater > Lake | place: Spain...
AACGAATAAGAGACTTTTTTGCCGATATTGGCAGCTATAGAGATAAATTAAAATCTTTGATAAATACAAACTTTCAAATCATCAAAACTCCAAAATTGGTTTTGCAAACCTCTGTGAGTTAAGTATATGTACTTTCCTACAGGGTCTTTCCAGCCAATTTTCTTCACCGCCGCTTCATTCAAAATAACCGAAGTCGAATCGCTAAACTCTTTAGAGAAATTGCGGCCTTTCGTAAGCTTAATATCAAGAGTTTTGATAAAAGCATCGTCTGTCATGAAGGAGCAAAGCGTCAGGTCTTTGGCAATCTGCTTGTCGCCCGTATGTTGTTCAGGAAGATAGAAATCGCCAAAACCGGCGCTCAACGGCACGTTGGTACTGATGGAAGTATGAATAATATCGGGAATACGAGCAATTTCCTGTCGGAATGCTTCCTGACTTTGGTCCAAACGCTGTGCATTAGGAATGACAATGACGTTTTCTTTTGTCAATCCTAAATCTTTGTTTTGTGTAAAACTCAGTTGTTGAAAGACCACAATCGTGCAGATAATCAACGCCGTAGAGACCGCAAATTGAAAAACGACCAATCCGTTTCTTACCAATAAATGAGCAATGCCCGTTTTAATTGAATTCGTTTTTAATACTTCGATGGGTTTGAACGAAGTCAGATAAAAGGCAGGATAACTTCCCGCCAGCACGCCCGTAGTGAGCATGAGCAAAACAATGAAAAATCCGAATCCATCGTCAAAAAGAGCGTTAAAAGCAATGGTCTTACCTGATATTTTGTTAAACCACGGCAATGCTGCGGAGATAATTACCAATGCCAAGACCGTAGCCAAAAAGCTATACAACAACGATTCGGCCAAAAATTGCTTGATGAGGCTATTCTGAAAAGAGCCGAGTGTTTTGCGGACGCCTACTTCTTTGGCCCATTTGAGCGAGCGAGCCGTTGAAAGATTCATAAAATTGACGCAGGCCAGCAGAATGATAAAGATGGCAACAATGCCAAACATATACACTTGCCTGATGTCGCCTGTGTTTTCATAAAATACGCTTAGTTTGCCCGAATGAAGGTGAACATCTTGAAAAGGCTGTAGAAAAAACTCCCATTTGCCGCCTTTCTTAATAAATTCGTCATACGGTTGTCCAATGCGATTGAACGCATATTGGGCGTGTTTGCGAATCATGGCGGGAAATTTAGCTTCCAATTGCCGAATTCGCTCGGGGTTTTGAGCAATTTTATCATTGAGTACCGCAAACGTACTCACGTTGAGCCATACCCAGCTCCAGTCAAAATAACTGACAAATTTAACACTGCGGATAGGGACCAAAAAGTCGAATTGCATCGAAGACTGGCTTGGAATATCCTTCAATACCGCCGTGACTTTCCGTGGCCGTTCGCCGAATAAAAGCACCTGATTGATAGGGTCGCTGTCGCCAAAGTATTTTTTGGCCATTGTTTCAGTAATGACTACATCATCCGTGTTTTGCAGACAGGTAGCGGCGTTGCCTTTTTGGAGTGAGAAGTCGAAGATTTCCAGAAAGTTGGAATCAACGGCCATGATGTTTTTCTCATCAAAGAAATGGTCCTTTTTGCCATTTTGTTCGTGACTTACCACCAAATCCATGATTTGAAAGGTACGCGTATAAGTTTCTATTTCAGGGAATTCGGCCATTAACGTTTTGCCCGCAGGCGGTGGCGTATAACCTCCCAGCAACTCTGAGCCGCCAAAATTTCCGTCAATGTTGACCTGATAGATTTGCGGTGTTTTCCTGAAAAAGGTATCAAAACGCAGTTCGTCTTTGATAAACAGAACAATCAAAAGACACACCGCCATTCCCACCGCCAACCCAGCGATGTTGATAAAAGAAAAAACCTTATTATTGACAAGGTTACGAATGGCTATTTTGAGATAGTTTTGAAGCATGTTTTTTTTATTTGGAAAAGGGATGAATGGAACAAGGACGGGGTCGCCCGTGCGACACGGAGAAAAAATACGGTTTCCGTTTCTCCTTGTTCCATTTCCCTAAATTTTATTCCGATTTCAATGATTTTACCGGATTCATCAGCGCGGCCTTGACGGACTGAAATGAAACGGTTGCAATGGCGATGAATATGGCGATGAGGGAGGCAGCTGCAAATACCCACCACTCAATGTCGATGCGATAGACGAAATTGTTCAACCATTGGTGCATGGCGTACCAAGCGGCCGGAACGGCAAGCAGGATGGCGATAAATACCAGTTTGATAAAATCTTTGGACAACAGAGCCGTAATTCCAAATACAGACGCTCCCAATACTTTTCGGATTCCGATTTCTTTGGTGCGTTGTTGGATGATGTAAATTGCCAAACCCAACAAACCCATACAAGCAATAAAAATAGCGAGCAGTGAAAACACGCCAAAAATTCGTTCGGATACCTGTTCCGACTGATAGAGTGCTTGCCAATCGGCGTCTAAAAATGAAAAATGAAAAGGCTGATTGGGTAAGTACCGTTGCCATATACTTTCTACTTGGCTGATGAGTGCTTTAGGATTTTGTGATTCAATTTTTATGACCAACTGATTATTTGCTTGTCCAAACAATCGATCATTGAGCAGAAAAAGAGGGGAAATTTTGTCGCGCAAAGAACTGAAATGGAGGTTTTTAACTACTCCAATCACTTTATAAAAAACAGGAATTCCATTGGGCTGAACCAAATTGTCGGGGGTGATGATGGTTTTACCTACGGGGTCTGCCAATCCCAATTCCCGAACCGCTTCTTCGTTAAGAATGACCGAGAGCGAATCATTGAAGTTTTTCTCAAAGGGGCGCCCGGCCAACAGAGAAATCTTCATGGTTTGGAGGTATTGGTCATCCACCACTGCACCTTTACCCGTAACGGTTTCATTTTCTCCGTCTTTTCGGAAGGTTATTCCAAAATATCCCCCCTGTTTATCGGCGGGAGAAGTATTTGCACCGGCTACGCTTACGATGCCCGAAATAGCCCGAATTTCGCCTTTGAATGTTTTGGTTTTATTTCCCCAAAAACCTGCACCCTGAATATTTATAATCGCTTCTTTGGTAAAACCCAGATCTTTGGTTTGGATATATTCCAACTGACGGTACACGATAAGGGTAGAAATTCAACGCCTTTTTCTATTCGCTCACGGTTCCATTTTTGGCGATTTTGATTCGCCAGTAAGATAATATTTCCTTCTTCGTCCTGACGCGCCTCCAACCTGGACGCCTGAAAGTACATCAGGGAGAGCAGCGCCGATGTTTTGGGAACATTGGTAAAACGGTGTTGACTCAATAAAATTCCCAGTCGTATGGCTTCCTCACAAAGCTCTTTTTTGATGAGTTGGCCAGGGTTCTCAGAATTGTAACCTTCGTTAAACAAAAGATAAATAGCTTTCAAAATCACATCCAAACGGGGCAGAAGCTCGTCGCCCGTAGGCACTTCCAGTTCAATAGGAGTACTTCTTATTTTGTCTTTGGCGCGGTAAAGGCGCTTGTTGATGGTTTCGTCGTTGGATAAAAAAGCCTTTGCAATTTCAGGAATGGTCAGTCCGCAAAAGGGTTCGTAAAATAAGCGTAATCTGGGCTTCGGGAGGCAAACTCGGATGGCAACACGCAAACATCATCCTAAGTTGACTGTCTTCGATTTCGTGGTCAAGAAACAGGTGGTCGATGTGGAGTTGCATTTGTTGTTCTGACTCAAGTTGATGGGCAATGTTGGGACTGATTTCGGCAAAAAACTTCTCGCGGCGCAAACGGTCGAGAACTTTGTTTTTGGCCGTAGCATACAGCCATCCCGTCGGATTATCGGGGATGCCGTTCAGTTTCCAATGTTGCATGGCTGCCAATAGGGTGTCCTGTACTACATCACGGGCAATGTCGTAGTTAGGAAATCCAAATAAACGAGTGATGACGGCGAGCATCTTCCCCGACTCATGCCGAAAAAGATGCTCTGCCAATCGGTTGACTTCCGTCATTCCAGAAATCAGTTAAAATTTTTGAATTTCACGTACTTCTACTCTTCCTTCAGAATCATAGATGGGACAGCCTTTGGATAATTCTACGGCTTCGTCGATGGTGTCGGCGGTGAGAATCATAAAGCCGCCAATAATTTCCTTTCCCTCTGTAAAAGGCCCGTCGGTAATGACGTGATTAGACCCCGAAACCGTTTTGCCGGTTGGATACAGACCTGCGGCCGAAATCATCTTGCCCTGGGCGGCAATTCCTCCAATCCAATCGTTCCATTTCTGAATTTCTGCCTGTATAGCTTCAGGTGACAGTTGAGCGAAATCCTGTTCTGACGGAATGGCATTCCAGAAAGCGAGCATGTACTTGTTCATAGTAAGTTGTGTTTTTTATGAACGAAATTATTGAATTTGTACGAATGACGAACGACGGAAAAGAAACAGGACAAAAGAGTCGAATTTTTTTATATATTTTTGAAAATGAATAATTCTGCCCCTCGCCATGAACCGCATAGACCGCTTGTTGGCCATCGCTATTTCTCTGCAATCGCGAAAATACACACTTGCTGAAACACTGTCCGAACGATTTGGAACGAGCATTCGTACTGTGTATCGTGACCTGAAAGCCCTTGACGAAATCGGCATTCCCATTGGTTTTGAGCCCAATCGCGGGTATTACGTGATGCAGGGTTATTTTTTGCCTCCTGTCACGTTCAGCAGCGAAGAAGCCAATGCTTTGGTGCTGGTAGAGTCGATTGTAGAGCGTTTTACGGACAAATCCATCAGCAAACATTACCGGTCGGCGCTCAATAAAGTGAAGTCAATCCTCAAAAATTCGCAGAAAGAACGGGTCGAACATTTGGAAAACAGGCTATTTACGAGCGTCTCCTGTCCCAACCATAATTTTGATTATTTGTCCGAAATTCAAAATTCAATTACCAATCAGACGATACTCCAAATCAAATACCAAAATGTGAATCAGGAAACGAGTGTTCGGGAAATAGAGCCGATTGGTATCATCTTTTATTCGATGGCTTGGCACGTCATAGGGTGGTGTTGGTATCGACTCGAATACCGCGATTTTAAGGTGTCACGGATTCAAAAACTCATCAATACACAGGAGACTTTTCGCAAATCTCCGCACCAAGATCTCAATACCTTTATAAAACTTCAGGAAATGCGAATGGCACTGACATAGGGTTGTCAGTGGAGGATATTTACTTTGCCATGTAAACTAAACAACAAACATGAGCAATCAATTAGCCCTGAAAACATCCGCCATTATTAACGCACCCGTTTCTAACGTATGGGATGCCCTCACAAATCCCGAAGTAGTGAAAGAGTACTTTTTTGGTACCCATTTAATCACGGATTGGAAAGAAGGAGGCCCGATTCGGTTTACGGGCGTATGGGACGGCGTGGCCTACGAAGATAAAGGTACCGTACTGAAATTTGAATCGGAGCAGTATCTCTCTTATAATTATTGGAGTTCGTTCAGCTGTACGGAAGACATTCCAGAAAACTACGCTACTATTGAATACATTGTAGAGGCAGTTGACGGGGGCACGCAGGTAACGGTAACGCAAGACAATATGAAGGACGAAGCGGCGGTTGCCCATTCAGAAAACAACTGGCAAATGTTGCTCGAAGAAATGAGAAAATTGCTGGTAAAGTAAATGCTGCAACCATATAAGGCATATAAGTGAGTATAAGGTGCTGATATTCAGTTTTTTATAAACTTATATGGCCTTATATTTGTTATATGGTTAAATAAATCCATATAACTGATAAACAAAATAATGGATAAATTGGCGGCAGATTTCAATTTCAACGGAATGGTTTCTTTTAAAGCGCTACTGCAAAAGTTTGATAAAAAAGGCGAAAAAACGGGTTGGACCTATTTTGAAATCCCGGTGGATATAGCCAACGAAATCAACCCAAACGTCCGTACATCGTATCGAGTCAAAGGCAAATTGGATGCGTTTTCCATTAAGTTAGTCGCGCTTATACCGATGGGCGACGGAGGTTTTATCATTCCTGTCAATGCAGAGATGCGTCGTGGAATTCATAAAAAAGAAGGGACTATGATTCAGGTAGAACTCGAAATAGATACCGACCCGCTTCCGCAATCGGCTGATTTGTTGGCTTGTTTGGAAGATGAGCCTAAAGCCTTGGCTTATTTTAATAAACTGCCGCTAAGCCATCAAAACTATTATAGCAAGTGGATTGAATCTGCCAAAACAATAGAAACCAAAACCAAGCGCATTAGTATGACGATTAAAGGCATGGTGATGGGGCTGGATTATGGACAAACGCTGCGTTATTTTCGAGATTTGGAGAAGTAAAAACAAGTGGGCAAAGATCGGACCGTCGCACGGCAAATTTGCACAGCGATAAGTAATAAGGCAATTTTTTTTACTTACTAAATCGACAATTGGAAATTGACAATATCATACATGGTTGATTTGGAAAATGCCCACGAAATTTTGACTTCGATGCCTGAAGCTACGGAAGAGCCTCATTTTGACAAGCCTGCCTATAAGATTAAAGGCAAGATTTTTGCTACTTTCAACATTGATAACAAGTGGGTGACCTTGAAGCTGACGCCCGAACAACAAACGATTTTTTGCGAGGATGGCTCTTTTTATCCCGTTCCTAACAAATGGGGACAATTAGGATGGACGCACGTTGACCTCAATCTTGTTAAAAAGTCAGCATTTATGGAAGGCGTTAGTACTGCTTACAACAACATTATTTCACAAAAAAACGAAAAAAGAAAAAGATAAACGGTCGAGTCATGTTCGTCTGCATTTCACTCTAAATAGTTCATTTTAATACCATGAGAAAAGTTATTTTAGGACTTGCGGTTAGTTTAGATGGGTTTATCGAAGGTCCCAATGGGGAGTATGATTGGTGTTTTACCGACCAGGATTATGGATTGAACGATTTTTTTAAACACATTGATACTTTGTTTGTAGGACGTAAAACCTACGAAATTGCATTGGCTGACGAAGGGGAGAAAAATTGGCTGCCAAAGTTAACAGAATACGTATTTTCCAATACGTTGCCTGAATTCAAATCTGACAGGAGATTAATTAAAGGCAACATTGAGGCGCAGGTGAGGAAAATAAAAAACCAACCCGGGAAAAATATTTGGCTTTTTGGCGGAGCTGAACTGACCAACACATTAATGAATTTAGGGTTAGTGGATGAAGTGTGGCTCTCTATTCATCCTATTCTGTTGGGCTCGGGGAAACCTCTTTTCAGACACCTTAAAGAAAGAAAGTGGTTGACGCTGATTGACAGTAAAGTATATGGTACTGGGCTTGTTTCGCTGAAGTACAAGTTGACGTGGGATTAACGGCAGAAGAGCAGCATGGAAACCCTTACCCGAAGCGTACGCCGTATTTTGCTTTTTTTCTTTGCTTTTGGCGTTAGCATTTACGCTATGCAGTATTTGAATTTTGATACTGGCACACTCATTTTAAGCCAAAAAGGAAAGGAGATTGTTTCGCAATGGCCCTGGCAGATTGGATTTTATGGGCATATCATAGGTGGGGTTTTGGCATTGTCCATCGGACCTTTTCAGTTTTTGAAAAATTTCCGTCATCGAAATTTGAAACTTCATCGCGGGATAGGGAAAATCTACGTTTTCGCTATTTTAGCTGGAAGTATTTGTGCTTTTTATGCAGCCTTTTATGCAAGTGAGGGCTTGGTAGCGCAAACAGGGTTTGCCGCGTTAGCCATTGCTTGGTTTTTTACGACCTTCCGGGCTTATCAAGCTATTCGGGCAAAAGATTTGGAAAGCCACAAACGCTAGATGGTACGCAGTTATGCCTGTACGATGGCGGCTGTTACGCTAAGAATTTGGCTTCCGTTGGGTACTTTTGGACTGCATTTTTCTTTTCATGATATGTACCGAGCGGTGGCTTGGCTGTGCTGGGTTCCTAATCTGTTGGTGGCAGAATGGCTGATAAATCGCCGAAAATTTGAACTTTGAATAAAACCCTTGAATTATGAGAAACTTTTCCCTTTTGATGTATGTGTGCAGTATCCAATTTGCTTTTTGCCAATCGAAAGTAACGAGCAATTTAGAAATCATTGATATTAAAAATGGGAAAAGGCAGATAATTCAAAAGGGAATGACCCTGATGGAGTCGCCCAACTGGTCGCGGGATGGCAAATTCTTTATTGTTAACCGAAAAGGGGCCTTGGAAAAAATTTCCCTAAAAGGAGAATTGTTGGGAATAATCAATACGGATTTTGCCAATCGCTGCAACAACGCCCACGGAATAAGCTACGACGGGAAAAGTGTTTTTTTTAGTCATAACGATACTCGGGCAGGAATTACCAACAATTCACGAGTTTTTAAAGTACCCGTTGAAGGAGGAACTCCTACCTTACTCACGGAAAAATCGCCTTCGTTTTGGCACGGGGTGAGCCGTTCGGGGAAAAATATTTTGTACACGGCACAGCGCAACGGCGAATGGGACATTTATAAATTGCCGACGGCGGGAGGTGATGAATTGCGCCTCACAGACGCTGCCGGTCTCGACGATGCGCCCGAATACAGTTTCGATTCCAAATTGATTTATTTTAGTTCTCACCGCACGGGACGAGTTCAGTTGTATCGGATGAAACCTGACGGCACCGAGCAGGAACAAATGACGAGCGACGAGTATGACAATTGGTACGCGCATCCCAGCCCTGACGGGAAATGGATTGTGTACATGGCGTATTTAGATGATCAAAAAGGCAAACATCCTTTGGGAAAAGAGGTGAAATTGCGGTTGTTGAATCTGAAAACAAAGCAAATAAAGGATTTGACTGAGCCCTTTGCGGGAGGGCAGGGAGCGCTGAGTGCGCCTTGCTGGTCACCTGACAGTAAGCGTGTTGTATTTGTATCGTATAAGATTGATTGATGTCATTTTTAGGCAGTTACCAAAGTCATACTCTTGTAGTTACTAATGTACTGCAATGATGACACTCCGATATAGCTTATTGACTTTGGCGGTTGGCGCATGGCTGGCAGCAATGCTTGTAAGCTGCATCGGTGAAAGTAAGCAGGAGAAAACGCCTGCTTTGCCCGAAGATGATATAGCCAAATTGGCGGCTTTACCTACCGAAGTGCCTGCTCCTGCCGATAATCCTTCCAGCCCCGAAAAAGTAGCATTGGGACGCCTGTTATTTTTCGACCCTATCTTATCGGGCCCTAAAGACGTAGCCTGTGCGACCTGTCATCATCCTGAATTTGGTTTTGCCGAAAGTCTGGAAATTTCCATTGGAGTAAATGGGCGCGGTACGGGAAGTAACCGTGATTTTAGTACGCCGGGCGACATTCCTTTTGTGAAAAGAAACTCTCAGACGATTCTCAACGCTGCCTTCAACGGTCTTACGTTGACTGGTTCTGCTGATGCTTCCAATGCCCCGATGTTTTGGGATATTCGGGCAAAAGGCCTTGAAAATCAATCATTAGAGCCTATAAAATCGTTTGAAGAAATGCGCGGACATCGGTATGTAAAAGAAGCTGCAGTCGATAGTGTGGTGAATCGTCTAAAGAAAATTGCTGAATATCGTCGTCTTTTTCAAGAAGCATTTTCCACGTCTGATGCTATTAACAGTCAGAATTTAGCCAGAGCCATTGCGACTTACGAGCGAACGTTGGTGGGAGGAAATTCGCGTTTTGACCAATACATGCGCGGAGACAGGAGTGCATTGTCCATCAACGAAATAGATGGAATGCAGGTGTTTTTAAAATCAGGTTGTGCCAAATGCCACAATGGTCCGATGCTGTCAGATTATAAAGTTCACGCGCTGGGCGTGCCTGATAATGAGAAGTTAACACAATCGGATGCGGGTGTAGACAATCAATATAAATTCAGAACGCCGAGCCTCCGAAATTTACGTTTTACCGCCCCCTACATGCACAGCGGAAAACTCAAAACGTTGGAGCAGGTACTGGAATTTTACGAAGATTTGGCAGGCGATAAAATTCGCAATCCACTCGTTGGGAAACCACAAATTGACCCCATCATAGAACTTCTGAAAGTGGATTTCAAAGATATTTCGTTGATTGTGGAGTTCCTGAATACGTTGAATGACGACCAATTTGACCGAACAATTCCTAAACGCGTACCCAGCGGACTGCCAGTAGGAGGTAATCTCAACTGAAAATTTTATCTTGCATAGCAAAACCCTTCCTTTTTCTATGCAAAACCGTTTACTGTCTTTGGATGTATTTCGTGGCCTCACTGTGGCTGCGATGATTTTGGTCAATAATCCCGGCGATTGGGGGCATGTTTATCCTCCTTTGCTTCACGCTCATTGGCACGGCTGCACGCCTACCGACCTCATTTTTCCTTTCTTTTTGTTTATTGTGGGCGTGTCCATTGCCTTTGCAATGGGGAAAAACCAGCCTTCTGTCCTGAGAATCATCAAACGAAGTGCGATTTTGTTTGGATTGGGTTTGTTCCTGAATTTGTATCCCAAATTCAATTTTGAAACCGTTAGGATTCCTGGCGTTTTACAACGCATTGCGCTTGTGTACCTAATTTGTTCCCTTATTTTTATCAAAACCACCCGAAAAACGCAAATTATACTAACGGCGATACTGCTTGTCAGTTATTATTTATTGATGACTTTCGTTCCTGTTCCTGACGTAGGTTATGCCAATTTAGAACCCACTACCAACCTCGGTGCGTGGGTTGATCGCGGTCTTTTGACTACGGCCCATTTGTGGAAATCAGCCAAAGTATGGGACCCAGAAGGAATTTTCAGCACCATTCCTGCGATTGGAACGGGATTGTTGGGCGTGTTGACGGGGCAATGGTTGCGAAGTGAGAAACCCGTGGCCGAAAAAATAACGTGGCTGTTTCTTTCGGGGAATGCCTTAGTCGTTGGCGGTTTGATTTGGGATATCGTTTTTCCCATCAACAAATCTCTTTGGACAAGTTCGTTTGTGCTTTATGCTGGCGGATGGGCTATGGTGGGTTTAGCGGCCTGTTATTGGTTGATAGACGTGCAGGGCTATCGCCGTTGGACCGCGCCCTTTGTGGCTTTTGGCGTTAATGCCATAACCGTATTTTTTCTGTCGGGCATTATTCCGCGTACGTTGGCACTTATCAAAGTGGAGACACCCGAAGGACCCATCACTTCACAACAATGGATGCAGGAAAATCTTATCGGCGTTTGGTTTCAAAATGAGTACAACGCTTCGCTCGCCGGGGCACTTACTTTTATCACGATTTGGTTTGTGATTCTGTATGTGATGTATAAGAAAAAAATCATTATAAAGGTGTAATTTGTATGCCTAATTAGCTACCTTGAAGCTCGTTTGTGAAAGGCTCAATTTCGAGCCTTTTCTCAGGCGAAAGTGCATTTTTCACGTTTTAATTCTCAACTTTATGAAAAGGTTTTTATCACTTCTATTTGTCAGTGTGTACTTGCTGACAGGATTGACCGCTATGGCTCAACCCAACACCACTATGTATGTCAATGGCCGGTATTTGTACTCAGCCGTGGGCGAAAAAGTAGTTTTGCGCGGAGTAAACGAAATGTTTGTGTACTCGGCTGGTAAACAAGGAGTTACTATTTTGTCCCAAATTGCGCAAACCGGTGCCAACAGTGTTCGGATTGTATGGAATACCGGCGGTTCAGCGGCGGATTTGGACTCGCTGTTGGGTAATTGCATTTCCAATAAAATAATCCCGATCGTGCAATTGGACGATATAACGGGTAATCTCTACAATTTGCAAACGTGCCTGAACTACTGGAAACGGGCGGATATCATAGCTGCCATCAACAAATACAAAAAATGGGTTTTACTCAATATCGCCAACGAAGCCGGGGATAACAATACCACCGACGCTCAGTACCAAACGGCTTACATAGATGCTGTGGCGCAACTTCGCGGAGTAGGTTATACCATTCCGTTTATTATTGATGCCGATGGCTACGGTCAAAACGAAAATTCAATTCTGAATACCTGGAACGCCATTTTACAAAGTGATTCCCAAAATAATATTCTTTTTTCGCTGCATCCGTACTGGAAAGACGCCGTTACGCAAAATTTGCAAACCCGTTTTACCAACGTCTTTAATGCCGTAGTTGCCAACAACATCCCATTTATGATAGGAGATGGCCCACAGCAGGTAGGTTGGGATTGCAGTACGACTATTCCTTACAGTTGGGTACTGCAACAGTGCCAAACCAACGAGATAGGTTGGCTGGTCTGGACGTGGGGAGCCGTGCAGGACGGTACGGGAGGTTGTGCCAATAATTTTGACGTAACTACCAATGGAACTTTTGGAAGCTGGTCAAATACTTGGGGGCAGGCAACTGCCGTAACTGACCCCAACAGTATTCAGAATACTTCGATTCGTCCGCCTTCTATTTATGGTAACCTACCGCCCGATACCCAAGCCCCTACAACTCCGATTAATTTAACGGCATCAAACGTTACTTCCAACGCTGCTACCCTTAGCTGGACTGCTTCAACGGATAATGTAGGCGTAACGGGATACAACACTTAGATTCAAGGAGTAAATGCAACTTTTAAAGAGGGCAAGAGAAGTAATATTTTTGAGAAAGAAGGGGTATCCCCCTTCTCCCCAAGGATAAATTACGTATAATTGCCTTCCGTCCAAAGTTGTC
>Ga0247843_1007999_pt1 | contig 12615 bp, 15 predicted proteins | sample LaCruzMarch2017__FD_192420 | JGI IMG/M metagenome (GOLD analysis project Ga0247843, IMG submission 192420) | Freshwater microbial communities from meromictic Lake La Cruz, Castile-La Mancha, Spain - LaCruzMarch2017_8m | ecosystem: Environmental > Aquatic > Freshwater > Lake | place: Spain...
TTCGCATCACGCTGCCCTTCCCCGCTGCGGCCACCGGTCATGCCTCCGAAGGACAGCGCGAACCAACCACAACCCCAACTCTCATAGGAGCTGGTTCAAAGAGCGGGGGCACGCCATCCCAACTGCGCGGCCCGGATCTCCATCTTGGGATCGTGGAACATGGTCAACAAGCGGCAGGGCGGATTCGGATGATCCACTCAGGACCCGGACGGCTTGGCCTCGCCGCCGTAGGTGCGGATCCAGTCAACGCGCAGCTCGAAGGATCCCTGCTTCTTGTCGGCCAACTGCAAGCCGATGCGGCGGATCTTGGCGGGGTCGAAAACCTGGTCGGGCAACTCCCTGCCACGCCAGGAGCCGAGGAACTGCTTGAAGGGCACCTTGACCTCGGTCCACTCCCCCTTTGCGGTCGGGAACCCGGCTTGAAAGGACATCTCATTACCACGGTATTCGGCGTCGGTGCCCAGGCGCAGCTGATAGGTTCGGCCGTCGCCCTTGACCCGCAGAACGAGTCCTTCCGCACCGCTCAGATCCATCTTCACGTTCCCGGTCCGCAATGAGGAAAACCCGCCGTTGTTTTCCAGCGACAGCGTGCCGAAGAAGCGTAGGATGCCGTCGCCGCCGATCTCACGCTTACCCTGCGACAGGCCGCCCATGACGCCGTCATCGACGATGCGCCAGTCGAGCTTTTCGGATTCCTCAGGGGTGAACTCGGCCACCGGCCTGGATTCGCCAGCGATGGCGGGCAGGAAGGCAAAGAGAGTGGCGGCAATGGCGAATCGGGTCTTCATGGCCGGTCAATCAGCGATCGGATCGCCAGAACGCCAGTGGAAAATTCGGCGACCCGGGCAACGGTGCCTTTTCCAATCCATTCGCAGGCACCTCCTTGGCCGTTCCCCGCAATGATCCCACGACTGCGCTTCAGGTTCGTTGGAGCAATCGGCACCGCCGTGTCATCCGGTCGCCCGGAACAATCCGTCTTCGCCCGGCGCAACCGCGTGCGCTACTCGTTGCTGGCGGCATCAGCAGGAGCACATCCCGGCATGGCTGGATGAAATCCTGTCGGCGGCGCAGTGGATTCTTCATCGGCAAACGTCCGCCGGTTGATGACAACCGCCGCCGCGATCTCCCCTTGAATACCCGCCACGGATTCGTCAGGTTCTTCCCGACATCGCGAGAGTCCGTGTGACAAGCACGGTCCGGCAACCTGGCAGAGACGCCAAGGTGCTATCCGGTAACCAAACCGGCATGTGGGAGCGGAACCAGACAAACCCGCCCAACGAAAGTCTCCCCGGAATCCTTCCGACGCCCGCTCTGATGTCATCAGGACGGGCGTTCTGTTTTTTTCCGGGCATCGCGGTGTCGTGAACCGAAAACACGACATCCCATGACCACCGCAACCGCCACCATCTCCCGCCGTCAGAAGACCGCGGGGCCGGACCACCATCTCTGGAACAACCACGGCAGCTGGTGGTTCCACGGCACCTTCCATCTGCCCAACGGCACGGCGGAGCGTGTCCGCGTGAACCTCAGGACAACCGACCTGGCAAGCGCCCGTCGCCGCCGTGACCGCATCCTCGTGAATAGCCACGCGAACGTCGGCTCATGAAACGCCCATCCACCGCGGCCCCCGGTCTTATCGATCAACGGATCCCGGACCTTGCCGAAAACTGAAGCCGCAGCGGCGGTCTTCCGGTTTTCCCAGGCCTGCCCTCACAAATGTCCCACCCGGTTCGCCATCATTCATCCAGTCCCAGCCGCCCAGTCTCCATGAAACCACAGTCACTCCTTCCCCAAGCCGTCGTCCCGTCGTCCGAAGTTGAGGATGCCGCATTCCATGAAGCCCTCCGCATCTCCGAGGGCCTGTTCGCGCACCAGATCGAGGGTGTCGCCTTCCTGCTCGCCCGCCAGCGGTCGATCCTCGCCGACGACATGGGGCTCGGGAAGACCCGCCAATCGATCGTCGCCATGCGCCACGCCGCGCCTGAAGGCCCCTATCTCGTGATCTGCCCCGCGTCGGTGAAGCTGAACTGGCAGCGCGAGATTCGCCAAGTCGACCCGGAAGCCAAGTGCACGATCCTCCAGGGCCAGGACAGCGGCGAGGCCCTTGGCACTCCCGGCGGCTGGGTCATTCTCAACTACGACATCCTCGGCAAGCGGATTGCCCGACTTGGCATCGTGTCATGGGGCGGGATCATTTTCGACGAAGCGCACTTTCTGAAGAACCACAAGAGCCAGCGCGGCGCCCACGCCCGGCAGCTCGCGCTTGAGGGAGACGGCGAGCCGGTGGTCCACGCCCTGACCGGCACTCCGCTGACCAACCGTCCGCGGGACCTCTTCCCGCTGCTCCAGCTGGTCCGCCACCCGCTGGGCCGCAGCTTCCTCTCGTTCGCCAAGCGCTACTGCGCCGCGTCGCAGAGCGACTACGGCTGGGTCACCGACGGCGCCAGCAACCTTGAGGAACTTGCGCTCCAGCTCCACGGAATCATGATCCGCCGCCGCAAGGACGAGGTGCTGGACCTGCCGCCCAAGCTCCGTTCGTGGCTTGACGTGGAGGTGGAAGCCGGGACCGCCAACGCCGAGATGCGGGAGGTGGTGGAAAGCCTCCTGCTCGCCCGGAGCGGTGCGGTGAGTCAGGACAGTTCACGCACCCGCCTGCTGGCCAAGCTCACCAAGGCCCGTGAGAAACTTGCCGCGGCCAAGGTCAAGGCGACCACCGAGCTGCTGGAGGGCATTGTCGAACAGGGCGGGAAGGCGATCGTCTTCTCCTGCTACGACCGGCCGGTCAAGGCGCTGGCCAAACACTTCGAGGGACGCTGCGTGCTTCTAACCGGTGCCACCCCGGCGTCCAAGCGACAGGCGCTTGTCGACCGCTTCCAGAACGACGATTCCGTCCGCGTCTTCGTCGCCAACATCGTCGCCGGTGGCGTCGGACTCAACCTGACCGCCGCCCGCCATGTCGTCTTCAACGACCTCGACTGGGTGCCAGCCAACCATTGGCAGGCGGAGGATCGCGCCTACCGGATCGGCCAGACCGGCACGGTCAACGTGCACTACCTCGTGGCCGGCGGAACGATCGACGAGTTCGTCCGCAGCGTGCTTGAGGTGAAGTCGGCGCTGGTGGAAGCGGTGGTTGATGGCGCGGCATTGACGCCGGGCGCCACCCGCGACGTGCTTGCCGAACTCGAGCACATGGTCGCCCGGATTTCCGCGCGCTTTGCCGACGGGGAGGTGCCTCTTACCGACGAAGAATGGGTCGCGGCGCTGCTTGACGAGGTCGAGAAGGAAACCGAACCGGCTGGACGGGAAGCCTCCACACGCCCGGCGGCCCCGCCTCTCAGCCGCGAGGCGATCCTCGCCTTGGCACGGGTGCTCACCCGGCCCGCTGCCACGGTCTACGAGTTGGCGAGCGGTTCCGATCCCTCGAAGAAATACATCCTGACTTTCGAGGCCAGCGAGGTCACCTGCACCTGCCCCGGATTCGAGTATCGAGGCACCTGCCGCCACGCCCGCGACCTCAAGGCTACCCTCGTGAATGGCAAGCCCGTCCCGCCCGGATACAAGCAGAGGGCGGGAGCCTGACGATTCTCCGGATCATGAGCCACTGACTTCCGACCAACCCCTTCCCAGCCTCACCCCAAAGATCCCCATGAACCGTCGCAGTTTCCTCTCCATTTCCGCCGGAGTCGGCGGTTCCTGCCTCATTCCGTCCGCCATCGCCCGCCGCATCCGCGACGTCTGCATCGGCAACAGCCAGCCGCTCATCCTGGCCCCGGACCGTTCCTCGATCGAACTCTACGCGCAGGAATGTTGTGGCAGCTACACGTTGCACCTCGGCGATCCCGACACGGAACCCGACTACCCGAACCTCCGTGAATTCATTCAGGACAAAGGCTACTCACCCGACAACCGTCGTTCCCTTCGCGACTATCTCATCAACTGGCGGTGCCACGACGTGGAAACCCAGGGCCGGACCAAACACGTGATCGACGAGATCGTAGAGATGATCGACGAACCCATCGACAACTACGAACGCGAAAACTGGTTGGAATGGGATTTTGAAATGCACGACAGCCCGATGGCCCGGGCCTTCAGCTACCTGCAGGACCTCCCGCTCGATGATGGGAGATCACGCGGCGACTTCGATCTCGGCTCTCTGTCCTTCATCGAAGGCGACCACCCCGGATCCAACCTCACCTACGTCGCGGCCGACAGCCTGGCCGCCGTCGCCAGCCTCCAGCACCGCCTCAACGAACTCAAGACAGGCGCGCGGATCGTGGTGGCTTGATCGGGAATCTTTGTAGATGAGACTCAGAAGTAGCGTGAACAGAATGAAGATTCCCGCCCGTCAACTCAAACGCACGAAAACCGCATTGCGCAACCTGATCAACGAGCGCGGCTCCAACCGTTGGCCGTGGCCGTTCGGTGATGGGGGTAGCGATGATGAACTTAGAAAGGACCAGGAAGATCTCGAACAGATCGACCGGATCCAAACCGTGCGCGACGTCTTTCGATTTCTCCGGGAACAGGGAGACCGGACCGTCTTCGTCAAATACGCATCGCACCTCGATCCGCTGGGCGGCTTCAAGGTCGAGGGCGAGGTGGATAAAGAGGATGAAGAGGACTTCCGGGAATATCTGACCGCGACCTACGGCATCGGGAAAAATGAACTTCCTGATAAAAGCGCCAGATCTCAAAAAAAACCAAAACCCACCTCGGCCATTCCCGAGGAGCAATTGATCAAGGAACTCGATGAGCTGGAAGACGACGAGCTGCGGATCGATCGCGTGGCGGAGGATTTTGAATCAGGTGACTTGAGATACAGTGCGATCGACGCCTGGAAGCTCGCCAGGCTCCTCGGTCTTGACCTCAAGGACACCGGCGACTGGTGCCAGACTTTCTGGGCGAGGAAGGAGGATCTGGATGACCTGGGTTTGGACCACCCGTATTCGGAATACATCGAACTGCTCAAGGGTCGGATCCCTGCTGAGCGGCATGAGCAACTAATGAAAATGGCGGAAGAAATCAGGGAGGATGACGACAAGCCCGACCTGCCGCTCACCAAGAGGGAAATACGTCTACTCAAGAAGGCCTACGCCGTATCGCAAGTTCCCGATTCCTCAGACGTCACGGTCGCCACCACTACCATCGACTCATCGGACGGAGTCGAACTTCAGTTCGAGGTCTGCATCGGCGATGGCGGGGATTTGTATGATCTAAAGTCCCCCTACGATCTGGAGAATGGAGAGGGCTTTGATGACAGCGATTACATCGAAATGTAGGAGACCGGCTACAACCCTCTGCCTTATGCCGGACCTCCATGCCTACAAGCGACTCGGCGAGCCGATGGCCAAGGTGGAATACGACCCGACCCGATGGACCTGATCCAGTTCATCCAGCGGAACTTCGCGCCGCTCCACGCGATGATGGAGCGCACTCACAGAAGGCCGGTCCCCCATGCCACGGTCTTTGCCAATGCCGCCGCCGCGCCGTGCCGCATCCCCGCCCGCTCCAGGCTGCGCGCGTTCGCCAGCAGCACCATCGGCCGCTCGTGGGTCCATGGGAGCGGAGTCCCCTGCACCTTGGCCGGGTCGAACTCCACCTTCGCGCTTTCAGGCAGCACCGCCGCCAGACCTTCCACCCGGACCAGCCGCGCGAGCTGGAGGAAGGACCCCGCCCGGGCAACCACCTTCGGGTGCCAGCCCTTCGCATCGAGCCAAGCGGAGTAGCGTTCGTTGAATTGACCGCCCGGCAGCAGGCAGCCCATCGGGTGACGCGTGATAACATCTGCCACGCCGGCATCTTTCCGCCAAGCCGCTTTGGGCGCGAAGAGCGCGTAGCCGATCCGGCCGAGCTTCCACCGTTTCATCTCCGCCGGCACGGCATCTTCCCGCACGATCCCGAAATTCAGCCGCCCGTCGGCCACGCCGCGGACCACCTCGGCGCTGCGGGATTGCTCCAGTTCCAGGATCACCTCGCCGAGCACCTCCCGGCAGGCCGCCAGCTTCGGGATGACCGTCCATTCCAAGATGCTCGCCGCGGCCCCGATTCGCACCCCGACCGGCCGACCCGCCATCGATTCGCGGAAATCATCCAGTTCCGAAAAGTGCCGACGGATCATCCCGGCCAGCCGATGCCCCTCATCGGTGATCTCGATGCGCCGGCCCACCCGGCGGGTCAGCGCCACGCCGAAGAATCCCTCGAGCTCCTTCACCTGCCGCGAGAACTGCGACTGCCGCGTCGCGTCACCTGTGGCCGCCTTGGCCAGATTCCCGGCTTCCGCGACGGCAAGGAAAGTCCGCAGCCGGTCGAGTGACAGGCCGGAAAGAGCGAAAAGACGGTCGAAGTCATTCATGATCCTGCGGTCAGGTAACTTGTATTTCCAACCATTTCCAGATCATAATAATCCGGCCACTCTTTCTCCGTATGAAAGACACTCCATTCCGCTACGACATCATCGCCGACATCCACGGCCGCCACGACAAGCTGGTGGCCCTGATGGCACGCCTTGGCTACATCGACGACGGCATCAGCTTCGTGCCGCCTGCCGGACACCAGGCCCTGTTCCTCGGCGACCTGATCGACACCAAGCCCGGCCATGAAATCGCCGGCGGTGTCCGTGCCACCCTCCATGCCGTCAAGGCCATGCACGACCGTGGCCACGCCCGGGTGCTGATGGGAAACCACGAACTCAACGCCGTTTGCTACCACACCCCTGGCAGGAAGGAGAATTGGCTCCGCCACCACGGCGACAAGAACGTTGCCATGCACCAGGGCACGCTCGACGACTTTCCGGATCACCAGGACCCGGCCGGCGAGTGGCACACGGTCTGGATGCCCTGGCTCAAGCGCCTGCCGATGTTCCTCGATCTCGGCGGCCTGCGCGCCGTTCACGCCTGCTGGCACCCGGAGCACCTCGCGCTGCTTACAGGCAGGACCCTCGAGGACGACGATTTCCTCCACGCCGCGGCCGACAAGGCCACGCCCGAGGGCGAGGCCATCGAAACGGTGCTGAAGGGCATCGAAGTCCCCTTGCCCCTGCCCCACGTGTTCGTCGATCACACCGGCACCAGGCGCCCGAACTTCCGCGCCCGCTGGTGGGAAGCGCCGGCCGATGGCATCCACTGCCACGACCTGGTCTTCCCGCCTGACAGCCAGATCCCCCGACTAGCCGTCCCGCCCGAAGCCGCTGCCATGTTCCAGCCTTACCCGGACGACGCACCGCCGGTCTTCTTCGGCCACTACTTCAAGCCCGCAGACGCACCGCTCCACCCTGAACGCCCCAACGTCGCCTGCCTCGACCACAGTGCGGCCAAGGACGGCCCGCTGGTGGCCTATCGTTGGAATGGAGAGCAGGAGATCATCCCTCAAAACTTCATCACCCATGAAAACTGATTTCCAGACCTTCGCCGAAGACACCCATCGCTGTGCGATGGCCCTCCTCCACAACGCAGCCTACATCCTGAAGGAACTGCCGGCGATTGATCTCCCTGACCCGCTCCGTTCCGAAGTCATCCGGCTTTGCGAGGTGTGGGTCGGAATCAAGCATGACCTGCTCGGAACCCTCGGGGATCTCGCGGAAACCCTGCGAAAGACCCCGACGGAAGCCGAAGCCATCGACCGCCACTGCGGCACGATCCAATCGATCCTCGGGGAGATTTTCGAACCCACCGATGCCACCGTGCGGGCCATGATGAATGCGTCCCGCCAAAACCCCGATTACTCCCTCGCCAGCCTGCTGATCGTCGAGTCCGCGGGCAACGTGCTCGGCTCGATCCCTGCCGCCCTCTCCAGCTAAATGCCCACAAGAATGCAAATGGCGGCAGGACAGCCCCGCGCTTGTCCCACCCCCACCCTGATACTACTCCCGTGACCCTACCCGATCTCGACCGAGTCATCCATTCCTCGCCGTCTCCCGTGATCCTCCTCGAAGGCCGGCGCGAGATTCCCCCGGAGTTCGCCATGCACGAGCTGGGGCACGTCCTGTGGGCCTGCCACCGCCCGCTCCGCCGCAACGCCTTCCGCGTCGCCTTCGGACAAGCCACGCCGCGCGACTATCACGAGATCCATCGCCGCGAGGCGTGGAAGACGGCGTCCACGCTCCGGCTGAGCTGGTGGCCGGGTCCCCATCGTCCCGCGGGTCAGCCGTCCCACTACGGAATGACAGCAGGTGGCGAGGAGCGCTTCTGCGAGTTGCTCGCGCTGATGCACGCTCACGGCGGATTCGCCCAACAACCGCCGGACGACCTCGACGACCTGTGGCGGACCTACTGGAATGACGGCTTGGCGCGGATGGTCTGAACCCGGCGTCCATCAAGACACCACCATGCCCCTCCGCCACCGCTCCCGTCGCATCATCTCGCGGCACATCGTTACCCTGCCGCGCCTCAATCAGGCCAACTGGCAGGTCACCTCCGAGATGAGTCGGCTCGGATTCTGGACCGCCGACCTGGACGAGGTCGGGGTCCATCTTGTGCCGGCGTCGCTCACCTGCTACGGCTGGCACGATGGCAACATCTCGATCCCCTGCGTCTCCGGCGCGCAGCTCTATGATCTGTGGCACGGCTACCACACGCGGCTGACCGACGTGCTCCGCCACGAGTGGGCGCACGCCGTGGCTCACACGTTCCCGGACTTCATCGGGACGGACCGCTTCGTCCGATGCTTCGGCGGCGATCACGAGTATCCCGGTCCAGTCGCCTGCTACGATCCGGGCCATCATGTCACCGCCTACGCCGCTGCCATGCCGTGCGAGGACTTCGCCGAGGTCTTCCACCACTACCTCCGCCACAAGGCCCGGCTGCCGGTGCGCCTCGCCGCGAAGAAGCCGATCGTAAAGAAGTGGTCGTTCATCGACCGGATGGCGCAGCGGATCGCCGCCGGGAAGTTCCGGTTCTGACCGTCCAAGCCGGATCATCCGATCACTACCAGCCCGCCGGACGCATGTCCCGCGGGCTTCTTCGTGTCCACCTCCCGTACGCCGCCTCTTTCCCAACCCAGCCTGCCATCATCACCCGGCCCGCCTGATCCCTCCCGACGCGCCTTGTTTTCCAAACCGCTACTTCTCCCAACCAGCCCTCCACCACCTCCCAAGCCGCTCCCTCCACACCTACCATCACCCGCGAAACTTCCCCCCGACATCCCCCCGAACCCGCGCAAAGGGCGGCTCCATCACGGAGCCGCCCTTCGCGCATTCATCCATCTCCTCCAGCAACCAAGAACCAACAACCACCAACTCCATCGAACCAAGCATGTCCCATTTCACATCCATCAAGACCGAGGTCCGCGACCTCGACGCCCTGGCACTCGCCTGCGTCGAACTGGACCTCAAGCTCCAACCCGACGTCCCGTGCCGCGGCTACGCCGGCGTGCATCGGAAAGCCGAGCGCACCATCCGCCTCCGCGGTCCCTACGACATCGCCGCCGATCCCTCCCCGGAAAAAGACGGCACCTACGCCCTGACCACCGACTGGTGGGACGGCCACGTCGCCAAGGAAGTCGGCATCGGCTACAGCCGCCTGTTGCAATCCTACGGCATCCACAAAACGATGCGCGAAGCCCGCTCCCGCGGACTGCGCGTCCATCGCAACCAAGAGCAGGACGGCAGCGTCCTGCTCACCTTGGAAGGAGGTTCGCTGTGAGCCGCCGCATCCATGTCCGAGTCTCGCCCTTCGGCGAGATCACCGTCGAGGCCGAAGGTTTCCAGGGCAAAGGCTGCGAGGCCGCCACCAAGGCCATCGAGAAAGCCCTCGGCAAGTCCCGGGAGCGGACCCGCAAGCCCGACTACTGGCGGCATACCAACCACCAGTCCAACCCCCAACAACTCGGAGGTGGCGAAGGATGAAAGCCACCCTGCGTGTCCGCCCCGGTGGCCGCGTGGACCGCCTCTACACCGAGGCGATTGATCTCCGTGCGCTCGGAAGGCTCGAAGTCTTCCGGGCCACGGACATCCGGTTCAACGAACGCACCCAGCTCTGGGACCTACGATGTGCCACCACCGGCCCACTCCTTCACCGCGATCCGTCCCGCGAGGCCTGTCTCGTCTGGGAACGGGACATGTCCAGCGACAATTAGAAATCCCCTCGACGACAATTAGAATGACCCGCCGGTGATCCGCGCGCTCCTTGGCGGAGGGAGGGGCCGGGGCCGGCGTAGCCGGACCGGGACCCGACCGGAGCCAAGGAGCGCGCGGGCGGCTTCACGGGGGCGATCCCGCGGCCGTTTTTCGCACCTTCTCGCCTGCCTTCCGGGCACGCTGGCTCACCCCGTCGAACTCCAGGATGATCGAGTGGTGCACCAGCCGGTCGATCGCCGCCATCGTCGTCAGCGGATCCTTGAAGATCTGGTCCCACTGGCTGAACACCAGGTTCGAGCTGATCAGGATGCTCCGCCGCTCGTAGCGCTCGGCCAGCAGCGTGAAGAGCACTTCCATCTCCTCGCGGCTTTGCTGCACGTAGCCGATGTCGTCCAAGATCAGCACGTCGAAGCGGTCCAGCTTCTTGAGTTCGTTCTCCAGCCGCAGGTCGCGCTTGGCTGCCAGCAACTGCCCCACCAGCTTGAACGCCGGACGGAACAACACCCGCTTGGAATGCCGCAGGATCAGCTCGCGGCCCAGCGCCGCAAGGAAGTGCGTCTTGCCGCGCCCAGGCAGCCCGAAGGCCAGCACGTTGACCGCCCGGTCCACGAAGCTTCCTTCGATCAGCGCCGGCAACTGCCGCCGCACCGTTGCTGGCAACAAGGCCTCGTCGAGCGAGCTGAGCGTCTTGGTCTCGGGCAAGCCGGACTCCGAAAGCAGCCGCGCCACGCGCTTCTGGCCGCGCTCGACCGCCTCGCTCTCGCACAAGTGCCGCAGCACCTCGCGATGGCTCCAGCCTTCCTTCTCGGCGCGCCGCATCACCTCCTCATACTGCCCCGCCATCGTCGACAGGCAGAACGAACGCAGCATCATCACGGTCGGGTCGGTGGCCGCGCTCATGCCGCCACCTCCCCGTTCCCGTCGTATAACAGGTCCTCGTCATCATCTCCACCGGCCAGCAGCGCGTCGTAATCGCTCAGGCAGACTTCCAGCGGCGGACGCTCCCGCCACTCCCGCTCCAGGTCGCGCCAGGTGTCCAGCATGCCTTGCACCTCCTTCGCCGTGATCACCGGACGCGGTGCCGAAAGCAAGTGTTCCAAAGCGTTCTCAACGACCGTTTGACCTTCGCCGGCCGCCAGCTTGAGCACTTCGAGATAACGCCGGTCCGCCTCCGCGGAAACACGCGTCAGATGATCGTAGGCGGCCCGGTAGACCAGCGACGGGAACAACTCCTCCCGCCAGCGGTAGCCGGCGAAGGCACCCGGCTTGCGCGACAGATGGCCGATCAGATGGCGGAAGTCGATCACCGCGCCGCGGTCGCCGCGTGACAGCGGCAGCCGCGCCACCTCCTGCGCCCCCTCTAACAACACGACATGGTTCTCGTCCACCCGCGCCAGCAACTTCACCCCGATCAAGCGGCTCGGCACCGAGTAGACCATCTTGTTGATCCGGATCGTGCTGTCGCTCCTCACGCTCACCATCACCTCCCGGTAGTCCGGCAGCTCCGCGACGGCCGTCTCGCCCATCGCCGCCAGCTCCTCGCCCAAGCGTGCCGCCCGCCGCAGGTTGGCCGACTCCAGCACCCTGGTCAGAAAGCCGTCATACTCCTCCTCGCTGGCGAAATCACCGCTTCCCCGCAGCAGCAAGTGCTGGCGGATCCGCCGCTTCAAATGCCCGTGCGCGCTCTCGCAGGAGCCGTTCTCCTGCGGCCGACCCACGTTGATCGTCCGCGGCGTGATGCCGAAATGCTCGCAAATCCCGAGATACTCCACGTTGAACACCCGGGTGCCGAGGCCCCGCTTCAACTGGTGGGTCGCCGTCGAGGAGTGGTCTGTTAGAAGCTCCCGCGGCACCCTGCCCAGACGCCCCAGGGTCGCCTTCAAGCCCCCGCGCAGCGACAGCGTCGACTCGCTGTGCGCGCGCACCGCCCACTCCCAGTTCGAATACGGCAGCACCGCGTGGAACAGCTTGTGGACCAGCGCCCGGCCCTGGATCGTGATCCCGAGCCCGCCCATGTCGGTCCAATCCACTGCCAGCACCCCGCCCGGCTTGTGGTCCTGGGTGAAGAACACCTCCTGCTCCGGCCCCTCCGCCAGCCGCCACCGCCGCACACGGCGCTGGAAGGTCCGCAGATGCTTCTCGCTGACGGTGCCCGGGCTCCCCGCCAGCAGATGCTCGAACAGCGCCTTGGCCTCCAGTTCCGGGGCGTCGCGCAGCATCCCAAGGGCCTTCGGCCAGAGCCCCTCCAACGGGTCCTCCCGCGTCCTCCAGGTGTGCGGCACCCGCCGCTGCTCCATGGCGTTGTCCTGCCGCAAATACTTGCCCGCCGTCTTGCGGGACACCCCCGCTTTCATTGCACACATGCTGATGGTTGATCCTCGGTTGCGCTCGATCACGAGCTTGGTGAGTTGGCTACGTCTGACCACAACCCGGACCCGCACCCGCTTCCCCGACCGGTGTCAAACGGCATCCCGCCCCACCCCGGAAAACCACCCGTCCTGCGGGTAATTTTAATTGTCGTCAGGGGGTAGTTTTAATCGTCG
>Ga0247843_1008005_pt1 | contig 12609 bp, 10 predicted proteins | sample LaCruzMarch2017__FD_192420 | JGI IMG/M metagenome (GOLD analysis project Ga0247843, IMG submission 192420) | Freshwater microbial communities from meromictic Lake La Cruz, Castile-La Mancha, Spain - LaCruzMarch2017_8m | ecosystem: Environmental > Aquatic > Freshwater > Lake | place: Spain...
AAAAGGAAGATGAAAAAGTAAGACCATCGTAGGTGAAACTCCTACTATTGATTTTACATTTTTTCTTATTTTTTAGCGTCTATAATGGGCGTTTTAAATGAGAAAAGGTGTAAAAGATTTTTACAAACAATCTGTCGATCTTAATGATACAATGAGCGGAGGATGGAGCTGTCTTTATTATGGAATTTTTTCAAATATAATTGAAGAAAATAATTATGAAAATGTTGCTGAAATAGGTATAGGTTATGGAACGCATGCTAAATATATTCTTAAAAATAATAATATAAAAACTTTATTTCTAATCGATCCAATGAAAAAGTATGACAATGATGGATTCGTAGATGATATTTTAAAAAATGAAAGCGATAATCATTTCAATGAAATGTATGATTTGATAAATAAAGAATTAGATCCATGGAAAAGCAAATATACATGGTTTAGACAGGAAAGCTTGTCAATTACAGAAGATCAAATTCCAACAGAAAGTTTAGACTGTATTTTTATAGATGGAAATCATGAATATTCTTACGTTAAAAAAGATTTAGTTTTTTGGTGGAAAAAAATTCGTAATGGAGGTCAGTTATTAGGTGACGATTATTCAGTCCATCCAGGAGTTTACTTAGCCGTGAATGAGTTTGCAAGCGAAAATAATTTAAAATTTGATTTACTCAACAAAAAAGATTGTGATCACAAAATATATAGAATAAAAAAAGATAATCATTTTGAATAGGAAGTTACTTCGGTAAAATTAACTCTCATTCCATATGATTTATATTATATTTTCAAAAAAAAAATAAAAAAAATAACTAAATAAAAGAAAAAAGACTGATATGAATAGAATTGAACCAGGAAAAACTATTATTGCGGGAGGAAAAATATCATCTCATACACCTAAAGAAAAGGTCACTGAAGGTAGTGCTACTGAAGGTACTAAAGTTACTGAAGGTACTGAAGTTACTGAAGGCACTGAAGTTACTGAAGGTACTAAAGAAATTAAACCAGGAAAAACTATTATTGAGAATGGACGAATAATATCTCACGAGCCTCAGATAAAAGGATTTGGGGGAATAGAAGATTTAGGAGTTGGAGGAGGATTAGAAGGAGTAGTTGAAGAAATAGAAGATTTTGTAATAGAAGGTTTAGAAGACGGTGTGAATATTAAAAGGTTAAAATCTAATAAGAAAAGAAAGACGAAGAAAAAATCTAAATCTAAATCTAGAAAGAAATCTAAATCTAGAAAGAAATCTAAATCTAGAAAAAAATCTAGAATAGTAAAAAAATCAAATAGAAAAAGGTTTTATAAAAAAACAACTCTGAAAAAAAAATTATAATTCAGACGAGATAATGTAGTCATAAAAACCATGTAATTTAAAAAAGTGTTTAACCTTATTATATTCCGAAATCATATCATTGTATTTATCACAATCGATTTTAGACAATATATCTTTCAAATTACCTATATCTTTAATATTGATGCTTATACAAAATTTTTCATAGTCCACATCGCTTTTATATGGTAACCATTCTATATCATCCCATACATATATAGGGATGCATCCAAGTAACATGACTTCATAAAAACGAAAAGAATTTCTCCCATACCCTCGAGGACATAACACAAACTTTGAATTACATGTCGTTTCTACAAATTTATTCTGTTTTTCTACACAAACGTTAGGAGTCCACATTGAATCAGCTGTAAAAACAAAATCTGAATCGTTTTTTAAAGAATCGACCATTATATTTCTCAAAGAATGAGTCAAAGCACCAACAAAACTACAAAATATTTGTTTCTGTTCAAAAGTTTTATCTTTTTTTTTTGATAATAGAATTTCATTTATATCTTCATATATCAAAGGTATTGGAATATTTCCCGAACAGCAACCGTAAACAACAGTATTTTTGGGTAAATTTAAAAGACACCCATCATCATATTGGATAATCGTAAAATATCCGCCCTCATTATGATTTTTCTCAAACCATTTATCTAACTGATCTTGCATTTCGATTTTTTTTGACGGAAACCAGTGCTCTATCTGAAAATTTGTCCATAGAAATGGAATATATGTTCTTTTAGTTTTTGGTAAATGAGTTTTGTATTTGTCTAAGAAATATTCTTCGATATAGAATCCGTTTTTGAATGGCGGATAAACATCTTTGTTTTTACATAAAAAAAGATTATTGTCGATCATTTTATTTGTTATTTATAATTTTATATAATTATAAATAAAAAATGTCTTTAGAAAATATTCAAGTTGTTGTTATATGTGTAAATTATTCAGATTTTTTGAAAATAACATATCAAAAAAATATAAGATTTTTCAAACAATCCAATTATCATATTATAACTTCATCTGAAGATCAAAAAACTATTGATCTATGTACACATCTCAACATAAGATACGAAATATATCAAGATTTTTATCTTAATTCATCTAAATTGAATAAATCAGGTGCAATTCATAAGATTCAGAAAAGATTATATAATGATTTTCCTGATGATTGGATTTTGTTATTAGACGCGGATATTATTTTACCTGATAATTTCAAAGAGTTATTTTTAAGTAAATGTGATAATACTATGAGTCTATATTCTTTGAAAAGAAAAGATTATGAAGAAGAAGAAGATTTTTTGAATTCCGAAAATTTAATAGATTACACAGGTATAAATTTCATGGGTTTTATGCAATTATATCACAATAAAACTAAATTTTATCCTGAATTTTCAAACGATTGTGGAATCTGTGATGCTATTTTCAGAGATTACTTCTTTGATTACTTAGTATTAATAGACGAACATTCTTATGTGGTTCATCTTGGAAAAAAAGATATAAATAATAGAGGCAGAGTAACAGGTTTTTGGAATTAGTCGTTCTTTTCTTGCATTATTTCTAGATATGGTAAATAATATCTTGGTTTTATTTGAGAATTTGTGTGATGTATAACATGACCATAAGTTTCTTCAACGCTAAGTCTTCCAAAGATAATACTATCCACAATATCAAAATTTGACGGTGTTGCATTAATACCCAAATGATTTATTTTATCATCAATAGAAATGTGTTGAATATGAAATGCATTAAAATAAAACATCATTCTTGTTATTCTTGATAAACTTATCACTAACACAAAATTCGTGTAACTTGTGAAATTAAATAAGAATAAAAACATGAATAATCTATATAACACGCCAATTAGAATCGGTTTAAAATTGAATCTATCTAAAGTTTCAATAAACTCTATTTCAGGTTGAAAAAAAGATTGGAAATATGCTTGTTGTGATTTGTAAGGAGCTTTTGTGTATTTATATGATAAGTCTTTATTTTCAGAAACGGGATGTAAATGATGTGTATTATGAACATATTTTTGAACATATACATCGGATGATAATAAACTTTCGAAACTAAATGATAACATATTACTTAGTACTATGTTTATATTATCATTATGATTGCAATATTTTGAGATTAAACTTAACTTATCATGTGTCAACACATGAATCGATTGTTGAATTCTTGGTATTAAAAATATTAAAAATATTAAAAATATTATATGCTCGTTTTGCATAGGAATAAACGCCAATAAATTTAAAAATAAAACGTATATCATTAACCAGTAAGAATGAGTTTCACTACATAGAGGGTTTATTTTAAAAGTGTCCATTGTTTTTATCTTGAAAATGAATTATTTTTTAAATTATATTATAATTTAAAATTCAATTTTTATTATTATCTCAATGATGGGAAAGGAGGAATTTTTCTCTCATTCACAGTTTCAGGAATAGGAATGAATGGTGATGATTCAAGAGAAACAGTTCTAGATGTTCTAGGAGTTAAATTTGTTTTTATAATATTATCCATAATATCTTCATAAATTATATTTACAATTTCATTTGCATTATTTGTTTCTGATTTAAATATTGCAAAAAAATTATTTATTAGTTCAGAATTTAAAGTTTCTTTTTTACTATTTTGTCGAATTTCTTCTGAAATTTTTTCTTTATCTTTTTCTTGATCCTTTTCGGTGGTAATTTTATTATATGCACTATAAATTCTTCTAATATATTTAGACCCTTTGATTATGAAATTATTTGGGTTTTCTTTATTTGTAGTATAAACTTGTAAAAGAAATCCAAAATTATCTAAAATTGAATGAATATAGCAATTATCATCTAATTTAATACTCTGATTTAATTGATTGTTGTAAACCACATCCATAAAAGCTCCATAACAAAAATATGCCTCTTCAGCGTAAATTGATGCGTGTGATATTTCACATAGTAAAGTATAAGATTCAAATTCCGATGTTTTTTCAACACTTTTTATTAGATCATTGATATATGTATTTATATATTCTAATTGGTCAATATATTTTTTAGATTTCTTAGTATCTTTTTGACTATCATTAACAACATAATTATAAATTTCATAAGGATCATCTGTTTTTTTAAATAAAGGTGAATTCGAAATTTGTTGGAAATTCTTTAAACCTTCTTTGCAAACAGAAATAATTGAATCCAATGTTTCTTTGTCAACAATAAGTTCCAATTCTTTAGAATACATGGCAATTTTTAATAAAGCGAAACCTAATTGTGATTTATAAGGATTTTCATATTTTTCATCTAACTTCAAATAAAATTCTTCTTTCTTTGGATTTTTAGTTAGTAACTCTCCAAAATTTTTCGGAAAAAAATATGAATGGCAATAAAAATTCACATCTAACAATTCCGAGCTATTTTTATCATAACCAAATAAATCTACAACTGATTCCAATATTTTTTTTAAATGTTTAAATGGTGTGAAATTTTCAGAATCTTTAGTAACCAATAATGTAACATCTATATCGCTTTTTAAAGTATTACTACCAGTTATAATAGACGAACATCCTTCGCTTTCAATGCATAATAATTTTAATAGCTCATCTACCAAATTTCGTCTAGATTCAACGATCGATTCCATATTTGTTTTTTGTTCATCATTGTAGTTTAATAATATAGATGACCAAGATGAAGAATTATCTATGAACAACTTATTAGTTTTAATATTATTTGATAGTATAACCAACTCTTTTGATTCTTTGACGTCATCTTCTATACCACCGTCGGATTTTCTATTATTTTTTTTCAGATGAATATAAATCTTGTTATGATCGATATTCAGTATATTCATTGAATATTTCGGTGATTTCTTAAACATTTTAGGTGATTTTGTGCGCCGCGGAGAATTCTTTTCGACTTTTCGTTTTGATCTTTTTCGAGACAACTTTTTCATCTTTTTATTTAAAAGAAAAAGAAAAATATATTATAAATGAATCTACGAGATTTTAAAGATGTTTTAGGAAAACCAAATGAAGGATTTCATAAAGGTAGAATAAATATTTTTGGCTTATCATTGGCGTCAAATGATTTTTAGGAACATTTGGACTTGCTTTCATTGCAACAATTTTGATAGGTGGTGCATTGTATTATTTTATGAAACTTAAATTGGATTGTAAAAGTTTTTTAATTTATTGGATTTCAATGTATTGTTTCTTTACAATTTTTATGTTCTTATTCGGAATATTTCTACATCGATTATTTTCGGTGAACACTCGTTTGAATAAGGCAATATTCGGCGAAGTTTGAGATTATTATACCTGTAATAGGTATAATAAAATTACTTATATTTTTGGTTTTGAATATTCTGCTCTACGATTTCTATCACGTTCATTAGTGCAATCTTTGCATATAGTCCTTCTACCAGTAGTTTTACCTTTATCAATTCCAAACTCATCTATTATTTTTATTTTACAGCATTTATTACACTGTAAAGAATTAGGTGTATAACACTTTCGACATTCATCATTGTAAATAAAATTGTCTTTGTCTCCACTTTGAAATACTTTGAAAAATAAAAGGAATTTTAAGGATTCGTTACACTTAGTGCATTTTTTTTCACCTGGTCTTTCGGATTCATGTATTTCTTTTCTTTTTTTTGAATTTTCATCTCGTTGTTTTTGAAGACATTGTTTACAAGTTCCTGAGTAACCATCTATATTTTGAGATGCATTATTGAAATGAAATACTTTTTTTATATCTTTACATCTGAAACATTGTTTATGTTCACCATTATGTTCATTATAACAATCTTTACATTGTTCTGAATATATTATAGTTTCTTCTTCCTTACCAGTTTGAAAAAACATTTTAGAATATTTATAAGTTTCACATGTTATGCATTTTTTTTTCGGTAATATTTTTTCATAATCATTTTCTTCCTTTTTTGCTGTTCTAATAATTTGCGCACAACTTTTACAATTACACGATAAACCATCTCTAGTGTGTCTATCTATAGTAAAATCATATAAGTATTTAATTTCTTTGCATTCTTTGCATTGTTTGCAATCATTTCCTTTCATATTTTCTATTTGAAAACAAGTTTTACACATATCTAAATAACATGAACCGTCTTTGGTTAAAAAATAATTATCTTTGACAATAATGTTTTCATGACAGTTTTCACATTTTTTGGAATTAAAAGACACTGTTTCTTCTTCAATAATTTCTATTTCATTTATTACATCTTCATCAAACTCTGAACAATCACTAAACTTTTCAAATAATTTAATGTAATCATTGACAAACTCTCGCATTCTATCTATTATTTCCAGATCATACCATTCACAATTCTGAGTTATTCTATATTTTGAAAAAAACTTTTTGAGAGTCTCTTCAAGAACAACATAAGAATCCGTGTAATATATATCTAGAATTTCAAAGCGGGTAGGTGATCCTGTACTCAAACCAGTTATTCGCTTATCTATATCTTCAGTGTGTCCACATTTGAATTTACCTTTTATTTCAGGATTTGATACAAAATATAAACATTTACCTACTTTATTTTTTTCTTCTATTTTTCTTTTTATAGTTGAAGCAATAATTTTATTTTGGTTTTGTAGATTACAAATTTTTATTTCTTTAGCATACAATTCATCTTCTAACTCTTTATTTTTATCAATTATAGTTTTTATCTTGTATTCACCTTTTTTTCTTAGAGTGGGTAAAATATCCTCACAAACAACTTCTTGGAATTTTTTTGCAATCGGCTTAGTTGATCGCATCACTAGCTGATAAACCGCTGGTTCTTTCAATATAATCATGTTTTGACTATTATAAGATGACTTTACATTTTGTAAAGTCATCCATTTCTCTGGAATATTTCTTAATGCATTAGTTGTATTTGATAATTCTAGAATATCGCAAATATCTTTAGCTACAAACCACGGTTCGTTATAAGTTCCAATAATTCTAACTTCTTTATCTTCAAACTTAAAAGTCTCGTCAATTGAGTTTATTAATTCCATTTTTTATATTGAATCTCAAGTCTTTAAATATGTATTAACAAAAGTTAATGCATTAAAAATATAAACTGTTATATTTATTGAGTTTACTTCTTTTTCAGTTCAAATTCCATATTTAACTTGTTCACTATAGATGTGATGTTACAACATTCATTATTTTTTCCTACTTTTATCAAATGTTTTGGGTCTAAATTATCTTCTCCATATGCAAGTTGATATATTGAACCTATTGTATCCCTTACAGTCCCATCATACTGAATTTTTATATCTTCAGTCAGCTTTATAATTCTTCTCTGAATGTACCCCGAAGTTGAGGTATTCATTGCCGTATCAGAACATCCTTCTCTTCCAGACATACTGTGCATGTAGAACTGTTTGGGATTAAGGCCGCGTATGAAAGAAGAGTCGATAAACCCCCTTGACTCATATTCGTCTTTTAGGTCTAAATTGTCGAAACCGTAGTGGGGTAGAGTTCTCTTTCCATTGTTCAAAGTTGGCTTGACTCTTTGCCCAAGAACGTTCTGTTGACCAAGTAAACCCGTAATTTGGGCTATATTGAAGAAATCACCCTTTGAGCCACTAATCACAGTACTAATAAAGTTGTTTGATTTATCAAGAGCATCTTTTGCGATTTTTAGACCGATATCTTTTGCTTTACTGAGTGTTCCTAGAATTCTGACTTCTTTGATACCAGGATGAGTTGTTGTTGTCTTAATACCCTCAGCTTCAATATAACATTTTGTGATCACATCGTCAATTTCTTGAACTTTATCAGCACCTTGAACCATGCAATCTCCTAATCCGACACTAAAACCAGATATTAATAACCAATTATTTGTAACAAATTGGATTCCATCTATAAATTCGGCTGTTCTATCTGGACCATATTCCTTATGAATGACATGGATAAGAGAGTTCGAAACAGCTCCTAAAGTATTTTTATCCATCGCCCCTTCATATAGAACACCTCTATAAATTCTCACAGTAGGTTCGTTTGGATCGGCGTTATTTTTTCTTTCGTAGATAAGATCATCTGGAAGAACTAGTGAAATGAGACCTTTTCCGTGAAAACATTGAACTTTCTTTCCTTTATCTTTATAGACACGTCGGATAAGTTGCATCTTTTTTTGAACAGCTTCAATGCTTATTCCTATACTCATCGATATATTATAAAATTGAGCTTTTGTTACCTGTTTAATTCCAAGAGTCATTCGATATGCACCAAGTAGAGAGTCTTGGACTATGCACATGTTTGGTTTGGAACTTTGCGCCGATATCATTTTACATTTCGACGCGGATAATAATTTTAATTCCGTCATTGACTCTAAAGTCTGCCCGACATGTATGTTCATCTCATCTCCCGTTACTACCTTATATCTCTATAAGGACTAGACTGTACCTTAAGCTATCATTGGGGTTGACGCCCCTCAAACCAACACCTTACCAGTCGTTGAGACTTTCTCATACTAAGTCATATAAAGTTTAGAGAATAGCCTGCGGATTGTCTAATTCTTAACCTTTTTACCATTGGGTACGACAATTAATCGTGTTCCCCTTAAAAGTTTCCAAATAAGGGTGGTAGTTAAGATGTTAAAGATTTTCCCGCAACCAGGTGTTTTGCAAGAATAAAAATTCTCACTAGGGGATAACAAACTTTTAATTTCCCCTGTTTTCGACCTTAGAAATAAAAATCGAAATCTGCGTTAAAGCTTTTATTAATACTGAGATTGAATCTCAAAGTTTTTCCTGGTCTTATCACAATTTCCTGTGCAAGCATACTTCCTTCGTGAAGAGTCTAAAGGTGAAAATGTGGTTAGAAAATATCATTTAAAAAATAAAAATATAAATGTAACTTACCGGCTGTCCGTAGCCACCATTACTTTCGTAATGGACTAGACTGTATCTTAAGCAGATTCAAGTTGATTAGACTATCATTATCTACTGACACCCGTGGCATACTAAATTAAAAAGTATACACTCGGTCGTTGAGGGAGTATCATATCCTAATCATATCATATCGGACTTAGATACTTTACCCGCGGATTGCCCATTTACATTCTTAAAGTTTTTACTATGCCCTAGGTCATTACCCCGGGTATTACAAATAGTTTCCTAAATGTAAGTAGTATTTAAGACTTTAGGGTGTTCCCGTCATTATAAGGTGTCTTGCCCATATATTAATTGGACTAGGTAGTTATATTATTTCATAATTGAAATTCTTATTTTACACTGTTTGTCCTATTCGGTAAATAAGAAACCGTAAGGCAGCTACCTGTTTTAACTCACATATTTATCCTATATATCTGTTCCCTTTGCTAATATTTTCAGAAGCCCATAATATTATTAGGATTAAATATTTTGGGTTAAGCAACACAATATCGCCATCTTGTAGCTGTCTTTCAACTATATCTCCGATATTTAATTTATAAGAGCGCTTTTCTGGGTATTTAAGATCTCTTATCCATTCCCCGTTTCTTTTTAATTTATCTCCTGGTTTTAGTAGCTCTCTTCCATTTGTAACAACGAATTCAAACTCTTCATCGGTTTTCTCGTCTTTTCTAACAATTACATCCCCATGAGCAACTCGAGTTCCTTTAAAAAACAAGGCATTTTCTAAATTTATTCTAGTAACACCCTTGTCCTTAAGAACATAGTTGACTTTGCCATTATCGACCAGATCCATGCAATAATCATAGTTGAAATTCGTTACTTGCACAGGAATCGTCAAATTCTTTGCAATCTCAGGGGGAACTGCCAGCTGACCCATTTTTAGAGTTGGGTCAGGTCCAATCACGGTTCTCGCAGTTTGCTCGCATCTTTTTCCTAGTAGATTACTTCTAAGCAATCCTTCTTTTCCAGTCAATCTCTCCTTAATTCCCTTAATCGCGCGACCATTGGTAGAATGTTTCGCTCTTCCCGAAGAATTATTATAAAACGTTGCTATTCTGAACTTCAAACTTTGTAAATGTTTTTGTTTCTTAGTGTCAGAAATTTGCACTCCGTCTTGTTGTTGTAAATGATTATTTGCTTTGATGATTTCAACTAGTTGAATTGTAAGGTCATCATCACAGATGTTATTTTCACTACAAACGAAAGGTCGACAACATGTTGGAATAACAGGGAAAACTGTTAATATTAGATTCTTGGGTTGCATCAGGTCTGGGTTGAACCCAAGAAGTTTGACGTCTTCTATGCTCACATTATCGAATATTTTCTTGATTTCATCGACTTGTAAAACAATGCTGATTTTCCCCTTAACCTTATCTTTATAAACCATGGAAATGAGGTTATCAGAAATGGTATGCTTGATGTCAGGTTGTGGGTGAGAGCAGTGAGTGCACATATCAATTTTCTCAAGTTTTTCAAGAATTTTATTGAATCGCTTCATTCCTTTCAACTTATGTAAATTGTTAAGGGTGATTTGATCTTCCGTAATCAAAAGTCGATGACATTTAATACAGAAGCACCTAATAAGACTAACAACTTGTTTATAATATAAAGGGTGAATGAGATTTTCATTCAATGGGATATATCCAAAATGACCTGGACATGACCAAACTGTTTGCCCGCATTGGACGCATATTTTCCCGTTCTCAATGGTGCCAAGACGAGGGTCATAAACAGTGCCGTAACTTGAATCTTTATCAAGGTTACATAGTTTAGGGCTATTTATTTCACATACTGCTAACTTTTTTATTTCTTCCGCGGAATATACTCCGAAAGTTATTTTTTCAATTTCTCTAGTATCTTGATGCATTGTTGTTTAATATCTGAAAATTATTGGAAATCAACACGAAAAAAATCAATTTTTAGTTTTCGTTTCAGGCTCTTTTAGGATTTTATGGAAGATCAGGTAAAATAAAGGGTAGTAAATGTGAATCACTAAAATTAAAAATTATTTTTAATTCTCTTTTAAATACTTAAAAAAGAATCATAAAATGAATAACATATTATACAAAATGCGACGAAAGAATGATAAACATCGTAAGATGAAAGTTATAACGGTTGCGACTCATAAAAGTGGTTATTTCAATTCGTTAGAGGAATCCGCTGAACGACTGGGTTACGAGTTAGTTGTTCTAGGACTCGGTGAAAAATGGAAAGGTTTTGGCTGGAGAACGAGACTTTTGATTGATTATTTAAAAACTTTACCATCTGATGAGTTCTTCATTGCTGTGGATGCATATGATGTTATTCTATTAAGGGATAGCACTGCAGCTATTGAGGGATTCAAGAAAACTGGTGCCAATTTTCTTTGTGGTGGATTTCGAAAATTGAAAGGATTAGCAGGTATTTTACAAGAGCAAGAATTTGGATCATCGACAAGTCATAAATTATTACAAGGACCATATAATTCAATATGCGCAGGTACGTGGATGAGTACTCCGAAAGTTGCAATAGAATTATGGGATAGTCCTAAGTATCTCGGTTCCCTGCAAGATAATGGTGATGATCAACGATTATTGAATAGGATGTTTGACGATATGGGACAATCGTCTATTACCCCAGATATAAATTTTAGTGTATTCATGACTTTATTTCCACATATGTTGACAAGAAAAATTAGGGATATTGATGATATTCGAATATCGAATCATAATACATTAATTTCAGGTATAACAAACAGTGAACCAATTCTTTTACATGCACTTTGTAATGCAGATATTCAAGAACTACTCGAGAAATTGAATTTCAATAATACGAATGATCTCACTACAAACGAATATATAATGAATAAGACGTTGTATCATACAAAGACAATGATTAAACACTCGTGGGTTGCAAAGCTAATAGTTTTCATTGCTTTTATAATTTTAATGGTTTTAATATTCATTTTTGCAAATAAATTATCGAGGGGGGGTATAATATTTTAATTTTTTTATATATCCATATAATAAAAAATGAAGAAAGAAATGGCGTATAATAAATTAAATAGTAATTTACACCCTTGAAGATTTAAAACGCCGGTTTTAGAATCTTTATTTTCAAGGTTAGACTTAGCAGTCTGTGTAAATTTTGGATTGTCTATGTATTTTTAACATAGGGATTGCTATCAATGCTTTTAAGGGAAGTTTTAATACATTTATAATAAGCTATATCGGGAGGTTCTTTTTCCATTATTTAAATTTTTAAATATCAGTTAATATTTAAAAATCAATTTTTTATTTTTTACTTTTTCGTAGATTACAATCCGAACATAAAATTTGTAGTTTCGCATTTTTAGTATGGTATTCTCTCCAAATATCTGCATAATCTTTATCATCTTTTTTA
>Ga0247843_1008017_pt1 | contig 12585 bp, 10 predicted proteins | sample LaCruzMarch2017__FD_192420 | JGI IMG/M metagenome (GOLD analysis project Ga0247843, IMG submission 192420) | Freshwater microbial communities from meromictic Lake La Cruz, Castile-La Mancha, Spain - LaCruzMarch2017_8m | ecosystem: Environmental > Aquatic > Freshwater > Lake | place: Spain...
AATTTTGTCAGTTTGAAAATGGCATCATAGATGTCCTGCGGTGAGTTATTTTTGGGATTTAGATGGGCTTGGGCGCGTGTGTAGGTTCCAAAGATTCCGTTTTGGCGGATGGTTTGTCCATCCCACTGATCTATCAACTCTTCGGGCCTATCCGCCGAAAGTATAAGTAAGGGTAAGCGCTGGTAATAGGCTTCGCACACCGCTGGAAATGCATTGATAACCGCTGTTCCACTGGTGCAAATCATGCCCGTAGTAAAGTGCATGGATTGTGCCATGCCCATTGCTGCAAAAGCCGCAGAGCGCTCGTCGGGAAACGAATAAAGTAGAAAACCACCGTGCTTAACCATGCGGGAAACAATCGGCGCATTTCTAGAACCTGGACTTACTGTAAAATGCGTAATTCCGGCTTCGAAAATGTGCGCTACGATTAAATCCAAGGTGTTTTGCATGGGTTATGTTTTACAAATTAACAACTAACGGAAGAAAGGGTTGTGTTGCATTTCGAATTCTACGGTGGTAGACTCTCCATGTCCACTGTGCAGGGTCATTGTTGCGGGAAGTGTAAATATTTCTTCTCTTATTTTTTGCAATAATTGCGCATGGTTGCCTCCGGGGAGGTCTGTTCTGCCAATGCTGCCTTGAAATATGGTATCGCCAACAACGGCACAGTTTTCTTGCTCACATACAAATATAACATGTCCTGGAGCGTGTCCGGGAACAAAACGCACTTTCAGTTCTAGGTTGCCAATCATTAACGACTGACCATGTACCAAAAAGGAGTCAGGTGCGGGCGAGGGTGTGTAATTCAAATTCCACAACGAGGCCATCGTTTCGCTGCGTTCTATCATCTTTACGTCGTCGGCATGCAAGTAATACGGCACATTGTAGGTTTGTTTCACCCACCAGTTGCCAAAGATGTGATCGATGTGGGCATGTGTGCCCAATAAATGGGTTATTTGGAGTTCGTTTTTGTCAATAAACGCTTTTAAAATGCTGTTTTCGTGGGAATCGTAATTGCCAGCATCGATGATGGCTGCTTTTTTCGTTTCGTTACACCAAAAGAGGTAGGTGTTTTCTCCCAATGGATTAAAAGTAAATTTTTGTATCAAATGGATTTGTATTTACAAAAGAATGGCTGAATGAAACATTCAGCCATTCTTTATATGTTTAAATTAAAAATTATAAATGGATACACTCATCGTAGGCCTGAGCAACGGCTTCCATAACGGCTTCAGACATGGTAGGATGTGGATGTACTGACTTCAATACTTCCATCCCTGTGGTTTCTAGGTTTCTTGCTACAACGGCTTCTGCGATCAAATCTGTTACGCCTTCGCCAACCATGTGGCAACCCAACCATTCTCCGTATTTCTTGTCGAAAATAACCTTTACAAAACCATCTTTGTGTCCACCTGCGCTGGCTTTTCCGCTTGCACTGAATGGGAATTTACCTACACGGATATCATATCCTTTTTCCTTGGCTTGAGCTTCGGTATAACCTACAGAAGCAACTTCTGGGTGAGTATAAGTACAACCAGGGATGTTGCCATAATTTAATGGTTGTGGGTGATGACCGCAAATGGCTTCAGCACAAATGATTCCTTCCGCAGAGGCAACGTGTGCCAAAGCTGGACCAGGAACGATGTCGCCAATGGCATAAACACCTGCAACAGAGGTTTTGTAGAATTCGTCTACAACAACTTTTCCTTTGTCAGTATTAATTCCAAGGGTTTCAAGTCCTAAGTTTTCAAGGTTTGTTTGAACACCAGCAGCACTTAATACGATATCACATTCTTTGGTTTCAGTACCAGTTTTGGTTTTGATGGTAACTACACAACGGTCGTTTTTAACTGTTACGCTTTCTACGCTGCTATCAGTAAGAATGTCAATGCCTTTTTTCTTGTAGATTTGAGCCATTGATTTGCTTACATCCTCATCTTCTATAGGAAGAATGCGGTTCATGAATTCCACGATGGTCACTTTTGTACCAATGGTGCTGTAGAAATATGCGAATTCCATTCCAATAGCACCAGAACCAATTATAAGCATTTCTTTAGGTTGCTTTGGCAATACCATGGCTTCACGGTATCCAACTACGTATTTGCCATCCATTTTGATATTTGGCAATTCACGGCTGCGCGTACCAGTAGCTAGGATTATGTGATCTGCTTCTACAGTAGAGGCAGAACCATCTTCGGCAGTGACAGAAATTTGGTTTTTGGCAACCAATTTTGCAGAACCTTTAATGACTTCGATTTTATTCTTTTTCATTAAAAAGGCAATGCCTTTGCTCATGCCATCAGCCACCCCTCTAGAACGTTTTATCATTCCGTCGAAGTCTGTTTTAGCATCGGCTACGGTAATACCGTAGTCTTGAGCATGGGTTATATAATCAAAAACTTGTGCGCTTTTAATCAATGCTTTAGTAGGGATACAACCCCAGTTCAAGCACACTCCGCCTAAATCGGCTTTTTCAATAATGGCAACTTTTTTGCCTAATTGTGAAGCACGAATGGCAGCTACATAACCACCAGGTCCACTTCCGATAACAGCAATATCAAATTTCATGGTTTAAAAATTAATGCGAATATAATTGTTTTTTTAGCAATGTGGGTATAGACGCCTATCAAGACATCGCCTTACTACCCGCACGTTTGCGCTCGTTTTCATCAAGAATAATTTTACGAAGACGGATGTTTTCAGGTGTAACCTCAACATACTCATCTCCCTGAATGTATTCCATTGCTTCTTCCAACGTAAATTCTTTTGGTGGTGCCAAAACAGAGTTATCGTCTTTACCAGCAGCACGGAAGTTGGTCATTTGTTTAGCCGTACAAAGGTTTAATACCAAATCTCCTGGTTTAATGTGCTCACCAACAATTTGACCTGTATAGATTTCTACGTTCGGATGAATGAAGTAGTTACCACGGTCTTTTAATTTATCCATACTATATGGGGTAGAAAATCCTTTTTCTTTTGAAATTAACACTCCATTTACACGCGTTGGCATTTCGCCTTTCCACGGTTCAAACTCTTTAAAACGGTGGGCCATAATGGCTTCACCTTGTGTTGCAGTAAGTAAGTTGTTTCTTAATCCCATCAAACCTCTAGAAGGAATTTCGAATTCAACACGCACCATATCGCCTTTTGGCATCATGCTCAACATTTCGCCCTTGCGCTGACTTACATATTCAATTACTTTACCAGAATGATGATCTGGAACGTCTACAGTCAAGATTTCAATCGGTTCGAATTTCTTGCCGTCTATTTCTTTAGTGATTACACGGGGTTGTCCTACTTGTAATTCATAACCTTCACGGCGCATGGTTTCAACCAATACACCCAAGTGAAGAATACCACGTCCAAATACCAAAAATTGATCTGCACTGTTGGTGTCTTCCACTTTAAGTGCAAGATTTTTTTCTGTCTCTTTATACAATCTTTCACGAATTTTCTGAGAAGTTACGTGTTTACCCTCTTTTCCAAAAAATGGAGAGTTGTTAATGGCAAACAACATACTCATTGTAGGTTCGTCGATTTTTAAAGCTGGCAATGCTTCAGGATTTTCTATATCTGCCACACAATCGCCAATTTCAAAATCTTCTAACCCAGTGATGGCACAGATGTCACCCGCTACCACTTCTGTGGTTTTAAGTTTACCTAAACCACTAAAGGTATAAAGTTCTTTAATTTTATGTTTTTCAATTTTACCATCGCGTTTAATTAAGGAAACCGCCATGTTTTCTTTTAAATGACCGCGTTTAAGTCTACCAATTGCAATACGACCGGTAAAGCTGCTATAGTCCAAGCTGGTTACCTGCATTTGTATAGTTCCTTCTTCGATTTCTGGTTCAGGAATTACATCAATAATGGTATCCATTAAGTAGGTAAGGTCTTCTGTAGGGACTTTATAGTCTGGTCCAAACCATCCGTTTTTACCAGAACCAAAGATGGTTTTGAAATCCAATTGTTTTTCGTCTGCACCGAGGTTAAAGAACAAGTCGAAAACATCGTCATGGGTTTTTTCAGGATCGCAGTTTGGTTTATCTACTTTGTTGATTACAACAATTGGTATTTTTCCAAGTGAAAGTGCTTTTTGCAATACAAAACGCGTTTGAGGCATTGGACCTTCAAAGGCATCCACCAAAAGCAATACGCCGTCGGCCATGTTTAATACACGTTCTACTTCACCTCCAAAGTCGGCGTGACCTGGAGTATCAATAATGTTAATTTTGGTACCCTTCCAGTTTACACTTACGTTTTTAGCAAGGATGGTGATTCCTCTTTCGCGTTCTAGATCGTTGTTGTCAAGAATAAGTTCCCCCATTTCTTGGTTTTCGCGGAATAATTTGGCTTGGTGAAGCATTTTGTCAACCAATGTGGTTTTTCCATGATCGACGTGGGCAATGATGGCAATGTTGCGCAATAAAGACATATAAATTTTAAAAATTGCGCGAAGTTCGCCATTTAAATGCACAAAACCTTGTATATGAACGAAATTTAACGGATAATCGCCGCATTTTTTGAAACAACCTACAAAGGTTCGCTGTTTTTGCCAGAAAACGTTACAATAATAGTTAGTACATTTGAAAAAAAATACAACATGCGCGCAACCCTTATTATTTTATGCCTATTCATTTCCAATCGCGATTTATTGGCGCAATCCCAAATTCTACAAGACAATTTTGAGGGAAACAGCACCATTTCAACTTGGGCTGGTGATGATTGTGGTATGGATACCAATTTTGTCAATCCCTTTCAAAATGGAATAAATACATCTTCCACCGTATTGAAATATACAGATGGTGGTGGTTTATATGCCAACATCCGTTTTGATGCAGGTTCTAATTTTAATTTGTCGAAGAGTAGCGTTTTTACTCTAAAAGTGTATGTCCCTTCAAACGATATCACGGGAAGTCAAACAAACCAAATATCTTTAAAACTTCAAAATGCTTCGTTGTCGGCTCCTTGGTCTACACAATGTGAAATTATTAAGACAATTGTATTGGATCAATGGCAAACCATCACTTTTGACTTTTCTCAAGATGCGTTTATTAATTTCGATCCCAATTCTGCGAATCCCTTGGCAAGAAACGATTTTAACAGAGTCCTTTTCCAAATGAATGGAGAAAACAACAATGACAAGGTTGTCGCTTATTTCGATGATTTCTTGTATTCAGCGGCTAGTTCGGTTTTTACTAACTTGGTTTGGAGCGATGAATTTGAACAAGATGGGGCAGTAAACACGACAAAATGGTTTCATCAAACACAATTGCCAAATGGAGTGAGTTGGTATAATAATGAATTACAACACTATACAAATCGTTCAGTTAATTCATTTTGTGAAGATGGCGTGTTAAATATTGTTGCAAAAAAAGAAAGTTTTACCGACCAAGGACAAACAAAACAATATACTTCGAGTAGGTTAAATTCAAAATATGCATTTAAATACGGCCGCATTGAAGCACGGATGAAATTGCCAATAGGAGAGGGTACTTGGCCCGCATTTTGGATGCTTGGAAAAAATATCATTGAACCGGGTGGATATTGGACCTCAAACTTCGGTACCAAAAACTGGCCGGCATGTGGTGAAATTGACATTATGGAACATTGGGGATCCAATCAGAATGTGGTTTCCAGCGCCGTACACCATCCAATTAATGGCAACTTGGCAGTTGGTGAATACAGTACCGGTGATCAATATAGAGAAAATGTATCCACGGAATTTCATGTATATGCTGTTGAATGGAATGAGAAAAGCCTCATATTTACGGTGGATGGAATTAGGCATTTAACTTACAATCCTCCAGTTAAAGATCAATATACATGGCCTTTCGATGCCGAACAATACATTTTGTTAAACTTTGCAATAGAACCCCGTGTATCTCCTAATTATACTCAATCTACAATGCAGGTTGATTATGTGCGCGTTTATCAAGAAAAAACATCAAATACCGACCTTATGGCAAAAGCACCACAATTTAAGGTGTTTCCAAATCCTGTTGTCAACGAATTAAGCATCCACCAATTCGAAAACACGAATGCAAAGGTTGAAATTTGTTCCTTATCGGGTCAAATTTTGAAATCTCTTAAACTGAATAAATTGGATACCGCAATAGATGTAACAGATATGCCTGCAGGAGTATACATATTGAAAATAGTGGCTTCCTCTGGTAGTGAAACATTTAAATTTATAAAAGAGTAAGTTTACTAGATTTAGACTTTGTCAATTACGGATTTCCATTTTTAACATCCCAAAGCAATGTTGAAAATCAAAAATCGCGATTTCCATTTTTTGTCCCCTTTTACTCGATAGTTAAATCGAACTGTTTTTTGAATGATACCGCTAGATACAGGATATTCATTGGCTTGTTTTACATTGACAATTAAGGGATAATATTTTTCGGGACACTCTCTTTTAACGGCTTCACGGAAGGATGTAGTATCAAACTCACCTGTCCACGAACTTTCTTTAGAAACAGTTATTGGAACTTCAAATTGTCCGCTGGAAGTAATTTCTATTGATTCCCAATTTGAGGATTGGGTATTCCAATTCGACAACTCGCAGAGGGTTCCCTCGTCACTAACTACTAGTGCCATTTTTTCTGAAATTTGCAACTCCACATCCATTGAACTAAGGTCGACTTTTCCTTTAAAAATAGGCCATTCCGCCATGTGAATGTCCCAATCTTTAAATAAGGTATCGCTCGCAGTCGAATCCCTCAAGTTAAGTGGCGAAATGGATTGAAAGTGAAAACCATTAATATTAATTCCAGTATCTAAATTATTTGCGCTTTTTGCAATTGTTTTCGAAGGTTTGTGTTTTTCTTGGCAGCTTATAAGTCCCCCAAGAAGAAACAAAATACCAATATGATATCCAATTGAGTATGTTTTTTGGGGGATGTTTGTCGTTGTTGCAAAGTACATTCCGGCAAAATTAGGCTTAATTTGGGAATTGAATTTTCAAAAAAGTTCTTTAATAATAATTTCATTTGAGAACCCCATCAACAATATTTTCCCCAAAATTGAAGTTATAAACTCTTGAATATCTCTGCGTCTACATATCTTTTTGTGATTTTGGGCTGTGTTTTTCAGAGTACCCATTTGTTTGCTCAGGTAAATTTCTATAATAGATTGGCGGACTCTACACTGGTTTTAACCAAACAAAATGTGCATTACGATGGGTCTTATTTTGTGCTAGATTATCCCAACGGCGATGTGCCCTCAAACAAAGGGGTTTGCACCGACGTGGTTGTTCGGGCTTACAGAAAATTGGGGGTTGACTTGCAAAAAGAGGTGCACCAAGACATGAAGGCGAATTTTAAGAAATATCCCAAAAAATGGGGTTTGTCTGGGCCAGATAAAAACATAGATCACCGAAGAGTCCCCAACCTCATGACATTTTTTTCAAGGAAAGGAATCGTAAAAAAGATTTCTTTGAATCCAGAAGATTATGCTCCGGGTGACATTGTTTGTTGGGATTTAGGCGGAGGTACAACCCATATTGGAATGGTGGTAAAGTCCAAGTCTACGGATGGAAAACGGCATCAGATTGTTCACAATATTGGGTCAGGTCAAGTCATGGAGGATTGCCTGTTTAACTACAAAATTATAGGGCATTACCAGTATAAAAAATAGACTAGGCAAGTCAAATTTATTTGCAGATTTAAGTGCTTTTAACTGAGGCAATTATAAATTAAAGTAGATTCGGATTTGCATTTTTTGCAACTGTTTTCAAAGTTAAAAGTATGATTTATTGCAAAATCCAAAATGCAGGATTCGTTAAACTAAAATGATTATATGATTTAAAAATATTGAAATTAATTTAGTCTAGAAATAAATATAATTGAAATAAATCGGTTATATATAAATGATTAGAAGTCTTGAAATTTCATTTGATAATTCCAGTGACAAATTCTCTGAATTGAAAGTCCCGACTTCCAGCAGAGCCATCCAAGAAAATCAGATTAAAAAGAATGGACAAGTATTTCGTTTTGGATTGAGATGGATTTTTTTTTGCTTTTTTTGGGGGATGTTAGGCGGTGCATCGGCACAATTTATTGCCTTGGACTCCCAGAAATACGATGAATGGAAGCGGGCATTTGGGTTTGTTGTAAATACGATAAATAATGTAAATTATTGTCAATAAAACAAATACCAGAAATCGGAGTTAAACGAGTTGTTGTTTATAGCAAATCATTATGTTTTCAGCGATGACAAAAAGAACGCACTAAAGTCGAGCACAGAAAATTTCAAATATTGGCCTTTAACCAAGAACCAAATCAAGCTATTCAACGAAACGAAGTTGAAGTTCGACAATGGCATACTTCTGTATTTAGATTCACATACTCGGGTGTTAATTTACCAAACATTCGATAAGAATACACTGGGAAATGCCCTGAGGCAATTCAATATTATGGATGTTCAATCTGCTCGAATATTAAAGGTTCCTACAAACAAGCCGAATGAAGATTATCAAAGAATTATAAGTCAAACAATCTTTAACAATCAATATCATTTTATCGATGATAGAGGAAATAGGTATGTGTTTGATACTGCCTTTAATTTTATTCCGCAAGATGACACGGCCCTTTACAATCAGTTGTTTGAGTTTTTGCAATTCAATACAAAAGATTCGCTCATTCTAAAAAAGACCGACAAAAGGCTATACATAGGTACCGGTTCCGTTTTTTCAAGTGCACTGTACAATTGGGTTAACATGTCTTATTTGAAAGCAAGTGGGGATACTTTTGCGAAAGATTGGGCCAGTTTATTTGTGGTGAGACGAAACAACCAAATTTATTGCAAACAAATTAAATACTCTTTCCCAAACCAGTTCTTTTTTCCAGACACATACTTCAAAGTATTGAGCGATTCCCTCGTGCAAGTAATGAATTACTGCTCGTTTCATCTGCCTGCGGTAGTTCCAACTATAACCGAAATTAATTTCAATACCGGCGTGTTAAAGCATGGAGGATTCATTGATTCAAGTTCTTTTCGAAAGGTAATTGCCTCGAAGTGGTTTTTCAGAAATTACGACATTGTATATATGGATTCCAATTACATTGCTTTCGTGGATCATCCCCTGGTTTACAATCGCAAGACACGTAAAATGGATTCATTAAGTTTTGTTGAGAGAATTTACTACATGCTGGACTCTAAAGCTCCCAAATGCATCGAATTTTCAAGAACCGCAACGGGTTACGAGGCCTTTTATTCAACGGGTTATAGTTTGTACAAAGTAGAGTATGATTTTAACTTGAAGCTTGTAAATATTGGTGTTTCCAATGTTTACCCATATTTTATGCTTTCACAGCCCGGGAAATCTCCATTTGTGTGTGCTTTAGATGGCCAGTACAACTTTTGCTTCATCCCGTTATTTCGGTAAAAGTGAATAATATTGGGAATTTTTCCAATGTGTGGAAAACTTGTTGATAATACCCCCCTCAGAACTTGTTTTAATCCGAAAAAAATCACTACTTGCATTTAACGAAATTGAAACTGGACGTAATTCTTTACTAGTGAGAATTTGACTTTTGCATTTTGTCATTTTAATAGCTATCGAAATGAAAGAAATTTTTGAGTCAATTACTGCTTAAATTAAAATAGGAACCACTGGAAATATTGCCAATTGTTATATATTGAGTATTCTCCTTTCATAATTAATTACATTTATGAATTGTATCGAACTTGTTTTTGTTTGGTTTTTCGGCTTTGACGATGAAATTAAGGGGCGCAACTTGGTCCAACTCTATATTGAGTTTTAATAAGTCAAGTGTTAACTATCAGTGGGAGATTCTGATATAATGTATTTAACTCTCGACGTAAATTCCACACGTCTAAATTGTGGTTTATAATTAATTTTTTGAATATGAAAAAAATATTTATTTTTAGTTTATTATTGTTTCAATTAAGCTTTGTTTTTGGTGAAAAGGTTCCTATTAAAGGAGTTTTCAAGAATAGCGGTGCCGAAGAAGTAGGTGGTCAAATGGTGTATCACTTTGTGTGTAAACCAGATCCTACTAAGGTTTGTATGTATGTCGAGGTTTCACCACCGCCGGGGCATGTTTTGTATAATATGAATACAGCAAATATAGGACAGGTGTATCCTGTCGGTTTCAATGTTGCAATAGAAGTGAATGGGTTAAATGTGGTAACTGGTACTTGTCAATCGGTTAAACGAGAAGTTTTTATTGAGAACAACCAAAGTCTTGATAAATTTAGTTTTAATTATGCCAATTAAACGAATTGTCTTAAAGGGAAAACATTTATTGTTTTCCCTTATTTTTCTATTCACATCTGGCCTGCATTCTCAAATAATTGAATTGGACTCTCAGAAATATGAAAAATGGAAAATTGAATTCGGTTTTAAAGTAAACACAATTAATCCTTTGGATTTTTGCGCGAGTTGTAAATTTGGAAATTCTCAACGCAGTGAAATTTTGCAATTTGCCAATCATTATGTGGCTTCAACCAGCAAAAAGTTAGCTATTGAAATGAGTAGTGAAAATTTCACCTATTTGCCTTTGACTAAAAGTCAGGAAAAACTTTTGAGAGAACTATCATTTATAATAGATGCGGGTAATTTGTGTTATTTAGACTCTCATTCGAGATGTTTGATAATTAAAAAATTTGACAAAAATAGCTTGGAATTAGAATTAAGAAAATTCAATATACTAGAAATAAAAACTGCGAAAAAATTGAATTTTCCTTCTTCCGGTTTTTTATCTTTTCAAAATTTATTTGAATCCAAGTATCGCATAATTACCAATGGCGGCAGCGAATTTATTATAGATTCGATTTTGAGCCAAATTCAGGTAGCTGATACAGCCTTATACCTTTTCTTATTTAATAATATTCATAGCAAAGAGGGATATAATTTTCCTTTATATAAATTTAAAGAAAGAATTTTTTATTTGGCGGCTGGAATTTCAAATGAGGTATATTGGAGACTTGTGGAAATTTTATTTTCGAATAAGATAAATGGTGTCCAAAAAATAGAACGAACAACTTTTATTGTTTTTAATAAAAATAATAGTGTAACCTGTAAAGAATTAAATAGATTTTCTGATGGGTATGTTTCAAACCCTTCGGACTATTTTCGCATTCTTAGTGATTCAACTTTCGAGACAATGAACCTTTTGTTAAGTGATTCAATGGAAAACATTGCTTTAATTGCTCAATATAATTTGCTTACGGGAAATTTTAGAAATACTTGTTTTATTGATTCGTTGTCATATTATAAGATTCGAAAAGATATGGTTTCAGACTCAAGAATTATATATTTTGATTCGAATTACATTGTTTTTGTTAATTCTCCCTACGTGTATAATAGACAAACTAAAGAATTAAAGATGTTAGGTTTTGTAGGTAATATTCATAAAAATATGAAAAAGTTTAATACCCCAAAATTTAGGGAATTTTCCAAAAATGCCACGGGGTATGAGGGTTTTTTTACTATTGGCCAGAGTTTTTATAAATTGGAATACGATTTAAAAATGAATTTAGTTAATGTGTCAGTAAGCAGTGCTAAACCTTTTTATCAATTGTCATTTCCAAATCAATATGATTTTTTATTTGGTTATAAACCTGAGGAAGATGACTATTATTTTGTGCCAATTAACAGGTAGATTTTTATTGGTTTTCCTACACTATTATTTTTTGGGTTTAACTTAAATTACAATCTATTTAAGTTAATTTAAATTAGAACTTTTGCTTCATCCCGTTATTTCGGTGATTTGCGCAATTTTATAAACTCACGTATTATCTTATAAAAGATTCGTTGGTGACGGTAGATTTCTTTTTGGCCATACCAAAAGGAGTGCTGTGGGTCGTAAATGTGCGTGGGTTCGCTCTTTGCACCATTTACCTCAATGACACTGAAATTAATTCCGTTTTCGAGTTCCTGCCAGGTGTTGTATCGGATGTCTAACCTTCCATAATAGAATCCGTCGATATCCCCCAAGAGGTCATTGAAAACATGCTCCAATTTGGCATTTATTTTTTGCGAATAATCCAAAAATTCGGTACCGCGGTTGTGATTTCCGAAGGGCACCAAACACCGATATTCATCTTTTGTTAAAATTTCAGAGAGGTCCATTTGTCTTTTTAGGGTTGGAATTTGAAGCCGGTATCGCGGTTTTTCAGCCAACAATTCCTCTAAACTCCGTTTGCCATCCCCCAAAACAGAAAGAAAAACCTTGCCCGTTATTCCCGAAATGTGTCCTCTTTTTTCATTTGGATATCGGTAATAAAACAGTCCAATTTCATTCGGGTACTTACATATTTCTTGGATTAAAAAGTCGGCAATTACAGCGGATTTATACTGCAAGACTTCTTCGACAGTATTCACTTTTCTAACCATTACCCCGCGGCAACCCACATCGGGTTTAACGATCAATGGAAATTCAAGCGATTCATTTTTAATGACTTCTGCAATGTTTGTCGGTTCTATATTTCGCACAATGCAGGTCTTCGGATAGCGGTTTTTGGGCAACAAACGATAAATTTCAAACTTGCTGTCGTCGTACAAACCACCATTTTTAATGGCGGGATTCGCGAATTGAAAAAAGCGCCACGTTCTGA
>Ga0247843_1008018_pt1 | contig 12585 bp, 11 predicted proteins | sample LaCruzMarch2017__FD_192420 | JGI IMG/M metagenome (GOLD analysis project Ga0247843, IMG submission 192420) | Freshwater microbial communities from meromictic Lake La Cruz, Castile-La Mancha, Spain - LaCruzMarch2017_8m | ecosystem: Environmental > Aquatic > Freshwater > Lake | place: Spain...
TAAATGTAGGTTTCAATTTGATTTCTCCTCCCTCATAAACTCTCCTGACACACTTTATCGAACAGACCCACGGAGCCTTGTTTTTTCAGATTTCTTCATGAATAGTTAGAGATCCTATAAGAGCATGTTCTTCTGTAGCTAGTCTATCTGGCTCAGTAACGGTAGCGGAGTCTTCATCCGAATCAGTAAACAAACAAAATCTAAGTGCAATTGTCTCTTGAATGGTATTGTCGCCTTCTGCTTCATCGGTGACTTCTGGCATTAGCATAGTTAGGTCTTTAGGTATTGCTGATGACGTTTTATTATCAGTAGTGCAACCATGACCTGTTGTACCAAACTTAAATACTTTATGATAAAAACCATTATGATTAGTCATTTTAGTGTGGTGATCAATTATAATAACTATACTGTCTGCCAAATAATTTTTGATCATTTTTTGGGCTTTCATAATATGCCCAGCATCCATTCTTCCAAATGATTCATCAAGTAGCAATAAGGCAGGTTTTGCCATAATAGCTCTTATTATCCCAACCATAGCTCTTTGCCCATCAGATAAACTAGAAGTATTAAAGCTATTATCATCTAAGTTAGGTATTAAACTTTCAATAGCCATTTCCCTGAATAAATCAGTAACTTTTGCTAGTGCGTTTGCTTTTTCTGATTCTTCCATTTTAGCTACAAACTTTAGAAGAATTGCTTCTAATAAAGTTGAGCCTTGCGGAATAAATACTTTTTGATCTACCATTAAAGGTTCAACTTCTTCACCATCAATTTTAGGGAATGAGAATCTGCCTTCACTTTTCATTGGTTTTGTTAGGAATCCTGTTAGGTCTTTAAAGAATGTTGACTTGCCCTGACCATTAACCCCTGAAATAGCATAACATTGTCCTCTCTCTAGGACTAAACTATCTATCCCAACAATCTGCTTTTCTTTGAGGAATAATTTATAATCTTCAACAACTAAGTTTCCATCTTCATTATAGAATCTATTTACATCACTTTTATATTCTTTGTTAAGAACTTCGAATAATTTTTTGAGTCTTTCAATTATTTCTTCTGGTGTTTTGTTTCCAATCTTGAAGTTATTATATATTGAAAAACTTCTTGTTCCAGAGCTAAAAGTAACAGCGTTATTACCTTCTAAAAATTGGGATGCAGAAGAAATCCATCCTTGAAGTAAAGCAAGTTGTTCTAATTTTACTTCACCAACGCTGAATTTATAGGAAAAATATAAAATATCGGTTAGAGATTTTAGTATTTCTAGTCCTTGAGTGTAATATTCTGCAACTTGTTTAGTTGATTCCTGGCTTGAAAGATTTGCAGCTTCTTTCTCTACTAAGCTTGAATATTTTGCGCGGAAATAATCAATGGCTTTTGTAGCTGCAGCTATTAGAAAATTACTGGAGAGGTCAGTTTTTACTTCCTGATCTTGCCATGATACAGAATTTTTGCTTGCTTCTTGTTGTACATCAGCTCTCAATTTTTCAATGTATGTTTTTAGCATACTTGCAAATTTAAAAACAACTAAGCTTTCTGGTGCAACAGACACAAGATTTTGAAGATTTAAAAAGCTTTGAAACTTTGATGTTGTAAGCTTGGAAAAACCAAATGACGCATTAGTCAGAGCATCGTTTAAATCAGTACCTATTGTTTGTGGTATTGTGGGATCATCTAACCCTAATATCTTTTGAAAGTTTTTAGGGTTAAGCAGAATATCTTCGATAGCGAATTGTTCGATAGAATTTTTTAAATCTACATCACTACAACTTTTACATGAGTTTAAGCAGGATATAACAATTGTTTTTACTGACCAAAATGCTGAAATATAAATAGCTTTTTTAGCTAAATTAAATACGGATTCTGTCGGATGAGCTTGCATTAGCGATAAAGCAAGCATAGATGTACCATTTTCTGCAATATATTTTACAAATAAATTGTCTATATTCGCATTCACAAAATCAATAGCAAATTTTGTAGCGATATTAGTTATTACTTTGTTGCCTAATAAATAATCAAAATCTCTAAAAGTTATTTTTTCATCCGCGAGAGGTTTTAAGATTAAAGCTCTATAAACTTTTTGTGCTACCTTATACTCATCAAATAAATCTAACACAGGTGGTAAGCTTCCAAATAGCAAAGTAACTTGCTCTTTGTTATCAAGTGAATCTCTGCTTGAAAATGCTATTATAGCTCCAGCAACAGCGGCTCCGGTATAAATAGAAGCAGCATAATCAGGATATGCTCTGGCTAGATAGTCAGCTCCTAAATAAGTCCACAAAGTAGTAGAAGTAAGAAAATGCTTTTTTGTACCCGCGTGGTGCATTAGCATTTCATCTGCAATGGTTGCGCAGGCTGCTGTTGCTGCTCCTTCTACATCTCCTCTAACAATGTATCCAGTTAATGCGCTTTGAGTTATATCTGCAGCGCTACCAAGCCAGTTTACATCTTTTTGTTTTTGTTCTGCCCCTTCTTGTGGTTTTTCAAAAATACCATCATGTAAATATGCAGTACATTGCCCTAGAGTTGGCAGTGAGCTAACTACTCTATAAGCATCAAATGCAGTTATCGCTGTTCTGCAGGTGCTATATACGTAACTTGGAAAACTTTTAGCTGAAGCGAGATATAAAGATGGAGTTCCAACAAAATTTTCATATAAAATAGTAGATAGTGGTTGTTGAGGGGCTCTAGACATAAAAATAATTTTTAATTTAAAAATCAGCTTATACAAGAAAGTTTAACAAAAGTAAACGATTTTTTTATGAGGTGTCATTAGCTGAGCCATAGTAAGTCATCACGAGCTAGTCGTAGGCGACCGTCGTGATCCCGTGAGGTTTACACGTCTTAACCCCTAAGGTTGCTATGCCATGCTAGATGGCTCGCAATGACCTATTCGGTCAAAACCTCCTGAGATAGCCACATCGCATTTCATGCGATTCGCTATGACGTTTTGTGATTAAATGTCTAACCTTGTGGTAACGTCAAATCTTATTCAACCTATCGCTCAAGTTTTTAGACATTTTGTAGTAAACGGAATTGCAAGCGATGCGGTCGTTATTTGAAGTATTATTATTTCGGGGATCTGCGGGTACAAGTCGTTTTCTTATAGAAAAGCTACCGAAACCTCTAAGTTCAACTCTGTTGCCTTCAATAAGCGAGCCTGAAATAGTATCAAACATTTCAGTAATCGCGACTTTTAAGTCATCCTTACTAATATTGTCTTTTGAATTTTTGTGCAGTATTCCTGCTAAATCGTCTTTTGTTATTTTCATTTATAAATCGACATTAATTTCATTGAAAATTTCGAAGCAATTGATTTTGACGAATCGTCAAAACTATCCATAATAATATCATAGAATTCGCTTCGTTTTTTAGGTTCCAGTTCTTTTGTTGTAATATCCTTGTCTAGTCCTTTTTCATCCTTCAGCCATTTTACAGCATCATCTACTGTGCCAATTGCATCTACTAGTTTTAAATCAACAGCTTGTCTTCCAGTGTAAACTCTACCGTCCGCTAGTTTTTTTGCAGTCGCTCTGTCTAGTTTTCTATTAAGCGCTACGATGTCTACAAAATATTCGTATGAGTCGTCAATTACGTCCATTATTGCTTTTTCAGCTTCTGGGCTTGCAACTTCAAATGGGCTTGGTGATGCTTTTAGCTCGGATGATTTATAACTTTTAAACTTTATACCAAGTTTTTTGGCAAGGTCAATAATATCTCCAGATTGCATGATAACACCTATAGAACCTGTTACAGTCATATTTAATGCATATATTCTGTCAGCTGCGAGTGCTACAATATATCCGCCAGAAGCAGCTAGATCTTCCATTGTAACAACAACAGGTTTTATTTTTTTAATTGCAAGCAATTTTGTATAGATTTTTTCAGATGCGCCTGAAGATCCGCCAGGTGAGTTGACTTGAACAATAAGAGCTTTGACAGAGTCATTTTTTTCAATATCGTTTAGAAGTTTATCAAATTTTTTATCTTCAAATATTTCGTTGTCTATCCTAATTAAGCCAATATAGTTAGCTGGATTTATTGTGGCAGAATCTGAGTCTGATTTTTTATTATATGAAAAATATACCATTAGGCAAAGCGCTGCCACGAGGGCAAGTTTTAGATAAGTTTGGCGTTTTATTAATAACGCTCTTTCGATAAGTAAATCAGCTATTTGCATTTTGGTTCTCTTTAAATATGTTTTTAGTTGGTCAGTTAACGTTATTCCAAGCAAACGTCACTCAAGAAGCCAAGCTTCGCTTGGCGTGGAGTCATTCAGAGCCACTGCGTATGCAGTGGCGTGGAATCCAGCAAAGAAATACTTATAACTCGAAGAGTTATTCAATCGTCATTGCGAGACCCGCAGGGTCGTGGCAATCCATTTTTTTAATAAAGGTGGATTGCCGCAGTCGGACTTCGTCCTCCTTCGCAATGACGTATAGAATGACTCCGTCATAAATTATAAGCTGGATTCCACGGCTGACTAGCTAAAAGCTTAGTCAGCCTCTGAATGACGGTGACTTGACTTCACGGCACTCCTCCGCAATGACGTTGCTATTTGTCCCTCGATAATCGTGACTGTTCTCTGTCCCAGTCTTTTTGTTTTAGCACTTCTCTTTTGTCGTACAATTTCTTACCCTTTGCAAGGCCAAGTTCTATTTTAACTATATTCTTATGGTTAAAGTATACAGATAAAGCAACTAAAGTGTAGCCTTTTTGTTTTACTTTTTCTGTTAGTTTGCCTGCTTCTCTTTTATGAAGTAGTAGTTTTCTTGGCCGTCTTGAGGCTTGCGGTGCAAATTTGCTAGCTTTATCATATTCAGCAATATACATATTAAAGATATGAATATCGCCTTTCATAGTATCAGCGTGGCTATCTTCAATGCTGCAACTTTTAAGCCTTAGAGACTTAACTTCAGGGCCTGTTAGAATAATTCCAGCTTCGACTCTCTCTTCTATAAAATAGTGAAAGCTGGCTTTTCTATTGCTTGCGATGATTTTTTTATATTCAGTGTTCATGAATTTCGTCAATTGCAATTGCTATATTTTTCATTAAGTCTTTGTCTATCATTTCAGCAAGAGGAGAGCGCACTTCTGCGTTACATAATTTCATATAACTTGCTGCAAACTTAATCGGGATAGGGTTTGTTTCTACAAATATAGCTTTGTATAGTTTCATCAACTTAGACTGTAATTCCAAAGCTTCAGGGTAATTCCCCGCCGCTAATAAGTCTTGCAGTTTTTTGCAAAGTTTTGGAGCAATATTTGAAACAACAGAAACAAGCCCAACTCCTGAGTGAGCGCTATAGGCTACTGAATTTGTATCTTCTCCGGATAACAAGCTGAATTTCTTAGGTAATTTGTTGTATAGCCTTAATGGACGCTCAATATCTGTTGCTGAATCTTTTAGCCCAAGAATTCTATCAAATTTTGATAATTCAATTATGGTTTCATCAACAAAATCAACCCCAGTTCTAGATGGTACGCTATATAGCATCATGGGAATATTTGTTGCTTCATGAATCGCTTCGAAATATTTTATCAATCCTCTTTGAGGCGCTTTATTATAATAGGGCATAACGCACATGATTGCGTCTGCTCCTAGATCTTCTGCTATTTTTGCAAGCTTTATAGCTTTAGGAGGAGTGTTCGCTGAAACGCCAGCAACAAATTGCGATTTGCCTTTTAGGACTTTTGCGCCAATTTTTAGCAAGTTTTTATATTCATCTAGTTCTAAAGTTGAAACCTCACCAGTTGATCCTGCAATCACAACACCATCAACCTTTGCCTCTATCTGCCTATGAAGCAAGCTTTCAAAAACGGGTACATCTATATGTTCATTTTTAAATGGTGTTATTTGGGCTGTGTAGAGACCTTTAAAGAATTTTGTCATGTTGCTTCCGTTACTAAATTTTGGTATTTTGATTTTAGGCTATTAAAAATTTCGCTAGCTTCGTAATTTGATTTTTTGCCTTCATAAGTGATAGAGCCAATAGATTTTAGCCCAGAAGCTGTGCCAGTTATAAAGCAATCCTCAAAATTAGTCATCTCATCTGGGAGCATATCTTTTTCAGTAACTTCTAAGCCCATTCGTAACGCTAACCCTATAACAGTTTGACGAGTTATTCCGTTAAGGCAAAAACTTGTTTTAGGTGTAACAAGGCTATTTCCTTTAACAAAGAATATATTTGATGTTGTGCATTCTGCAACAAATCCATTTTTATCAAGAAGCAATGCGTCATCATATCCACTATCTACAGCTTCTTGCACGCAAACGGCAAACATAGCATATTGTGACGAAGACTTGCACTGTACCGGGAAAGCATCATCAGATGGTTTGCGCCATTTGCTTACAACAAGATTATGGGCGCTTTCTGAAACTTTTCTTCTCGGTTCCCAGGCAGCAATCATTAGGTGCGTAACAGGGTTTTGGAGGCGAACCATTAATGCATCGGTCGATCTCCAGGCCATGGGACGAACATAAGCATTGAGCAAATTGTTCTTTTTTAGCAATTCATGAGAGCTTGATATAATTTCATCTACGCTATATGGTATATGTAGTTTCATACATTTTGCTGATTGAAGTAGACGCTGCGTATGTTCTTTAACCTTAAAAATTTTACCGTTAAATGACTTTTCTCCTTCAAAAACACTACCACCATAATGTAGACTATGCGTAAGAACATGAATTTTGGCATCGTGCCATTCAACAAATTGACCATCAAGCCAGATGTAACCTTGTATATTTTCTAGAGCTGGTTGGTTTATTGTCATAATTATTGCAATTTAATTATTTTGAAGAAAAAATATGAATATACAAAAACCCAAGGTTTTAATAGTTGACGATGATAGCAGAATACTTGAGCTTTTAAAGCAGTTTTTTGAAAAAAATGAGTTTGAAAGCTATGCAGCGCTTGACGCAGAGGAGGCTACAAAGATAATGACATCAGAGCATATAGACCTTCTGATACTTGATGTTATGCTGCCTAATGTCACTGGGTTTGAGTTTGCTAAAAAAATTAAGGCACAAACAAAGAAAACGCCAATTATTTTGCTAACAGCCTTGAGCGAGCCAGACGATAGGGTCAAAGGTCTTGAGTCGGGTGCTGATGATTATATGACAAAACCGTTTGACCCAAGAGAGCTAATCTTGCGGGCAAAGAATTTGCTAGACTTATACAAAGCAAATATTGACAGGCAAAGGAAGGATGAAATTGCCCATTTCGGTGATAATATATATAACTTTGCTCAAAAACAGCTTTTGATTGATGGGCAAGAAGTTCCGTTATCTTCAACTGAGCAAAAGCTTCTTGAGATATTTTTAAGCAATAAAGGAATAACTTTATCTCGCGAGGAGCTTTCAAACCAAATGGGTGGATTAAGCGATAGGTCTATTGACGTTCAGATTGTAAGGCTAAGGCAAAAATTAGAAAAAGATGCAAAGCAGCCAAAATATTTGCTAACAATAAGGCATGAAGGTTATGGGCTATATATTTAAACTTTTAAAGTATGTTACACCGAAAAGTTTGCTCTCTAGATTCGTGCTTATTATTTGTGCGCCTATGATAGCATGCCAGCTTATTTCAGTTTATGTTTTTTATGATAGACACTGGAATAATGTTAGTGCTCAAACTAGTAAAATGCTTGCTAGCCAAATAGAGCTTGTTGCTGAAGAATATAGTGCCGGTGACCTAACAAAAGCTGTAAAATATTCAAGACAATTTGGATTTAATATTGAGATATCAGATAAAGCTCCAGAAGAAAAGTTGCTATTGCATAGGCTTGAATTATCTGTTTTTGATGAAGTTTTGAAAAAAAATCTAAAAAATTATTTGTCCATTTTGCAAAACCATAAACGTAGTAAAATTAGGGTTTTTATAGGTCTTGAATCGGGGCAGATTCTTAAAATCACAATCCCTACAAAACCTCTTTTTAACCCAACTTCCGAGGTTTTTGTTTTGTGGATTATAAGCATTTCAATTGTTTCTCTTTCTATAGCCTTGCTATTTGCAAAAAATCAAATTAGATCAATTGAAGAGCTATCAGATGCTGCAAATAAGTTTGGCAAGGGTGCATCAGACAGGCTTGATTTTAAGCCAACGGGTGCAACTGAAATAAGGCTTGCTGGTGTTGCTCTTATGAAAATGCAAGAGCGAATAGAAAAACAGGTGCAAAAGCGTATGCAAATGCTTGCTATGATCTCTCACGATCTTAGAACCCCTCTAACTCGAATGCTACTTCAACTTGAGTTGCTAGATGAAACTCATGAAAACAATATGCTTAAGTCTGATGTTGAAAGTATGAAACATATGATTGATAGTTTTCTTGACTTTGCAAGAGGAGAGGAGGGTGAAAAGCCAGAGATTGTTGAAGTTAATTCTTGGCTTCAAGATTTTTTCAAGTTTTCAAGATTTAAAACAACAAAACTTTTATTATCAAACGACGAAATAAAGGTGCAAGTTAAGCCTTTATCATTCATGCGGGCGCTTACAAATATAATTTCTAACGCTGAAAAATACTCAACATATTCAGAGTTTTCTTGCCATGTTACTGACAATAATATTGTTTTTACACTTGAGGATAATGGTCCTGGAATAAAAGAAGAAGAAAAGCATTTGGTTTTTAAGGCTTTTTTTAGATCGGATAAAGCCAGAAGAATTGATGCAAACGGCAGCGTGGGTCTTGGTTTACCTATAGCAAAAGAGATAATTCTAAGCCATAAAGGTGCAATAATAATATTAGATAGCAAAAAACTTGGCGGGGCTAAGATTGTGGTGACTGTACCGAGAGAGAGTTAAATAATATTACTGTTGTAAATTCTAACAGTTGGTGTTAGAATATCCAACAGTAACTGTTATAAGGTCAAAATTATGAAATATTATAATCGAGCTATATGGGATAGAATCAAGGAAGCCCTTAAAGAAAACCCCGTTGTTTTTTTGAATGGTCCTCGCCAAGTGGGAAAAAGTACCCTTATGAAGAATGTAGCACAAGACTACATTAAAGCGCAATATGTCACTTTCGATGATATAGAGACCTACGCTAGTGCAAAAAATGATCCACTCGGGTTTTTACGTAGTTTCAAAGGTTCTGTAATTATAGATGAAGTACAAAAAGTACCAGAAATTTATTCAAGTATAAAGCTTCTTGTAGACGAATATAGACTAAAAGATAAATCTACTGCAAACGGCAGATTTTTGCTCACAGGTTCAGTCGGTATATCTGTTATTCCAGAGCTATCCAAAGAGCTTGTGGGAAGAATGGCTATAATGTCGTTATATCCACTGTCAGTTTCAGAAGCTTTAGAAAGCGGAAAGTCTGTTATTAGCGGATTATTCGATCAAGAATTGTCGTATCATGAAGAGAGTGAAGATTTTGACCTTGATAAAATTATTCGTCAGGCTAGTTTTCCCGAAACAATAGGGATGGTCAACTCCGACCGTCATGAATGGCTTGATAGTTATATCAATACTATATTGCAAAGAGATGTAAGAGACCTCGCGCAAATTGAAAAGATTTCAGAACTGCCGAATATGCTAAAAATGCTGGCAAATAGAGCTGGGTCTGAGCTTAATCAAAAAAGATTTGCAGATGATTGTGGGCTTATACCTATGACATATAAACGTTATATGGTACTGCTAGAAAAATTATTTTTGATAAATTTACTACAGCCATGGCATAGAAATTTGAATCTAAGATTAGTAAATAAACCAAAGGTTTTTTTTACAGATACTTCACTATTATGCCATTTGATAGGATTTGATTTAGAAGGTCTACAACAAAATAACCCGTCACTGTATGGTCATGTATTTGAAAATTTTGTTTTCACAGAATTGCAAAAACAAATCTCATTCTCAGCTGGAAAATATCAATTATATTTTTATCGTACTCATGATGCAAAAGAAGTAGATTTTGTTATAGAGAAGAAAAATGGTGAGATATTAGGGGTGGAGGTTAAAAGCTCATCTACAATTAGCGAATGGGATTTTGTAGGGCTTAATAAATTAAAGGAAGCAGTGGGTCAGGATTTTGTAAGAGGTATTGTTTTTTATTGCGGGAAAAAAACCTTGTCATTTGGTGATAGGCTTGTTGCAATGCCGATTAGTAGATTGTGGAATTTGAATATTGAAATTGAGATAGATTTTAACAAGATAGAAATTATAGAGTCTTAATATGGGAATAGAAATAGATTTTGATAACGCTCAATCAACAGATCGTTTTGCTGGTATTATGATGTGGGCGAAGTATGGAGATAATACTTTAGTAAGGTGTGATATTAGTTATGAAGCAATATCAGATTGGTTTTGCGATAGACCTTCTCGTGAAGATATGAAAAATGTTGTTATAAAGCATAAAGGGCTGTTTTATAGGAAATTTGCTCAGAAGATAAGTAACGGTCAGATTAGTGTAGTTACAGGTAACACAGGTCAAGTTCAGCGAGTTTTATTAAAGTCTGGAGACTTCAATGTAGACTTCAGAGAAAACACTTGAGGATTGGCTGGTTTGCTCATGGGATCACGACGTTCGCTATAGCTTCGTCGTTGCTCCTCGTGATGACGTTATGATTTCGCAGAAATAAAACCCCACAAAGCACAAAAGCGACGCCATAACCCCTGCAAAGATCCCGCTAATTGCAGGGTTATTACCTATTGTTTCAACGCCTATAAAGGTGCTAGCTCCTAAAAAACTGCAGCAATAGAAGCCGGTTCTCGAAATAATCTTATTATATAAAATCCCAATTAGGGGAACAGCAATAACAGGCGCCCAAAGTCCTGCTGAAAAAATAATAAGTTCTACAAGGCTTTCGAACCTCATGACTATAAGAATCGCAGAGCTTCCTATTAGAACGCTTAGTATTTTTGTGGAGATCAGCAAGTTCCGCTCTGATCTCGTAACTCCTAGAGGTCTTAGAATGTCATTTACTATGCTTATAGCTGAAATATTAAGATCAGAATCAGCTGTAGACATAACAGAAGCCAGCAGCCCAATAACAATAAATCCCTTGAAACCTACTGGTATAATCTCATCTATTAAAGAAGTGAGAGAATGAGTATGTAAGCTGTCTGGTGTTATTTCAAGTGCTAGTAAACCATTTAAGCTTAAAGCAACAATGAATATAGCGTATATAAAGGTTTTTAGGTAAATGGCATGAGTAATTGGCTTGGCGGTTTTGCCGATTAATACGCGCTGTATAAAACTTGGATAAAAGCCCATAACCGAAAAGCTAAGCGTTGCATATATTGTGTGTAGGAAAAGATTATTTTCTGCAAATAGATTATATTTTGTTTCGGGGATCGAGCTAAAAAATTCATAAAATCCTACATGATAGATTCCAAAGATAGTAACCATGGGAATCGCAAAAATCATGGCAAGAAATTGGATGGAGTTATTGATAACAATAGACCTTAAGCCGCCAATAGTAGTGTAGAAAATCACAATTGCGTAGCTCAAGATTACTGCTGCGACATAATCTATGCCAAATATAAAACTGAATATGCGCCCGCTGACGCTTATTTGCACAGACAAATAGCCCATAGATATAAGGGCGGCAGCGATTCCTGTAATGATTCTTGCATTATCGCCATAAAACTTTCCGACGATTTCACCAATACTACTTACGTTATTATATATAGTCATCCTAGGGACGAGATAGCGAGCTATCCAAAGGTCAATAGGGATTGTAAGAAGTAACCCATAAGCATAAGAAAGATTATGTCCAAAGGCTTTTTCTGTAATACCAAACGTAGTGCCTCCGCCAACAGCTGATGCAAATATTGTTGCTGTTAAAATAAGCCTGTTTGAGTTAATGTCGTTACCAATTTTGCTATAGCCTGAAAGCGATGAGCTTCTGCTGCGGTTATAAATGCCAGCAAGAAGAGTAATTAGCAAATAGAGGGAGATTATTCCAATATCAATCATTTATTCTCTGTAGCAATTTTGGTTCAATAAGTTTTAGAATTAAAATAGAAGGAATCACCATAAGTATTGCAAATACAAAAAATATTGTCCAGCCTGTTGTTTCTACAATATAGCCCGCAAAGCTAGGCAGGATTGTTCTAGATACCCCCATCATTGCTGTAAATAATGCGTATTGTGTTGCTCTATATTTTCCTCTGCATAGTTTAGTAATTAAGCCTATATAGGCTGCCATAGTCATGCCGCCTGTTATGCTTTCAAGTAACGTTGCTATAAATAATGCAAGGCTATTAGCTCCTACGTAAGCAATTACAATATAACAACTATGGGCGCTAGCGTGAATAACTGCGAACCAGAATAAACACAAAGTTATAGGATTGCGTGACATTATTCTGCCTGCAAGTAATCCGCCAAAACCTGCACCAAGAACACCGCAAAGTTTTCCGGCAATAGCTATTTGTGATTCAGAAAATCCGTGATGCAAAAGGAAAGGATTTATCATTACTGATATAAAATTATCAGCTATTCTATAAAGTGCCAAGAATAATAGAATCAGGAATACTGTTTTCGGTTTGCCGATTTCAGCTAGTAAACTTTTAAAACTTGGTTTAGTTTTACTAGAGAGGCTCTCTGAAGTATTAACTGTATCTATTTGATTATTATGTGAAATAT